>X127_Alpine_Marmot__coassemble_87_pt1 | contig 18841 bp, 12 predicted proteins | sample X127_Alpine_Marmot__metabat2_high_PE_013 | metagenome-assembled genome bin X127_Alpine_Marmot | reverse complement strand
TTGTTGTCGGTCGGAAGAACCCCGACCGTCAATAACCGCGATTCCCGTCGCAAGCGTTTTGGCAAACCGGCGTAAGCCCGATTTCGGTTCAGCAGGGTCTGTAGCCGCGCAGCTCGCGGATGAGCTCCTTTTCCCGGCCGCCGACGCAGCGGTCGAGCAGGGCGTGGAAGAGGGGCGAGTGGTCGTGGTGGACGGTGTGGCAGAGCTCGTGCAGCACCACGAAGTCGCGCAGATGCTCGGGCAGGGCCATGAGGTAGAGGCTCAGGGAGAGGTCGTTGCGGCCCGTGCAGCTGCCCCACTTGGTGCGGGCGGCGCGGATGGTGACCCTTCCGCAGCGGAAGCCGAAGCGGCGGGCAAGCTCCTCTACGCGGGCCGGAAGCTCGGCCTTGGCCCGGCGGCGCAGCTCCTCGACCTCGGCGGGCGAGAGGTGCGGGCATGCGGCCGCCCGCTGCTGCATCCGGGCCCGGGCCTTCAGTATCCACTCCACCTTCTCATCTATAAAGGCGGCCGCCCGCCGCTGCGACACCGTAGGCGGGAAGGAGAGCCGCACGGCACCCGAGGGCTTCACCGTGAGGGCGATGCGCCGGGCGCGGGCGGTGCGGACGAGGAGCACCTCGCCCAACAGCGGATGGCGGATGAGGGTCTCCTTCTTCGCCGCCTTAGCGGGCAAGAATGCCGACAAGCTCCACATGGTTCAGCTCCCGTTTTTCGAGGTCGAGGCTCCAGACGGCGAAGAGCAGCCGCAGGGTGTCGCAGTCGCAGGTGAGCAGCACGTCGCTCCTGCGCTCGAAGTCCGCCGCCGCGGGCGACTGCTCCCAGCTCAACCCTGCCCGCTCCATCTGCCCGGCCAGCAGCGCGCGCTTGGCAATGGCCAGCTCCCGGCCGCGGAAGCCGATGCGCAGCGTATCGCCGCAGAGACGCTCGTCGAGCGGGTAGAACGTCCGATAGCCGTCGAGGACAATCGGCTCCTGCCGGTTGCGCCGCAGACAGAGGTTCGCTTCGGCCGTTGCCGTGTCCGTGCGCCATTCCGGGTATTGCACCCGATTTTTGTAGGAGCGGGGGAAGAGGTCGTAGTATGGCTCCATCTCCTTCAGCCCGAAGCGGGCGAAAGTCTGTTCCCGGTCCTCGCGGCAGAGGTAGTCGAGCGCCCGGCCCAACTCGGCATACTGGGGGATATGCACCGTGTCGGCCTCGCTGCGGGGTGTGAGGTCCAGCCGGTTGTCGGGCAGCAGCATCCCCGCCTCCTGGGCCAGTTGCAGGGCGCGCCGCTCCTGCGACCGGATGCCGACGCGGTCGGCCGAGAGGGGCGGGAAGAAGGCCGCCAGGAAGAAGAGGCCGAATGCGAGGGCGGCCACGTAGTGGTACCGTCCCGTGCGGGGGTGGAGGAAGAGCAGGGCTGCGGCGGTGCATATCGCTCCGCAGATGAGCAGGTAGACCCGCCAGTCGGTGAAGCCGTACTCGCCGATGCGGCGCAGGAAGCCGAGCCAGAAGAGGAGCAGCGGTGCGGCCGTCACGAGCGGGAAGCGGCGGAAGAAGCCCTCGAAGGGCCGGCTGCCGGGCAGCAGCTCGCGCAGCGCCTTGACGGCGATGAGGGCGGCTGTGTAGCCCAGGACCATGTAGGCCACGCCGCCCTTCGGCAGCTCCCACTGCAGGAGTATCTTCGCGGCGTAGAGGTAGAGGATAACGGTGTAGACGAGCAGCGCGGGGGTGAGCAGCCAGTTGATGAAGCCGGCGCCTGCGCGTCCCGGCTGCCACTCCTCCTCTCCGAAGGTGTCGGCGAGGGCGAAGAAGAGCGTCGGGGCCAGCAGCAGGAAGCTGATGAGGGTGTTGTAGTCCCACACCTCCGACCGTACCCCCTCCCAGATGTTGAAGATGTAGCTTGCGGAGCGGTAAATCGTCTCGACGAGGAGGAAGAAGATGCCCGCGAAGAAGAGGGCGGTGCAGAGGGCCGCCGCATAGGTCATGAGGTGGTGCGTGAAGCGGCGGTTCTCCCCGGCGCGGCGGCAGAGCAGCAGGGCGAGCGGGCAGAGGATGAGCTGCAGAATCGTCTGCTGCGAGGTCGAGAGCCACCCGCTGCCCACCCACACGGCGGGCAGGAGAAGCAGCCAGGCGAACCGGTAGAGCGGGCGCCGCCTCGGATGCCGGAGGGTGAGGATGTTCGCCGCATAGGTCAGAACGAGGACGGGCAGCAGCGCCCACAGGGCATCGCCCAACTGTCCGCCCCGGAGAATATCCTCCTCGCCGAGCACGGAGCAGACGAAGCCGTAGAGGACGATTGCCAGCTCTGCCGGGTAGCGCCGGCAGGTCTGTTTCAGCGTGGGCCACGCCTCGCTGAAGAGTTGTTGCAGACGGTTCATAGCTGTTCGGTTTTTCTTTTCCGGTCAGTCGCCGATGCGCTGCCGCACCGCCTCGAACAGCATGACGGCAGCTGCGGCCGAGACGTTCAGCGACTCGATATGGCCGATGAGCGGTATGGCTAACTGCTCGTCGCAGAGCTTCAGCACCTCCTTCGAGATGCCGGTGTCCTCGGCGCCCATGACGATAACCGTGGGTTTGCGGAAGTCGGCGTCGTAGAGCAACTTGCGGCTCTTCTCCGTGGCGGCCACTGCCTGGAAGCCCTCCATCTGGAGCTGCTTGAGCGTGTTGCGCACCGAGCCCACGCGGCAGACGGGGAGGGTGGTCAGCGCTCCGGCCGAGGCGCGGATGGCCTCGGCATTGACGGGCGCCGAGTTCTTCAGCGGGGTGATGAGCCCGTGCACGCCGGCGCACTCCGCCGAGCGGGCGATGGCTCCGAAGTTCCTCACGTCCGTCACCCCGTCGAACAGGACGATGAGCGGCGTCTCGTCCTCGGGCACGCGCTCCAGGATGTCGTTTAACTCCACGTAGTCGATGGCGGCGATTTGCGCCACCACGCCCTGGTGGTTGCCCTTGGTCAGGCGGTTCAGCTTCTCGACGGGCACCTCCTGCCACCGCAGCCGGTGGCGCACGCACAGGTCCTTCAGCTCGTTCATCAGCTGCCCCTCGGCTCCCTTGCGCAGGTAGAGCCTCTCAATCTGTCTGCCCGCCTCGACGGCCTCGACCACGGGGCGTATTCCGAAAATGATGTTGTTCTCCATACCTCTTGTGTTTCAGTCCGCCGAGGGTCAGTTTCCCTCCTCGACTATCTCCAATTCGTAGCTTGTCTTCTCCCACTCGTGCATCAGGTGGTCGTAGCGGGCCTTCAGGTCGTTGTAGAGCTTGTAGTCCGCCTCGTTATAGCCGGTCGCCGCAGCGAACTTCCCGTCCCAGGCGGTTATCTCCCGCTCCACCTCCGCCAATTCGGCCTCGATGCCCTCCACCGTCTTGCGCAGCTTGCGCACCATCTTCTCCTGCTCCTTCTTCTGCTCGTAGGAGAGCTTGCCCGACGACGCCTCCTTCGGTGCGGCGGGTGCGGCGGGCGTGTTCTTGCGCTCCACCTCGCGCAGCGAGTCGAGCCGGCGCTTCTCGAGGAAGTAGTAGATGCCGCCCAGGTACTCCCTCACCCCGCCGTCGCGGAACTCGTAGACCTTCTGCACCATGCCGTCCAAAAATTCGCGGTCGTGCGACACGACGACCACCGTGCCGTCGTACTTCATCACGGCACTCTTCAGGATGTCCTTCGAGCGCATGTCCATATGGTTGGTGGGCTCGTCGAGCACCAGCAGATTGTGGGGCTCCAGCATCAGCGAGGCCAATGCCAGGCGCGAGCGCTCGCCGCCCGAGAGAACCTTCACCTTCTTGTCTATGTCCTCGCCCCGGAAGAGAAAGGCGCCCAGGATGTCGCGCAGCCGGGTGCGGATGTCGCCCACGGCCACCTTGTCCAATGTCTCGTAGACCGTCAGCTCGCCGTTCATCAGGTCCTCCTGGTTCTGGGCGTAGTAGCCTATGTTGACGTTGGCCCCGAGGCGGATGGAGCCCTCGGTGGGGGCGAGCTGGCCGATGAGCATGCGGGCCAGCGTGGTCTTGCCCTCGCCGTTGCGGCCCACCAAGGCGATTTTGTCGCCGCGGCCGATGACGAAGTCGGCGCCGCTGAAGACGTGCTTGCGGCCGAAGGAGATGCCCGCCTCCCGTATCTCGGCCACAATCTGGCCCGAGCGGGGTGCCGGCGGGAACTTGATGTTGAGGGCGGCGAGGTCCTCCTCGTCCACCTCGATACGGTCTATCTTCTCCAGCTGCTTGATGCGCGACTGCACCTGGTTCGACTTGGTGGGCTTGTAGCGGAACTTCTCGATGAACTCCTCGGTCTTCTCAATCATCCGCTGCTGGTTCTCATAGGCGGCCATCTGCTGGGCGCGCCGCTCGGCCCGGAGCTCCACATATTTCGAGTAGGGCACCTTGTAGTCGTAAATCTTGCCCAGCGAGAGCTCCACCGTGCGGGTGGTGACGTTGTCCAAGAAGGCGCGGTCGTGCGAAATCACCAGTACGGCGCCGTTGTAGTTCTTCAGATACTCCTCCAGCCACTGTATGGACTCGATGTCGAGGTGGTTGGTGGGCTCGTCGAGCAGGAAGATGGAGGGGCGGCGCAGCAGCAGCTTCGCCAGCTCGATGCGCATGCGCCAGCCGCCCGAGAACTCGCTCGTCGCACGCCCGAAGTCGTCGCGGCGGAAGCCCAACCCCAGCAGGGTCTTCTCGATGTCGGCCTCGCGGGTGTCGCCGCCCAGGATGCGGTAGTGGTCGTTGGCATCGTTCAGCCGGTGCAGCAGCTGCTCGTACTCGGGGCTCTCGTAGTCGGTGCGCTCGGCAATCTCCCGGGTCAGCCGCTCGATTTCGGCCTCTATGCGCAGCACCTCCTCAAAGGCCTTGGCGGTCTCCTCCACAAGGGTCGTCGTGTCGGCCACCTTCATCTGCTGGGGCAGGTAGCCCACTGTGCACTCGCCATTCTTCGTGACGGCACCCGAGGTGGGCTGCTGCTCGCCGACAATGAGCCGCAGCAGCGTGGTCTTGCCGGCACCGTTCTTCCCCACCAGGCCGATGCGGTCCTTGGGGTTGATGAGGAAGGATATTTTATCGAAGAGGGTCCACCCCCCGTAACTTACAGTAAGGTTGTCTAAAGAAATCATAAATTCGGAAAAGTGAATAAGTTCAGTGAGGTCGTATCGACGAATTTATGATTAGTATCGACATTTCCTCTAAATCCCCCTTTGACAAAGGGGGACTTACTGTGAAATAGGTATTTAAAAATATATTTCATAAATTCGGAAAAGTGAATAAGTTCAGTGAGGTCGTATCGACGAATTTATGATTAGTATCGACATTTCCTCTAAATCCCCCTTTGACAAAGGGGGACTTACTGTGAAATAGGTATTTAAAAATATATTTCATAAATTCGGAAAAGTGAATAAGCTCAGTGAGGTCGTATCGACGAATTTATACCTTTTGTCTTTTGCCGGCCGGCCTTCGGTTCAGACATCCAGGATGCGGTCGATTTCCGCCGCCGGGTCGGGGGCCTTGAAGATGGCGCTGCCGGCCACAACGGCGTCGGCGCCGGCATCGAAGACCGCACGGGCATTCTTCGACGAGATGCCGCCGTCGACCTCGATGAGGGCTTGCGACCCGGTCTGCCGTATCATCTGCCGCAGGGCCGCGACGCGCTCTGTGGAGCCCTCGATGAACGACTGGCCGCCGAAGCCCGGCTCGACGGACATGACGAGCACCAGCTCTATCCGGGGCAGCCACTCGCGCAGCGTCTCGACGGGCGTGCCGGGCTTGATGGAGATGCCCGCCTTCGCTCCGGCCCTGTGGATGAGGTCTATGCACTCCCCGACCCGGTCGGTGGCCTCGATGTGGAAGGTCACGTAGTCGGAGCCCGCCTCGACGAAGCGGGTCAGGTACCTCTCGGGGGCGGTAATCATCAGGTGGGTGTCCACGACCTTGCGGGTTGCCCGGCGGATGGCCTGCAGGACGGGGAAGCCGAACGAGATGTTGGGGACGAAGACGCCGTCCATCACGTCGACATGGAACCACTGCGCACGGCTGCAGTCGACCATTTTTGCATCACGCTCCAGGTGGCCGAAGTCGGCCGAGAGCATCGAGGGTGAGAGAATACGTTCCATCGCAAGGTGTACTTTACTTTTCTGCAAAAGTACGAAACAAATCGCACACCGCAACACTCCTGCCGCAGAAAAACGGCAAATATCCCCGGTGCGCACCGCCATCCGGCGGATTTTTTTTCGGGAAATGGGGGCGGAGTGTGAAATAATCGCTACATTTGTTCCGATGAACCCGATTTTTACGATACTGACGATTTTGCTGGCCCTGGCCGGCGGCGGCGTGTTCGCCCTGTGGCGGCGGACGCGGCGCGAAGCGAAACAGCGGGCCGAGGAGCTCGCGGTGGCGCATTACGACTTGACGGCGCTGCGCGGCGAGCTGGCCGAGGCGCGCGAGACGGCCCTGCGGACGGGCGGCGAGGCGGCGGCCCTGCGCAGCGAGGTGGCGCGGCTCCAGGGCGAGCGCGACGAGCAGAGCAAGGTGCAAGCCGAGAACGAGCGGCAGATACGCGAGTTCATCGGCGAGCGCTCGGCCCTGCGGGCGAATCTCGATGCCCTGCAGGCGAAGCTCCGGGAGGAGGCCGCCCGCTATGAGCGCGAGCGCGCGGAGCGGGCCGAGGCCGGTGAGGCGATGAAGGCGCAGTTCCGCAACTTGGCCAGCGACATCCTGGGCGAGCAGTCGCAGAAGTTCCGCCAGACCAACGAGGAGGCGATAGAGGGCCTGCTGAGGCCCTTCCGTCAGAACATCACCGACTTCCGCGAGCGGGTGGAGAAGATTCACGCCACGGAGGCCGAGCAGCACGGGGCCCTGCGCAACGAGCTGAAGAACCTCATGGAGCTCAACCGGCAAATCACGACCGAGACCACCAACCTGACCCGGGCGCTGAAGGGCGACTCGAAGGTGCAGGGCGACTTCGGCGAGATGATACTCGACACCATCCTCTCGAACTCCAACCTGGTGCGGGGGGTGCACTACCTCACGCAGGATACGCGCAAGAACGACGAGGGGGCCAACGTGCGGCCCGACGTCGTGCTGAACCTGCCCGACAAGAAGCAAATCGTCATCGACTCGAAGACCTCGCTCACGGCCTTCGCCGACTATACGGCCTCCGAGCAGCCCGCCGAGCGCGAGCAGCACCTCAAGGCGCACCTCGACTCGGTGCGCAGACACGTCGCGGAGCTCGCCTCGAAGAGCTACCAGTCCCTGATGAGCTGCTCGCCCGACTTCGTGATTATGTTCATCCCCAACGAGTCGGCCTTCCTGGCGGCCATGCACGCCGACCCCGACATCTGGGCCGACGCCTACCGCCGCAAGGTCGTCATCTCATCACCCACCAACCTCTTCGCCCTGCTCAAGCTGGTCGACAACCTCTGGCAGCGGAGCGACCTGGAGCGCAACACGCGCGACATTGCCGAGTGCGGCTCGAAAATCTACGACCAGCTGGTCGCCTTCACCGAGACCCTGACCGACGTGGACAAGGGACTCAAACAGGCACAGCGCTCCTACGACGAGGCCTGGAAGCGCTTCACGCAGGGCAACAACAACCTGGTCCGCTTGGGCCAGCGCATGGCGGGGCTCCACGTGAAGGTGAAGAAGAGCCTCCCGGCCGCGGTGCTCGACACCGCCGAGCTGGACGAATAGCCCTCGGCTTACCCTATGGCGGGAATTTGCAGCGCCGGCTCCGGCGGTCCGGATAGAATAATAGGATAGTTCGACAGCGGGAATGAGACCCCCACGGTCGCCGCAAGCGGCTCCCTCGGGGTGACGTAGAGAGGAATCAACCGGCGTAGCGCGGAACAGGTTCGGAATCGGAATGAGCCGTCCGTCGCCGCCCTCCTCCACGAGCTGCCGGGCCGCCTAAAAGGTCAGCTTGACGCCGGCGATGAAGCCGATGCCCGGCAGGGGGTAGTTGGCCCAGTCGAAGAGCCGCTGGTTGGCCAAGTTGCGACCCTCGAGGAAGAGGGTCGTGCGGGGCGAGAGGTGGTAGTCCCCGCCTATGCGCACGTCGACCGTGACGGGCACCTTGTAGGTGGTAAAGGTGCAGCCGCCGATGGCGCCCCCGCTGTCCGCCGTCAGGAGCAGATTGCTCCAGTGGCGGGTGCTGACGAGGCGGGCCGAGCCGTAGAGCGAGAAGCGCTGGTGGTCGTAGCGGACCTTGAGCGCGGACTCGAGGGCCGGCAGCCCGCCGCCGAGCTTCTGCCCGCCGATGCGGGCGACGAAGTCGTGCAGATAGCCGCGCAGGGTGAGTTCCATTTGCAGGTCGCGGGCGAGCTTCCACTTCAGCTCGCCGCCTATGGTGGCGGTGTTGCGCCGGGCCTGCCATACGCCGAACTGTAGCGGATTGACGGTCGAGGGGCCTCCCTGCGGGAGGTTCATGCCGAACCAGTAGCGGGCGTTCTCCACCCACGTCATCGCCACGAAGAGCCGGTAGGAGAACTTGTTGCTCAGGTTGCCCGCCGCGCCGAAGCGGAGCGTGTAATCCACCGTGCTCTTCTTCAGGGCGAGGCCCGTCAGGACATAGGGGTTCTCGTGCACCAGGTCGCGGAAGCTGTTGCCCTGCAGCTCGCTGTCGAACTCGATGAATGGGGTGAAGACGCCGCGCCCCGCATTGAACAGCAGCCGCAGCCGGGGCAGCAGATAGTCGTAGTCGTTCTTCTCCTGGGGCATTGCGATACGGTTGCGCAGATAGTCTATCCCGATTTCGGCCGTGACCGTGCGCGTGCGGAACCCGTAGCCGAGGCCGGCCCTGATGGCGTAGGAGGAATAGCGGCTCAGGTCGCCCGCACCCCAGGCCCCGTCGAAGCCGCCCCGGACCAGGATGCGGTGACGGCCCAGGCGGAAGCCGATGAAGGCCGAGCCGCCGCCGTCGATTTGCCGGGCCTCGAGGGGAGGGAGGGTCTCCGAGTTGTCGTGAAAGAAGGTGCCGTAGGCCTCCACGTTGAAGTCGACCTTCCTGTAGTCGCGGAAGTCGTCGCCGATGCGGACCTTGAGCCCCGCCTCGCCGAAGAGGATGCGGCTGCCCGCCAGCAGCTCGTCGGCGGGGTCCGCGGCGGCGTAGCGGTGGAAAATCCGGTTGTCGTAGTAGACCGAGCCCTCCAGCAGGTGCCGCCCGATGTAGCGCCCTGCGGCGGCGCCTATGCGGTTGCTCATCCGCCAGGCGCGGGGCTTAAGCCCCGCATCGTTGCGGATTTTCGCATAGTCGCCCTCGTGGTCCACGTAGAGCAGGGCGTAGCCGATGCTCGGGTTCTGGGTGGCGAGCCGGAAGTCGGCCGCGCTGTTGAGCGGATAGCCCGCCCCGAGCTTCAGGTAGAAGGGTGTGGGGCGGTTGAACTCCCAGTAGGTCACCGTCGCCGGCCGGAAGAGGTGGACGGCCATGTTGGTATCGAACGAGCGGGGCGCCACCGTATAGTCGATGTCGGGCCGAATCTTCACCGTGTCGGTGAGGTCGGGTGTGACGGCCAACTTCGCGGCGGCCGCAAGGCGGGGCGTGTAGTCCTTGGTCACCTCCACCCGCTTCTCCACCTGGGCCGAAGCCCACAGCGGCAGAAGCAGCAGCGCCAGGGCAATCTCTCTCTTGATGCGTATCATCTCAATTCTTCAGTTTCGTAATCCGTTCGCGGGCCTCGGCAATGATGCCGTCGTCTGCGGGTGAGTAGCCGTCGACGATGCTCTGATAGGTGGCGCGGGCCTGGAAGGAGTCGCCCGCGTCGCGGTAGAGGTCGCCCAGCAGAATGTAGGCCTTCGCCAACCAGTAGTTGCGCGGCGAGGGCATCTCGGCGAAGTCGAAAATCAGCTTCTCGGCCGCCTCCCGCTCTCCGGCCCGCACACGGGCCTCGATGACCCGGTACATGGCCTCGGCACCCTCGGCCGTGCGGACCTCCGTGCGCAGCTGGTCGTAGAGCGCCAGCGCCTCGGCCTCCCGCCCCTGCTTCTGCCTTATCTTCGCCTCGGCGAAGCGGGCCCGGCGCAGGGCGGCGGGTGTGGCGTCGCCGTGTGCCGTCACGGCCGCGGCCATCTTCAGCGCGGCATCGTCGTCCTTCAGGGCGAGCGTCGTTTCGACATAGCCCTCTACCGCCTCGCCGCGCGCCTCCTTTGTCGGGGCGCAGCCGCTCAGGCGGCGGTAGGCCTCGGCGGCGACGTCATAGCGTTTCTGCGCCTCGGCCAACCGGGCCAGCCGGTCGAGCGCCTCGACGGTGTATTGGTTCTGCCCCTGCCCGGTCAGTTCGACAAGGGTGCCGATTTCGCGGTCGGGCTCCTTCGTGCGGCGGTAGCAGTCGCTCAGGAAGTAGAGCGCATCGGTGAGATAGACCCCCTGCGGGAAGCTCTTCACGTAGCTGCGCAGCGAGCGGGCGGCATCCTCCGTGCGGTTGTCCGCATAGAGCGAGCGGGCCGCGGCGAAGCTCAGCGAGTCGCGGGTGCGGGCCGACAGGTCGCCGCCGCCCGAGCGCTCGGCGTAGTCGAAGTAGCCCTGCACGTCGCCCCCGGCGACGTAGAGCTCGCGAATGCCCTCCATGGCATTGCGGGCCTCGGCCGAGGTGGGGGCGGTCCGAACCACCCGGTCGTAGTACTCCATCGACCGCTTCCGGTCGCCCAAATTGGCATAAATCAGACCCAGGTCCGAGAGGGCCGCCGTGTAGCGGGGCGAGTGGGGATATTGGGCCGCGAAGCGCTCCAATGCCGCGGCGCTCTCCTTGTAGCGCCCCTGCGAGAGGTAGGTGCGCCCCAGTTCGTAGGTGGCATCGGCCACGTAGTCGCCCCGGTTGTCGGCGACGATGGCCTTCAGCGCCTCGATTTTCTGCTCCGGACGCTCCAGGATGCCTAATGTGAGGGCCCGCTGATAGCGGGCGTAATGCCTTCCCGCGCGTCCAGCGGCTATGGCCTCCTCGTAGCTTCCGAGCGCCCGGTCGAAGCGGCGGGCGGCGAAGTGGATGTCGCCCTGACGGTTCAGGGCATCGGTGCGGAAGTCGTCGTCGAGGGGGTAGAGCGCCAGGAACTTGTCGAAGGGCTCCCGGGCGCGCTCCGTCTGCTGGCGCTGGAAGCGGCAGTAGCCCAGGTTGTAGTAGGCCAGCGCATACTCCCGCTCGGTGCGGGGTGCGCGGGCCAGGAAGCTCTCGAAGGCCCTCTCCGCTGCGCCGTAGTCCTCCCGGGCGAAGGCGATTTCGCCCTGCCAGAAGGTCGCCAACGAGGTGTAGCGGGGGCTGATGCCGATGGCGGCCGACTCGCGCAGGTCGCCCAACGCCCCCTCCATGTCGCCCCGCTCATAGCGCTTCAGGGCCCGGAAGTAGGTGATTTTCTGCAGGGCGGCCCGCAGGTCGCTGTCGGGTGCGGGGAGCTGCTTGATGGCCGTGTAGGCGGCATCGTAATCCTCGGAGTTGTAATAGGCCGCCGCCAGCAGGGTCTGCGCCTCCTCCACCCGCTCCGAGCGGGGATACTCCTGCACGTAGCGGCCCAGCACATGGATAGCCTCGCTGAATCGTCCGCCGCCCAACTCATATTGCAGCTTGCCGTAATTGAACAGGGCCTCCTCGGCGATGTCGGCATTCCATTCGCGGCCGGTGGCCATGGCGAAGGCCTGCATAGCCTCCTCCTTGCGCCCCAGGCGGAGGCAGCAGTCGGCTAAGTGGTAGGCGGCATTCTGCGTCAGGGCATCGTCGGGACCGGCGGCGCGGCGCAGCGCCTCGGCCGCCGCCTCGTAGCGGGTCAGCCGGTAGAGCGAGAAGCCCTCGACGTAGCTGTCGCTGCGCTCCGGCGTGCCGCCCTCGCGGCGCAGCGCCTCCACACAGGCGAGGGCCTTGCCCCACTCCTCCTGGTGAAACCACGCCTCGGCCATCATGCGGTGCAGGTCGTGGCGCTGCCGGGGCGAGGCGGTGTCGAGCAGGGCTTCGCCCCGGTCGGTCACATAGCGGTAGTTGCGCTGGCGGAACTCTATCTGCAACAGATAGAAGGGCGCCACCGAACGATAGGCGTCGCTGTTCAGCAGCCGCTCGAAACCCCTTTTGGCCCGGGCATAGTCGCCGCGGGCATAGTCGATGTAGGAGAGGTAGTAGAGGGCGTGCTCGCCATACTCGCTCCGGACATCGACCCGACTGAAGTAGCGGTAGGCCTCGTCATACTCCCCGTCGGCAAAGGCGAGGTAGCCCCGCCGGATGTCGAACTTGTTGCGGTTGCCGGCGCTGAGGGCCCGGTAGTCGGTCTCGTCGAAAACCGCACGCGCCTTGCTGTACTCGCCCGAGGTGCAGTAGAGCGAGGCGCGGGCGAAGCGGATGTCGTTGGTGCGGAACGACCCGGGATAGCTCCGCTCGTAGTTCAGCAGCGCCGTCTCGGCATCGGGACGCCCCAACTCGACGGCGCATACGGCTATGTAGTAGTCGATTTGCTCCGCCTCGTGGGGATGATTCTCCCCGAGCAGCGCGCGGGCCCGCAGCAGCTCGTGACGGGCATCGGTCCAGTGCCCCCGCTCGAAGAGGTCGATGCCCCGCTCCAACAGCGGGAGGGGACTTGGCCGCTGTGCCGCGGCCGAGAGACCGAACAGCGCCCCGGCAAAGAGTGTCAGTATGAATTGTGCAGCGTTTCGCATGGCTTCAAAGGTTGTTCTCCGGGCAAAGATACGAATAAGCGAGCGCAAAAACAAGTTTACTTGGTTTTTGCCGAGCGAGAGTATCTAAGACGAAGTCAAAGATACGAATAAGTCGGCGCAATGCAAAATTATTCTCGGTGCAAACCGCCCGGGGCGAGTGTTTGCTGCCGACCGGCATTCTTTCGGCTGCCGGCTCGAAAAGTAGGAACGGTTATTGCTCGGTTGGGGGAGAATGCTTTCTTAAAATTTTCAGCTTATGATTGAAACGGTAACCATCCGTCTGAAGGACAAGGCGGAATTCGAACTGACGAGCGGCGCCGGCTGCGAGGCGCTCAATCCCAAGGAGCACTTCCTCTATGCGGCGGCCCTCTGTGCCGGGAAGACCCTGCAGCATGTATTGAAGAAGGTGCGCGGCGAGGTGGAGGGGTTGGAGCTGACTGTCTCGGGTGTGCTCTCCACGCCGGAGCTCATGCCCGAGAGCGTGTTCAGCTCCTTCAATGTGATTTACAACGTGGAGTGTCCCACGCTGGAGGACCAGACCCGTGCGGCGCGTGCCGTGAGCCTCACGCACGAGAAGTATTGCGGGCTGATGCGTATGCTGCGCATGATTGCACCCGTCGCCCACGAGATTTCGGTCGTGTGCACCGAGGAGGTGAGGGCCTGACAGGCCGGCGGATGAACTGCGCGCCCCCGGACGTTCGGAAAGACGCCCGGGGGCGCGTTGTCTTACTGCTCCTCGTCCGTCTCCCGCGCCGTGATGCGGTCGTAGGAGGAGCGGGCGACGGCGTAGTTGAAGCGGGCCGTGATGGCATTGGTGTAGAGTTGTATCCAGCTCAGCTGCGCCTGGAGGACGTCCAAAATGGTGGTCAGCCCCTCTCCGTAGGAGTAGGTGCTCAGGTCGAGGTTCTCGCTCGCGATGCGCAGGCTCTCCTTTATGGCCTCCACCTGGGCGCGGCTCTCGGTGAGGGCCGTCCAGCCGTTGCGCTCCTGGAGCAGGATGTCGTCGTGCAGCTGCGCCTCGCCCCAGGCGCTCTTCAACTCCGCCGCCCGGGCCTCCGCCACGGCGTGGCGGCGTTCGCGGAAGTGGAAGATGGGAACGCTCACGCGGGCGAAGAGGGCGCCGTCGAGTGAGGTGACGCCCCGCCGGTTGGGGGTTTCGGGCTGCCAGATGCCGCTCACGCCGACCTCGATGCGGGGATTGAAGGCCGAGCGGACGAGGCGGACCGACGAGGCGGCGGCTTCGCGCCGCAGCCGGGCCGCCGTGTAGTCGGGGCGTGCGGCGAGGGTCTCCTCGAGGGTCGCGCGCCGGGGCATGGCCAGCGAGTCGAGGATGGAGACGGCGAGCGCGACCGGGTCGTCGGCGCCGGTGCCGCGCAGGACATTGAAGGTGTGCAGCGCCTCCTCGCAGCTCTTCTCGGCCGCCAGCTCCTCGTACTCGGCGGCGCTCAGGCGCGCCTCAATCATCAGCACGTCGCTCTTGGAGATGTAGCCCTCCTCGAAGCGGCGGTCGATGAGCTCCTTGAGCGAGCGGATGATACCTACGAAGCGGCGCATGGCGTCGCGGTACTGGGTCGTGGCCGAGAGGTTCCAGTAGGCATAGTCGGCCGCGTAGCGCACGTCGAGCAACGTGAAGGCCTCGTCGCAGAGGGCCGCCGAGTGGTCGAGCGACGCCTTGCGCCAGGAGGCCCGCACGGAGCCGCCGCCATAAAGCGTGCCGACGATTTGCGGCTGGAGCGCGAAGCCCCAGGGCTTGATGCCCGTGCGGTGGCGCAGGGCGAGGGAGAAGTCGCCGGCCGCGGAGAGCGAGGGCAGAAAGGCGGTGCGGGCCCGCAGCTGCCGCTGGGCCGCCTGCTCGCTGCGGGAGGCTGCGGCGCGGAGGCTCCAGCTGTGGCCGGCTACGGCGCGGCGGTACTCCGCGGGGGTGATTTGCGCCGCCGCGGGGTGCAGGAAAAGCGTGGCGGACAGGAGGCAGAGAGGCAGAAAGGGATTATGTTTCATGGCTGTCAGGCATGGAGAATGAGGATGTGGGGGAGGTGGTGACAGGGGAGACTTTAATTCCGTAAAAGAGGGCGTAGACCGCCGGCAGCACGCCGAGGACCAGCAGCGAGGCGACCAGCAGTCCGCCCATGATGGTTGCGGCCATGGCGCCGAAGAGCGAGTCGAAGAGCAGGGGCAGCATGCCCAGGATGGTGGTGCCCGAGGCGGTCATCACCGGCACGGCGCGGCTGCGTGCGGCCTCGATGAGGGCCTCTGCGGGAGGGGTGCCGCCGCTGCGGAGGCGGTTGATTTGCTCGACGAGCACCACGCCGTTCTTGATGTTCATGCCGACGAGCCCCAGCAGTCCCAGCAGCGAGAAGAAGTCGAAGGCCTTGCCCGTCACGGCCAACCCCAGCGCTACGCCGATGAAGACAAGGGGCAGCATCAGCAGCAGAATGAGGGGGTCGCGGTAGTTGCCGAAGAGCAGCAGCAGGACGAGGAGGATGAGCAGCGCCGTGAGGGGCAGCTTGTCGGCCAGGGCACGGTTCGATTCGGCCTGGCTCTCCTCCTCGCCGAAGATTTTCATCGTGTAGCCCTCGGGCAGCGGAATTCGGCGGACGGAGGCCTCCAGCTCGCTGAAGAGCCGCTTCGTGTTGACCCCGCGCGCCGGGTCGCACTGCGCCTTCATCACCCGCTGGCGGTTGCAGCGCTCGATGAGCCCCGTGCGGAACCCGAAGCGCATGCTGTCGATGGCCTGACTAAGGGTGCGGACCTTGCCCGAGGGGGTGAAAATCGGCAGCGTCTCTATGTTGGTCAGGTCGAAGCGGTCGATGTTCTCATCCTTGAGCAGGATGGGCAGGAGCCTGTCCCCCTCGCGGTATTCGCCTATGGGCATGCCCGCGGTGGCTATGGTGAGGCCGCGGGCCAGCTGGCTGCGCGAGATGCCGATGCGCTGCCCCTTCATCTGCGAGTAGACCGGCTGCCAGACGGCAATGCGGTTGCCCCAGCTGTTGCGCACATTCTCAGCCCCCGGGTGGCGGCGCATGAGCTCCTCGACCTGCGAGACGAGGCGGAGCAGGGTGTCGGCATTGCGGCCGATGAAGCCGAACTCGATGGCGGCATCCGGCACGGGCGAGAGCTTGAAGAGCGACGAGCGTAGCCATACGTCGGGCAGCGAGTCGGCCGCAAAGGCGGCGAAGCGCGCCTCCGTCTCCGCGGTGCGGCGGCTGTCGTGCAGCTCCGCCAGCAGGTTGCCGAAGTTGCTGCGCCCGAAGACGCTGCTGCTGGCCAGGTAGTAGCGGGGCGGCGTGGTGCCCGCGGTGAAGGACACGCGCTTTATCTCGGGCTGGCGGGCGAGCCACTCCGCCATGCGCTGCAGGTTCTGCTCCGTGGCGCGGATGTCGTATCCTTCGGGAAGCAGGACGTCGGCCCGGAAGTAGGGCTTGTCGAGGGCGGGGAAGAAGTTCTGCGGCAGCCGGCTCATCACAAACAGCGAGCCGGCGAAGAGCAGCACCGCGGCGGCGGCTGTGGCCCAGCGGTGGCGCAGCAGCCCCAGCAGCGTGCGGTCGAGGAGCCCCCTGCCCCGGCTGCCATCCGGCCCGGCGGGCGGAGTGAGCAGAAAGTCGCCGAACAGCGGGGTCTGCGTGAGTGCCAGCACCCAGCTCAGGGTGAGCGAGAGGGCCACGACGACGAAGAGCGGCTTGACGATTTCGGCCACGGACGAGGGGGCGAGGTAGAGCGGCAGAAAGGAGAGGACGGCAATGAGAGTGGCGCCCAACAGGCTCCACTTCGGCGCCTCGGCACCGGCAATGAGCGCCTGGCGGCGGGGCATGCCGCGCCGCATGTTCTGCCGGGCGTTGTCGGTAATGACGATGGCATTGTCGACCAACATGCCCATAGCGATAATGAAGCCGGCCAGCGAGGTGCGGTTGAGCCCCTCGCCTAAGGGCTGCATCAGGAGCAGGGTGCCGCCGATGGAGAAGAGCAGCGACGAGCCGATGAGCACGCCCGCGCGGAGGCCCGTGATGAGCATGATGAGCGCGACGACGATGGCGACCGACCCGGCGAGGTTCTTCAGAAAGGCATTGGTGGCCTCGCGGGCAATGCGGTCCTCGGGGTAGAGGACCGTAAGCGTCAGACCGACAGGCAACTCGGCTGTGAGGGCATTCAACTCGGCCGTTAGCCGCCGGCCCGCCTTTACCACGTCGGCCTGCGCTTCGGTCGAGATGCCGATGCCGATGGCCCGCTGGCCGTCGACCCGCATCAGCGAGGCGGGCGGACGGATGCAGCCCCGCTCCACGCGGGCGATGTCGCCCAGGCGGAACTGCTTGCCGTCGGCAGCCATCAGCAGCTGGTCGCGCAGGTCGTCCAGCGTGCGGTAGGTGCCGCTCTCCGTAATCTCGACAACTATCTCCCCGGCCTGCTTGCGGCCGCTGGACACCAACGCATTCTGCTGCTCGATGACCGATATGAGGTGCTCGGGCCGGATGGAGAAGCCGGCCAGGGCGGCCAGCGAGACGTAGACATTCACCACCGGCGTCTGCTCGCCGCAGAGGACGATTTTCCGAACCCCTTCGACGCTGACAAGACGGGTCTTGATGCGCTGCGCCCACTCGCGCAGCTCCGTCTCGGCGAAGCCCTCGTCGGCGGAGAGGGCGTAGTAGATGCCGTAGACGTCGCCGAAGTCGTCGCTCACCGAGACGGCCGAGGCACCCTCGGGCAGCCGGGGCGCCACGTCGAGCGTGCGGCGGCGCAGCTCGTCCCACAGCTGGGGAACCTCACGGGCCGGGGTCGCCGGGTCGAGCTCTACGCGGATGCGGCAGCTGCCGTAGCGCGACTCGGAGGTGATTTTGTGGATGGAGCGCATGGACTGAATCTCCCGCTCGATGGGCTCGGTGATGAGCTGCTCGACCTCTTCGGGTGCAGCCCCGGGGTAGCTGCAGCTCACGGCGGCGGTCTTGATGATGAAGGTCGAGTCCTCCTTCTTGCCCAACCGCTCGAAGCCGGCCATGCCGCCCGCGAGCAGAAGCACGAGCAGGAACCAGACGATTTTGCGATGGCGCAGAGCCAGTTCGGGGAGTGTCATGGGACTACTGGTTTAAGATGCGGACCCTCTCGCCCTCCTTGAGGCGGTAGACCCCCGCCGTGACAACCCGCTCGCCGGCCTTCACGCCGCGGTCGATGAGGATGCGGTCGGTGCCGAAGGGCTCGCCGAGGGTCACCTCGTGCAGCCTCACGCGGTCGTCGTCGTCCACGACCCAGACGCCCGTGCCGCCCGAGGCGGGGGCGTAGACGGCCGTCAGGGGCAGCGAAACGGCACCGGCCGCGGGGTCGGCGAGGGGAGAGATTTGCATGGTGATAGTGCAGGACATGCCCGGGGCAATGGGGTAGCGCGCCGGGTCGCCATCCTTCAGCGTCAGCGAGGCGGGGAAGCCCGAGGCGTCGGCCGAGGTCTTGGCGTAGTTCTTCAGCACGGCGTCGAACCGCACGCCGCGGTAGTTGTCGAAGCGCACGAAGTAGCGGGTGGAGGGCAGCTCCAGCAGATGGATGGCACTCTCGGGAACGGTGAAGGAGACGGTCGTCGTAGCGGGGTTGACCAACTTGGCAATGGGCTGCCCGGAGTTCACGCGCTCATAGGTGTCGACGTAGACCGCCTCGATAACCCCCTCGAAGGGGGCGCGGATTTTGGTGTCGGCGAGCAGCGACAGCGAATTTTCATAGGCCGCCTTTTTCTGGACGTAGCGGGTGTTCGCCGCCTCGTACTCCTGCATGGAAATCGCCTCGTGGGCCAGCAGACGCTTCATGCGCTGCAGCTGCGACGAGGCCTCGTCGTAGGCCGAGCGGTCGGCATCGACGGCGAGCCGGACTTCGCGGGGGTCGAGCTCGGCAATCAGGGCCCCTTTATTCGCCCTGTCCCCCTTCGATACGGGCACGCCCGCCACCTGGCCCGAAATCTTGAAGGCCAGCGTCACGGCATCGTCGGGGGTGGACATGCCGGCAAACTCCTTGTCGAGCGACGAGGCATCGGCGGCCACGGCGATTTTCACAGGCCGGGGCGCCCCTGCGGCCGGCTCTCCGGTCCGCCGGCATGCCGCTGCCGCGAGCAGGAGCAGAAAGGGAAACAATCGGTGCATAAAAAAAGCGACTTTCCCCGCGAAAAGTCAACTTTCGTACCAAAGAACCGAAAGACGAGGGGGCAAATATTCTCCTGTCCGCCCTTCCGGCGCCTTTTGAGATTGACAGCGGAAATGAGATGCTCACGTCGGTTTTGTTCCAAAACCT
>X127_Alpine_Marmot__coassemble_85_pt1 | contig 18929 bp, 17 predicted proteins | sample X127_Alpine_Marmot__metabat2_high_PE_013 | metagenome-assembled genome bin X127_Alpine_Marmot | reverse complement strand
CAGGACCAGCAGCAGGGCGGCGGCCAGAACCAAGACCAGAACCAGGACCAGAATCAGGACCAGAATCAGGACCAGAATCAGGACCAAAACCAGCAGAATCAAGACCAGAATCAGAACCAAGACCAGAATCAAGACCCGAACCAGCAGAACGGGGACCCGGGTTCCGATGGGCAGGAGCCGCAGGAGCCGTCCGACAACTCCGGAGAGAAGAACGGCGAGCCTCAGCCCCGCGAGGGACGCATCTCCCCGCAGGAGCAGGAGCGGATGCTGGAGGCCATACAGGCCCAGGAGGACCGGACGCAGGAGAAGCTCAAGGAGCAGCAGGGCGTGGTGGTCCGCGGTCGTAAAAACTGGTAAAATCATTCAGCCATGCAGTTCGAATCTCCATCCTACCTCTGGGCGCTGTCGGTATTGCTGCCGATGGCGGCCTGGTATATCTGGCGCACGTTGCGCGGCGGGGCTGCCATCCGCATATCGAGCGTGGCGGGCGTGGCCGGGGCTCCCCGCACGTGGCGCTACTATCTGCGCCACCTTCCCTTCGTGCTGCGCTGCGCGGCCGTGGCGCTCATCATCGTAGCGCTGGCGCGCCCCCGCACCGTCGAGCAGAACTCCAGCACCTCGACCGAGGGTATCGACATCATGCTGGTCCTCGACGTCTCGGGCTCCATGCTGGCCCGCGACTTCAAGCCCGACCGGTTGGAGGCCGCCAAGCAGATGGCGGGCGAGTTCATCGCCGACCGTGCGGGCGACCGCATAGGATTGGCCGTCTTCGCCGGCGAGGCCTTCACCCAGAGCCCCCTCACGACCGACTACGCCACGCTGCAAACCCTGCTCGCCCGTCTGCGCAGCGGACTGATTGAGGACGGCACGGCCATCGGCAACGGATTGGCCACCGGCATCAACCGTCTGCGCGAGAGCGAGGCCAAGTCGAAGGTTATCATCCTGCTGACCGACGGCGTGAACAACCGCGGCCAAATCGCCCCGCTCATGGCGGCCGAGATAGCCAAGGAGCAGGGCATAAGGGTCTACACTATCGGCGTCGGCTCGCGCGGCACGGCGCCCTATCCCGCCGTCGACGTCTTCGGCAACATGACCTTCGTGCGCCAGCCCGTCGAAATCGACGAGGACACCCTGCGCAAAATCGCCTCGCTGACCGGCGGCCGCTACTTCCGCGCCACGGACAACGCCGCGCTGCGCGCCATCTATGCCGAAATCAACCAGCTCGAGAAGAGCCGCGTCGAAATTTCGGAATATACCACCTATACCGAGAAGTTCCTCCCCTGGGTGCTGGCGGCCCTCGCCCTCCTCTTCGCGGAGTTCCTTCTCTCCACTTTTGTCTTTAAACGCTTGCCCTGATGTTCCGATTTGCCCATCCCCAATATCTCTGGCTGCTGCTTCTCGTGCCCCTCTTCGTGCTGCTCTTCGCAGCGGCGGGGGCCCGGCGCCGGCGCATGCTGGCCCGCTTCGGCAACCTTACCACGCTCCGGGAGCTGATGCCCGCAGTCTCTGCGGGCCGCCGGAAGCTGAAATTCCTCCTCTTCACGGCGGCCTTCGCCTTGGCCGTCACGGCTGCGGCCCGGCCCCAGTTCGGCTCGAAGCTGCGCGAGGAGAAGGCGCAGGGTATAGAGATGATGCTGGCGGTCGACGTCTCGAACTCGATGCTGGCCGAGGACTTCGAGCCCACCCGGCTCGAACGGACCAAATATGCCATCAACCGCCTCTTCGAGGGCCTCGAGCAGGACCGCGTGGGGTTGGTGGTCTTCGCCGGCGAGGCGAAGGTGCAGCTGCCCATCACCGCCGACTACCGCATGGCCCGGGCCTTCGCCAAGCGCATCGACCCTTCGTTGGTCTCGGTGCAGGGCACCGACCTCGAGCAGGCGCTGTCGCTGGCGGCCCTCTCCTTCTCGAGCGGGTCGGGCGATAACCACAGCCGCGCCATCGTCCTCATCACCGACGGCGAGGGTCACGAGGGCGACGTCCTGGCTGCCGCGGAGCGCATTGCCGCACAGGGCATACGCATCTACACCGTCGGCATCGGCACCCCCGAGGGCGCACCCGTCCGCATAGGCGGCGAGTACCTCAAGGACGAGAACGGCGACATGGTCGTCACCAAGCTCGACGAGGAGACCTTGGAGGCCATTGCCCGCACCACGGGCGGCGTCTATGTGCGGGCCACGAAGCAGGACCTCGGATTGGACGAAATTATTGCCGAAATCAATGCCCTGGAGACCAGCGAATTGGAGACCATGCGCTTCGAGGAGTTCGACGAGCGCTACCGCTATCCGCTGTTGGCGGCCCTGGTGCTGCTGCTGGCGGAGTTCCTGCTGCTCGACCGCCGCAACCCGCTGTTGGCCCGCTTCAACATCTTCCGTCAATAGTCTTGCCCCATGTACCGTAGCCTGAACGACTTTATCGCCCGGCTGGAGCGGGAGGGGGAGCTGGTGCGCATTGCGGCTCCCGTCGACCCCCTCTGCGAAATCGCCGAAATCACCGACCGCGTATCGAAGAGCGGGGGAGGCGGCAAGGCGCTCCTCTTCGAAAATACGGGCACGGAGTTTCCCGTGCTGACCAACATGATGGGCTCCGACCGCCGGATGGCCCTCGCCTTGGGCGTCGAAGACCTCGAGGAGCTCACCGGACGCATCGGGAAGCTCCTCGCCCGCCTGACCCGCCCGGCCGACGGCTGGATGGAGAAGCTCGGCATGCTGCCCCTGCTGAAGGAGATGGCCGACTGGATGCCCCGCACCCGCTCGGGCCGGGGGGCGTGCCAGCAGGTCGTGTGGCAGGGCGACGAGGTCGACCTCGGTCGCATTCCCGTCCTTCAGTGCTGGGGCTGCGACGGCGGCCGCTTCATCACGCTGCCCATGGTCCACACCCTCGACCCCGAGACGGGCATGCGCAACGTGGGCATGTACCGCATGCAGCTCTTCGACGGCCGCACGACCGGCATGCACTGGCACGTGCACAAGACCGGTGCCCGCCACTATGAGGCCTACCGGAGGTTGGGGCGTCGCATGCCCGTCACGGTAGCCCTGGGCGGCGACCCGGCCTATGCCTATGCCGCCACGGCGCCCATGCCCGAGAATATGGACGAATACCTGCTGGCCGGCTTCCTGCGCCGCCGCCCGGTGGAGCTGGTGAAGTCGCTGACCAACGATATTCACATTCCCGCCGACTGCGACTTCGTTATCGAGGGGTATGTCGACCCCGCGGAGGAGCTGGCCGACGAGGGGGCTTTCGGCGACCATACGGGCTTCTACTCGCTCGTCGACCGCTATCCGAAGTTCCACGTGACGGCCGTCACCCATCGTCGGGGCGCCGTCTGGCCCGCCACGGTGGTCGGCGTGCCGCCCGAGGAGGATGCCTATATCGCCCGGGCCACCGAGCGGATTTTCCTGGCTCCGATACGGATGGCCGTGCAGCCCGAGGTGCGCGACCTCTGGATGCCGACGCCCGGCACGGCCCACAACTTGGCCGTCGTCTCCCTCGCGAGCCGCTACCGGGGCCAGGCCCGCAAGGTGGCGCAGGGGCTCTGGGGCGCCGGGCAGATGATGTTCAACAAGTACATGATGCTCTGCGACGCCTCGGTCGACATCCGGAATACCGACAAGGTGGCCGCCCTGCTGCGGCGGGTCGACACCGTGCGCGACGTGCACCTCGACGAAGGGGTGCTCGACGTGCTGGACCACGCCACCGCTACGCCCGGCTATGGCGGCAAGGCCCTGCTGGATGCTACGCAAATCGACGCCGAGGCCCCCGTGGCGCCCATCGTGCTGCCGCGGAGCTACCAGCCTGCGGGCGGCGTGTGGTTGGTCGACACCTCCTTTGTCGAGCGCTGGGGATGCCTGGTGCTCTTCGCCGAGCGGGAGCGCCGCGACGAGGTGGACGTGGCGGCCTACTTGGAGCTGAACGGACTGAAAGACATTCCCTTCGTGCTGCTCTTCGACTATGCGGCCGCCGGCCCTATGCGCGGCGAGGATTTGCTGTGGTTAGCCGCGGCCAACACCGACCCGCGGCGCGATATGAAGCGGTGGGGGAGCACCCTTGTCTTCGATGCCCGCAGCAAGCGCCCGGGTTATGGCGGCAACCCGCCGCGGTTCCCCAACGTGGCGACCTCGCTGCCCGAGACCATCCGCCGCGTCTCCGAACGCTGGGCGGAGTACGGCCTCGGCGAACTCCTCGAGTCCCCCTCGCGCCGCTATCGCAAGTTGTGGCTCTCGGACAAAGCCGAATGGTAGCCTATGGCCCTCTTCTCCGATGAACGCGAGCGGCGGGGGCTGCTGCTCTTCGTGCCGCTGATGCTGCTGATTGCCGTGGGCGCCCTGCTGGTCGACACCCGCCGCATGAAGTATGAGGTGCGGCGGAGCGAGGCCGAGGAGAACCCCCTGCCCGCCGACTCCGTGCAGCGCTTCGCCTTCGACCCCAACACCATCGGCTTCGACAGTCTGCTCCTGCTGGGCTTCTCCCGCTCCCAGACCATCCAGCTCCTGAAATACCGCCAGGCGGGCAAGATTTTCCGCCTGCCCGAGGAGCTCTCGACCCTCTACGGCATGAGCGACTCGCTCTTCCGGTCGCTGCGGCCCTTGGTCGTCATCGGCGAGAAGTTCCGCTTCCACCCGCGGCCCGAATTCGACCGTGCCGAGCCCACCTGGTCCGAACACCCCTGGCCCAAGCCTCCCCGCCGCACCTTCCGCGCCACGGAGCCCTTCCGCATCGACACCGTGTCGGTGGACTACCTGCGCTCGTTGGGCTTCACGACCCGCTGGTCCGAGGCCTTCGTCGACTGCTACCGCCGGCGCGAGATGCGCTCGCTCAACGAGCTGCGCGACATCGCCTTCATCGGCGACTCCATTGCCGACCTGCTGGCCCCCTGGCTCCTCTTCCCCGAGCGGAAGCCCTCGCCCTTCGACGAACCCGTCGAGCTCAACCGGGCCGATACGACGGAGCTGTGCCGCGTCTACGGCATCGGCCCCCGCAGCGCCCGGGCCATCGTGACCTATCGTGAGCGGCTGGGCGGCTTCTATTGCGTGGAGCAGCTGACCGAGGTCCGCGGGGTGACAGAGGCCAATTATGAGCGAATTGTGAAACAAATTTCGTGTGATTCTTTTCTTATTCGAAAAATAAATATTAACTTTGCGCCCTTGGAGCGGTTGAGGATACATCCCTACATGCCGCCCCGACTATTGAGAAAACTGTTAAACAAACGACAACAACGCAAATCGAAAGGAGGTTGGAGTACCGTAGAGGAGATGGTCGATGACAACATATTGACTGAAGAGGAGGCCCGCAGACTGCGCCCTTATCTCCAGTTCGGTACACAGCAGAACGAGTAGAGTGCTTTTTTTTAGGACCGTCGGCGGCGGACGGGGAACAGAGAGGCCGCAAAACCGAAATTACGAATAAAACAAAAAGAGTATAGTTATGATTATCATGCCGGTAAAAGAGGGCGAGAATATCGAGCGCGCCCTGAAGAAGTTCAAGCGTAAGTACGAGCGCACGGGTGTCCTGAAGGAGCTCCGCCGCCGTCAGTATTTCACCAAGCCCTCCGTGGCCAAGCGCGAAGCCATGATGCGCGCTATCTACGTGGAGCACACCTACCGCAACGAGGAGTAGGCGCAACGCTGAACAGACTTTATAAAAGGGTGTGTCAAAATTTTCATTTTGACACACCCTTTCCTGTTGTACCCCCCCCCTCGGTATTTTTTTGTTGAAAAAATGGCCGGATAGTTGTATATATAGCGTAAATGCTATATATTTGTGTTGTCAATCAAGCAATGCGGATATGAAATGGAGTGAGCTGCGAAAAATCGCGGAGGACCATGGGTGGCGATTGTTAAGAAACGGCGCAAACCACGATGTCTATTGCCATCCCGACAAACCCTATCGAATAGAGATAGGGCGCCACGGAAAGGAAGAGATTAAGAACGGAACCTTTTATAAACTGAAGAAGCAAATCGGATTTTAGTCCGCTGCGCTTCCGTTAAAAGAAATTAGAGATGAAAACGACGGCACTTATTGAGAAAGGGAATGACGGTACGTATGGGATATTTACTCCCGATATCGACACGACAATCATTGGGGAAGGGGCGACGGTTGCCGAGGCGAAGGCCGATTTCGAAAACTCCGTCCGCGAGATGCTGGCCAGCTATACGGAGAACGGCGAGGAGCTGCCGGCCGAATTGCAGGGCGTGGAGTTCGAATACAAATATGACATTGCCTCCGTATTCAACTATTTCGACTTCATCAATGTAACCAAATTCGCCAAGATAGCCGGCATCAATGCGGCGCTCATGCGGCAGTACAAGTCCTGCTCCACCTATATTTCGGAGATGCAGGCGCATAAAATAGAACAGGCTCTCCGCAAAATAGGACACGAATTGTCCTCCATCACGTTGATATGAACGAACGGGGCTGCGTTTCATCGACAATGCTTCGTTGACAATTCCGCATCCTTTTGGAACGCGACACCCCGACCGACCGGGGTGTTTTCTTTTTCGGTGCAGGACCGGCGGGCCCTTATACTGCGCTGCCGCCCGGCCTTAAGCGCGAGAGGTCCTCGCCCGAGGGGCACTGGTAGATGCGCAGCCCGAAGTGCGGGGCGATGGCGACGGCGTGGGAGACGATTTCCGATTGCAGCTGCTCATAGGGAATCCAGTTCACGTTGTTGGAGAAGAAGTAGAGCTGGACGGGCAGACCCCACTCCGTGGGCTGGAGCTGGCGCACGAGTATCATCATCTGCTGGTGGACGCGCCGGTGGTGCTCCAAGTAGCTTTGCAGATAGTGCATGTAGAGGTCGAGGTTCGTCAGCGGAGCCCCCTCGGGCGTCTGTGCCGAGGCCCCCTTCAGACAGCTTGCGAGGGGCTCCTGCTGCTGCCAGCGCTCCAAGGTCGCGGCGTCGCAGAAGCGCACGGAGCTCATGTCGACGTTCAGCGAGCGGGTTACGCGCCGCCCGCCCGAGTCGCGCATTGCCTGCCAGTTCTCGAACGACTCGCTGATGAGCAGATAGGGCGGCAGGGTGACGACGGTGTTGTCCCAGGCCCGCACCTTGACGATGGTCAGGGCGACCTCCTCCACCGTGCCGTTCACGCCGCGGGCGGGCATGTTTATCCAGTCGCCCACCTTGAGCATGTCGTTGGCCGAGAGCTGGACGCCGGCCACCAAGCCCAGGATGCTGTCCTTGAAGATGAGCATCATGACGGCCGCCGAGGCGCCGATGCCGGTGAGCAGGATGGCGGGCGACTTGTCGATGAGTATCGAGATGACGAGGATGACGGCGATGATGGCGGCTATGACCTGGCCGGTCTGCATGAGCCCCTTGATGGGCTTGCCCTGCCATTCGCGCCGGTGGTCGGCCAGCTCGAAGATGGCCTGGAGCAGGGCGTTGATGAAGCGCAGGACGGAGAGGACGATGTAGATTTCGACTATCCGTATCAGCACCTTGTAGAATGCGTGCGACGGGTCGTCCGCGGGGAAGGCGACGGGCAGCATGATGAAGATGATGATGGGCGTCACGATGTTGCACAGGCGGCGCATCACCTTGTCGTCGAAGATGATGTTGTCCCACGTGGCCTTGGTGCGCTCCACGACCTTGCGCACGATGCGCAGCAGGAAGAAGCGGGCCGTGAGGTCGAAGAGGAGGGCCAGCAGGATGATGATGCCGAGGATGACCCAGCGGTCGGCCGTGTCGGCGGTGTCGGCCGGGAGGCCCATGCCCACGAGCAGCCGGTCAATCCATACTTGCAGAATGTGGTCCGTATCGCGCATGTTCACAGTGTTTTACTGATTTCCTCCACAGCCTTGCGGAGCTTGGGTGCGGGTGTTTCGTCGGCAGGGTAGCCTATGGGGAGGAGCGCCACGGGGCGCAGCGGGGCCTCGATATGCAGGGCCTCGGCGCAGCGCTCCGGGTCGAAGGCGCAGACCCAGCAGCAGCCCAACCCCTGCTCGGCGGCCGCGAGACAGATGTGCTCGGCGGCAATGGCGGCATCCACGTCGCTGTGGCTGCGGCCGTCCGCGGGGCGCACCCAGGCCTCGCTCTCATCGACGCAGACGGCAATGCAGAGCGGTGCGGTGAGGAACCATTCGCGCGGGTAAGAGCTGTGCAGGGCGCGGAGCCGCTCTTCGCTGCGGACGACGAGCAGCCGCCAGGGCTGCCGGTTGCAGGCCGAGGGGGCCAAGCGGGCGCATGCCAGCAGATAGTCGATTTTATCCTCCTCGACGGGCTTTGCCGCATAGTGCCGCACCGAGCGGCGGCGGGAAATGAGTTCCAACAGGTTCATAATGCACAAGTACGGTTTTATACCCTGCAAAAGTACGAAAATAAAGCCGAAGGGCGAATTTTCGATGGAAATATTCTTCGAAAAGCGCTATATTTGTATGCAAAAACTGCTTTCTATGAAACAACCGAAAATAACCGTCGCGGGATTGGGTCCCGGCTCGGCGGACGATGTTACGCCGGCAGTGGCCGAGGCGGTGCGCCGGGCCGACGTCGTGGTGGGATACAAGTACTACTTCCGCTTCGTCGAGCCCTGGCTCAGCCCCGGGACGCAGTGCGTCGATACGGGAATGAAGCGCGAGCGCGAGCGGGCTGCCGAGGCCTTCCGCCTGGCACTGGAGGGCCGGGAGGTGTGCGTCATCTCGTCGGGCGATGCGGGCATCTACGGCATGGCGCCCCTCATCTGGGAGATGAAGCGCGCGGCCGGCGCCGACGTCGAAATCGAGGTGCTGCCCGGCATCAGCGCCTTCCAGAAGGCCGCCTCGCTCCTGGGAGCCCCCATCGGCCACGACCTCTGCATTCTCTCGCTCTCGGACCTCATGACCCCCTGGACGCTCATCGAGCGCCGCATCAGGGCCGCCGTCGGGGGCGACTTCGTGACGGCCGTCTACAACCCCCGCAGCACGGAGCGCTACTGGCAGCTCTACCGCTTGCAGGAGCTCTTCCTTGCGGGGCGCGCCGCCTCGACTCCTGTGGGATACGTCCGCCAGGCGGGGCGGCCCGAGCAGGAGGTGCACCTCACCACGCTCGGCGAGTTCGACCCCGAGAAGGTCGACATGTTTACCGTGGTGCTCATCGGCAACTCGCAGTCCTACATTGCCGACGGGCGCTTCATCACCCCGCGTGGCTACTTCCGCGAGCAGCCCGATGCCGAGGCGGGCGTGGGGCAGCAAATCATGATACGCAGCTTCCGCACCATCGAGGGCGAGCTGAAGGACCGCGACCTGCCGCTCGACAGGAAGTGGGCCCTGCTGCATGCCATCCACACCACGGCCGACTTCGAGATGGAGCGGCTGCTGTGGTGCAGCGAGGGGGCCGTGTCGACGCTCTACGAGGCGTTTCGCAGCGGCCGCGTAAGGACCATCATTACCGACGTCACGATGGCCGCCTCGGGCATCCGCAAGGGTGCGCTGGAGCGGTTGGGCGTCGAGGTGAAGTGCTACCTGCAGGATGGGCGGACGGCCGACATGGCCCGCCGCGAGGGCATCACGCGCACCCAGGCGGGCATCCGGCTCGCTGCGGAGGAGCATCCCGGGGCGCTCTACGTCTTCGGCAACGCCCCCACGGCGCTCATGGAGCTCTGTACGCTGGTGCGCCGCGGCAAGGCGGCGCCGGCCGGCATCGTAGCCGCTCCGGTGGGCTTCGTCCACGTGGAGGAGTCGAAGCAGATGGTCAAGCCCCTGCGCACGATACCCCGCCTGATTGTCGAGGGCCGCAAGGGCGGCAGCAACCTGGCCGCCACGTTAGTCAACTCGATACTGACCTTTAACGATGCCGAGGCCTTGCGCCCCGGCCGCGACGTATGATGCGCCAGCGCTTCCTCCTGATAGGCATGAGCGACGAGGCCGAGCCCCGCTTTGCGGAGGAGGTCTCGCGGGTGATAGCCGCCGGGAAGGTCTTCTCGGGCGGTGTGCGCCACCACGAGCGGGTGCGCCCGCTGCTGCCCGCGGGGGCCGTGTGGATAGATATTGCCACGCCGCTCGACGACGTTTTCGCCCGCTATGCCGACTGCCCCGAGGTGGTGGTCTTCGCCTCGGGCGACCCCCTCTTCTTCGGCTTCGCCGCCACGGTTAAGCGGCGTCTGCCCGAGGCCGAAATCACCGTATACCCCGCCATGAACTCGCTGCAGACCCTGGCCCACAGGTTGGTGATGCCCTACGAGGATATGCGCGTGGTCTCGCTCACGGGACGCCCCTGGCACGAGCTGGACCGCGCCCTTATCGAGGGGGCTCCGAAAATCGGCCTGCTGACCGACCGCGTCCATACGCCCGCCGCCATAGCCCGCCGCCTCATGGCGTATGGCTACGACGAGTACCGGATGGAGGTGGGGGAGCGGTTGGGCAGCCGCACGGACGAGAGGCTCCGCAGCCTGACGCTCGCCGAGGCGGCCCGGAGCGAATTCGCTCAGCCCAACTGCGTCGTGCTGCACGGCCCGGCCCGCCGCGCCCGCTTCGGAGTGCCCGAGCAGGAGTTCGAGCTGTTGGACGGGCGGGTGAACATGATAACCAAGATGCCCGTGCGCCTCACCACACTGGCCCTGCTCGACCTGGAGCGCAGCGAGACCTTCTGGGACGTGGGCTTCTGCACGGGCTCCGTATCCATCGAGGCCAAGCTGCGCTTCCCCCACCTGAAGGTCCACTCTTTCGAGGTGCGCGCAGAGGGCGAGCGGCTGCTGCGGGAGAATGCCCGCCGGTTCCGCGCCCCCGGCATCGAGTGCCATATCGGCGACTTCCTCTCGTTCGACTGCGCGGCGCTGCCGCAGCCCGATGCCGTCTTCATCGGCGGCCACGGCGGCCGGTTGGAGGAGATGGTCGGCCGCATAGACGGCTTCCTGCGGCCCGGAGGCGTCGCGGTCTTCAACTCCGTGAGCACAGAGAGCTGCCGGACCTTCGTCCGGGCGGCCGAGGCGAGGGGTCTCGGCCTCGAGTGCCGCTGCCGCATGGCCGTAGACGAACATAACCCCATAGAAATCATAAAAGCAAGAAAAAAGATATGAAAACCTCCGTTGCCGTTGTGCTGGCCTCTCCCGGCGGCGAACCCGTAGCCCGGCGCATAGCCGGGGCATTCGACGCCGACCTCTATACGCTCTCCGCAGCTGTCGAGGGCTGCCCGCACATAGAGAATATCGGCGCTTTCTTCACCGAACACTTCGCCGATTGCGGCGCCTGGCTCTTTGTGGGCGCCCTGGGAATCTGCGTGCGCGCCGTGGCCCCCCACCTGCGCGACAAACATGTCGACCCGGCCGTGGTCTCAATCGACTCCACGGGCCGCTGGTCGGTGCCCGTCGTCTCGGGCCATGTGGGCGGTGCGAACGACTGGGCCCGCCGCACGGCCGCCCTGCTGGGCGGCGAGGCGGTGGTGACCACCCAGAGCGACAATGCGGGCCTGTGGCCCCTCGACACGCTCGCCGAACGCTTCGGCTGGCGGTGCAGCACGGAGGGTATTGCCATGAACGAGGCCATCGCCCGTTTCGTGAACGGACGCCCCGTGACGCTGCTCGCTGAGGTGCGCGGCGAGGGGGCGGCATGGATGGAGCGCACGGCACCCGCCCACGTGACGGTCTGCCATGCGGAGGGGGATATTCCCGCCGCGACGGAGCTGCTCATCGTCCTCTCGCCCCGCCGCGTGGAGGCACCCTTCCCCCGGCTGAACTATACGCCCCGGGTGCTGACGCTCGGCGTCGGCTGCCGGCGCGACTGCGCACCGGAGGGCATAGGCGGCAGAATCGCCGCCGAGCTCGAGGCGGCGGGCTGGCGCCCCGAGGCGGTCGGCAGGGTGGCCACCGTGGAGCTCAAGCGGGACGAGCCGCTGGTGCACGAACTCGCGGAGCGCTTCGGCGCCGAGCTGAAGATTTACAGCGCGGAGGAGCTGGCGGCCGTCGAGGTGCCCCACCCCTCGGAGCGGGTGGCCGAGGCGACCGGCTCGCCGAGCGTCGCCGAGGCGTCGGCCATCCTTGCGGCCGGGGGCGGCGGGTTGGTCGTGGAGAAGCGCAAGGGGTGCCTCGCGCCCGGCAGCGACTTCACCTTCGCCGTGGCGCAACAGTCCGGCACGGCCCGCCGGGGACATGTGGAAATCGTCGGCGCGGGCCCGGGCGACCCCGACCTGATTTCGGTCCGGGGCCGCCGGATGCTGGAGTGCGCCGACCTCATCCTCTATGCGGGCAGCCTGGTGCCCCGTGAGGTCACCGCCTGTGCCAAGCCGGGCGCCACGGTGCGCTCGTCGGCCCCCATGGACCTCGAGGAGCAGTTCGCCCTGATGAAGGAGTTCTACGACCGCGGCGACTTCGTGGTGCGGCTCCACACGGGCGACCCCTGCATCTACGGCGCCATCCAGGAGCAGATGAACTTCTTCGACCGCTACGGCATGAGCTACCACATCACCCCCGGCATCTCGTCGTTCCAGGCCGCGGCGGCCGAGCTCAAGTCGCAGTTCACCATCCCCGAGCGGGTGCAGACCATCATCCTCACGCGCGGCGAGGGCCGTACACCCATGCCCGAGCGGGAGAAGCTCCATCTGCTGGCCCGCTCGCAGTCGACCATGTGCATCTTCCTCTCGGCCGGCGTGGCGCGCGACGTGCAGCGCGAGCTGTCGGAACACTATGCCCCCCAAACCCCCGTGGCGGTCTGCTACCACCTCACCTGGCCCGACCAGCGCATCTGGCGCGGCGAGCTGCATGAGCTGACCGACATCGTGGAGCGCAACCATCTGACGCTGACGACGATGATTGTCGTGGGCGACGCCATCGACAACCGCAAGGGCCTTTCGCGGCTCTATGCGAACGAGTTCAAACACCTCTTCCGTCCATGATTCTGATTTTCGGCGGCACGACAGAGGGCCGCTCGGCCGTAAAGGTCGCAGAGGAGGGGGCAAAGGAGGGGACAAAGGAGGGGGCAAAGGAGGAGAAGGAGGAGAAGAAGGCGCAGGGAGAACAGGGAGAGAAAGAGGCGCAGGAGGAGAAGAAGGCGCAGGGGGCGCAGGAGGAAGCGGGGGAGAAGCCGGTGGCGGGCGGCAGCTTTTACCTTTACTCCACGCTCGGCGCGACGCAGGAGGTGGCTACGCCTCACGGCGAGCGTCTCACGGGCGCCCTCACGGCCGAGGCCGTTGCGGAGCTGTGCCGCCGGCGCGGCGTGCGCCTGATTATCGATGCGGCCCATCCCTTTGCCGAGGGACTGCACCGCACGGTGGCCCAGGCGGCTGCGGCCTGTGCGCTGCCCGTCATCCGCTATGAGCGGCGCCCGGTGCGGCTTGCCGACGATGCGCCGGTGGTGTGGTGCGACGACTATGCCGATGCCGTGCGGCGGTTGGAGGCGGCGGGCGTCGAGCGTCTGCTGGCCCTGAGCGGCGTGAGGACCATCCCCAAACTGAAAGCCTTCTGGCAGCGGCACGAGACCTGGTTCCGCGTGCTCGACAGGGCCGAGTCGGCGGCCGAGGCCGTGCGCTGCGGCTTTCCCGGGGAGCGGCTGCTCTTCTTTAATCCCGATACCGACGAGGAGACCCTGTGGCGGGCCGTGCGGCCCGATGCCGTGCTGACCAAGGAGAGCGGCGAGACGGGCTACTTCCCCCGCAAGGTCGAGGCGGCGCAAAGGCTCGGCATTCCTCTCTATGCGGTGCGGCGCCCGGCGCTGCCCGAGTGGTTCCATAGGGTCTATACCGAGGCGGGGCTGCGCCGCCGCATCGAGGAGCTGCTGCCCGGGTGGTTTCCGCTGCGGAGCGGCTATACCACCGGCACCTGCGCCACCGTGGCGGCCTGTGCCGCCCTGCGTCTGCTGGTCGCGGACGAGCGCTGCGAACGGATGGGCGTGACGCTGCCCGGAGGCGAGGAGGCGCTTCTGCCCGTCGAGGACTATGGGTCGGGTGACGGCTGGGCCGAGGCCGCGGTGCGCAAATGCGCCGGGGACGACCCCGACGTGACGAACGGATGCCTTGTCAGGGTGCGCGTGGCGCTGAACGGGCGAAAGGAGGTGCACTTCCTGCAGGGCGAGGGCGTGGGGCGCGTGACCCTGCCCGGGCTGGGCCTTGCGGTGGGGGAGCCCGCCGTGAACCCCGTGCCGCGGAGGATGATTCGCGAGAACTTCGCCGCCATGGGCGTCGCGGGGGCCGACGTCACCGTATCGGTGGAGGGGGGTGCGGAGCTGGCCCTGAAGACCTTCAACCCGAAGTTGGGCATCGAGGGCGGCATCTCCATCATCGGCACGACGGGCATCGTGAGGCCCTTTTCCAACGAGGCCTTCGCAGCCTCCATCGTGCGCGAAATCGACGTGGCCTGGGCCGTGGGGTGCCGCCATCTAATCATCAACTCGGGGGCGAAGAGCGAGAACTGTCTGCGCCGGGCCTTCCCCAGCCTCTGCCCCCAGGCATTCGTCCACTACGGCAACTTCATCGGCGAGACGCTGCGGGCCGCTGCCGCGAAGGGCTTCCCGCGGGTGACGATGGGGCTGATGCTCGGCAAGGCGGTGAAGTTGGCCGAGGGCCATCTGGACACCCACAGCCACAAGGTGACCATGAACCGCGAATTTCTGAAGGCGCTGGCCCGCGAGGCCGGCTGCCCGGCCGGCACGGAGGCCTGCATCGACCGCCTGAACTTGGCCCGCGAGCTCTGGACCGCCCTCCCTGCGGAGGCGCTGCGCCGGTTTGCGGCAGGGGTGCTGCGGGCCTGTCACACCCATTGCGACCCGCTGCTCGGCGCGGGCCGGCTGGATATTCTCCTCATCTCGGAGGAGGGTGCAATCTTTCGTTGATTATCGGCCGATATGCCGCAGCAGCTCGCCCAAGGTGGGGTAGTCGGCACATCGTCTTCCCTGCGGCCCCTCCTGAATCAGGCGGAACGACTGCTCCGCAACCTCGACCGCAAGGTCCGCCTCGCGGGCCTCGGGGTCGAAGCCCGCACGCCGCAGGGCCTTGGCCGCCATGGCGCGGCGTATCCCCTCCGCTCCGGTGAGCCGCACCCCTTTGCCGGGGCGGTATCCTATGCGGAACAGCCCCGTCACGGGGTCGAACCGGACGTCCCGGTGGGGGAAGAAGCGCTCCATCGTGCCGTCCAACGAGAGGTCCTCGGGGGCTCCCGTGCGCACCCCCTCGCCCCGCTTCATCAGCCATACGCAGTCGGCGATTTGCAGGGCCAGCTCCAGGTCGTGGGTCGAGAGGAAAATCGTGCGCCCCGTCTCGCGCGTCAGGCGGTGGAGCAGCTGCATGATTTCCACCTTGCTCGGGAAGTCGAGAAAGGCCGTGGGCTCGTCGAGGAAGATGACGGGCGTCTGCTGGGCCAATGCCTTGGCGAGCATGGCCTTCTGCCGCTCGCCGTCCGAGAGGGTCTGCACCATGCGGTCGGCCAGGGGCTCGATGCCCGTGCGGGCGATGGCCTCGTCGATGATGTCGCGGTCCTTGTGGCCCAGCTTGCCCCAGAAGCCCGTGTAGGGGCTGCGGCCCAGGCCGACCAACTCCCTGACGCTCATGTTCGTCAGGTCGCACCGCTCGGTGAGCACCACGGCTAAGGTGAGCGAGAGCTCGCGGACCGAGTAATCCCCGAGCGGCCGCCCCGCCAAACGGATGGCGCCCGACAGCGGGGGCTGGAAGCCCGCGAGCGTGCGCAGCAGGGTCGACTTCCCGACGCCGTTCTGCCCCAGCAGACAGCTCAGCTCGCCGCTGCGGACCGAGGCGTCGAGCCCCTCGGCGACGACCTTGCAGCCGTGCCGGCCGCGGTAGCCGATGGCGAGCCCCTCGAGGCGGATGGTCTCCTGCGTTGTCATTCGCTCCATTCGTTTTTGCGTTTGCGGAAGAGGACCGAGAGGACGACGGGGGCGCCCACCAAGGCCGTCACCGAGTTGACGGGCAGCACCCCCTCGAAGCCCGGCATGCGGGCGAGGAGGTTGCAGACCAAGGCCAGCGCCGCACCCACGAAGAGCGAGGCGGGCATCAGAATACGGTGGTCGGAGGTGGCGAAGAGCCCCCGGCAGAGGTGGGGAACGGCCAACCCGAGGAACATGATGGGGCCGCAGTAGGCCGTGACGATGGCCACCAATACGCCGGCCGAGGAGATGACGGCCAGCCGGGCCCGCTTGACGTTGAGACCCAGGCTGCGGGCGTAGCCGTCGCCCAGCAGCATCAGGTTAAGGGTCTTGACCAGCAGGAACGAGAGGGGCAGCAGTACGGCCATGATGCCCACGAAGAGCATCACCTGGTTGCCCGACACGCGGGCGAAGCTGCCGAGGCCCCAAATCACGTAGGCGCGGATGTCCTCCTCGACGCTGAAGAACTTCAGTACGCCGATGACGGCATTGGCGATGTAGCCAATCATCACGCCGATAATGAGCAGCGTGACGCTGCCCCGGACCTTCTGCGACACGTAGACGATAAGGGCCATGACGGCCAGGGAGCCGAAGATGGCCGAGAGGGTGAGGGCGATGTTGCCCGCCAGCCCCATGCGGCTCAGGGCGTGGCCTCCGATGCCCGACATGAGGACCACGCACGCCACGCCCAGGCTGGCACCCGAGCTGATGCCCAGCACCGAGGGCCCGGCCAAGGGGTTGCGGAAGACGGTCTGCATCTGCAGACCGCTGACCGACAGCCCGGCGCCGGCGGCAATGGCCGTGAGGGCCTGGGGCAGACGCGACTTCAGCACGATGTTGCGCCACACCTCGTTCTGGCTCTCGTCGCCCGCCAAAATCGCCGCCACGGAGCGCAGGGGTATCTGCACCGTGCCGAGCAGCAGGTTGGCGAGGCTCAGCAGGAGGATGAGCGCCACGGCGCTCAGCAGCATTACTTGTTGGCGGCGGGTCATAGGCGGATTATTCGAGCAGCCGGTAGTAGCGGGGCGTATGGTCGGGCACCAGCTCCGGGTGGAATATCTTCATCAGGTCGGCCAGCACGACGTCGGGCTCGACGGGGGTGTTCTCGTAGAAGGGGGTCTCGCGCAGGTTGCAGTAAATCACGCCCCGCCTCTTCCAGGCCGCGAAATCGGCGTAGCGGACATCCTCGTCGCGCAGCACGTCGTAGCTGAAGGTGCCGTCGTAGCTGTTCAGTATGCGCCAGTAGTCGGCGTCGGAGGCTGCCGCGTAGACCTGCTCGAAGTCCAGCGTGACGCCGCCCGAGCGGGGGTCGTCCTTGAATACGTAGTCCGCTCCGGCGTCACGGAAGAGCTGGGCCAGGAAGCTCCTGCCGCCCACGGCATACCAGTTGCCGCCCCGCAGCTCGCCCGAGAAGACCACGGGACGACGCTCCACGCCGGCCGCCAGCGTCTTCAGGCGGTTGTAGCGCCCGGCAATGGCCCAGAAGAGCGAGTCGGCCCGCTCCTCGCAGCCTAACAGCAGCCCCACGCACTTCACCCACTCGGCCTGTCCCAACGGCGTGGTCTCCTTATAGCCGTAGTGGGGGATGAGGGGCGTGCCGACCTCCGTCAGCGCCTCGTAGCCGCCCCGCTTGAAGGGCGAGATGAGAATCACGTCGGGCTCCATGCTCATAATCACCTCGTTGTCGAAGTTGCCCTCGATGCCGATGCGGCGCGTGGCCCCGCTGCGCAGACGCTCCTGCATGGCGGCGTTGTGCAGATGCCGGGTCGAGGTGATGCCCGCCACCGCCTCCAACGCATCGAGCGCAATGAAGTTCGAGAGCTGGAGCGAGGTCATGCAAATCACCCCCCTCACGGGAACCTCCACAGGCGTATACCCCTCGGGTACCGCGGGGTGCGTGCCGCGCGGAATGAGGGCGAAGCGGGCAATGCTCCCCTCGTCGTCCTGCGGGTCGTGCAGCTCGAGGAGCTTGTACCCCTCGCCGCAGCGGACTTCGAAGCCCCGGGCATACTCGTTCCTCAAGGGCTCCGCCGCGTTATCGTCCTTCTTTTGGGTCTGCCGCCCGCAGCCCGAGAGGAGTGCGAGGAGCAGAAACAGATGCCAGATGCGCATACGAAAGCATTTTTTTCAATCCAAACCACGCAAAGGTACGAATATATTTCATCGGAGCGAAAATTTTTCCCACTTTTGCGGAAAAATCGAGCATCATGGACGTATCTATTGTCTCCTTAGGCCCGGGAAATCCCGAGCTCGTCACCTTGGGCGCCTGGCGTGCACTGCGCGCCGCCGACGTCGTGTTCTGCCCCGCAACCCGCACCCCGGCGGGCGGATGGCTCTCTCGCGCCGGCGAGGTGCTGGCCGCCGTGGGCATCCCGCCGCAGAGGGTGTGCCCCTTCGAGCTCCCCATGTCCGCCGACCGGCGGCGGGCCGCGGAGGCCTATGCCGCAGTGGCCGATGCCGTGGCTGCCCGCAGCAGGACGGAGCTCGTGGCCGTGGCGGCCGAGGGGGATGCGGACATCTATTCGTCGGTCCACTACGTCGGCGACCTGTTGCTCGAGCGGGGCGTCGCGGTGCACTATGAGGCGGGCATCCCGGCCCTCATCGCCGCCGGAGCCTTGGCCGGTCTGCACCTCGTCAGCGGCGACGAGTCCCTGCTCCTGCTGCCGCGGCTGACCCGCGCCGAGGAGCTCCTCGAACCCCTCGCCGCGGGCCGCACGGTGGCCGTGATGAAACTCTCGCGCAGCGCCGATGCCCTGCGCGACGCCCTGCGGGCACAGCCCGCCGCCTCGTGGCACTACTTCGAGAACGTCGGCACCCCCGGCGAGCGCCACCTCACCTCCGCCGCCGACATCCTCCGCTGCGACTTCCCCTATTTCTCGTTGCTGGTCGTGCGGCCCGCGGGTGGATGCCAATTCAAAATCGGGCGGGAGGGCGCACAACCGATGGAATCGAAATAAGGCTCGGGACCCGTCCTAAAACCGGCGTTTACGCCGGCACCGACGGAAATGAGACCCTCACGCTCCACTCCGTTCCGCTCAGGGTGACGCAAGCAGGAATGAACAGCAGATAGCAGACACAGCGTCTGCCAACCATTATTCACTGTCCACTGTCCACTGTCCACTGTCCACTGTCCACTGTCCACTGTCCACTGT
>X127_Alpine_Marmot__coassemble_81_pt1 | contig 19094 bp, 25 predicted proteins | sample X127_Alpine_Marmot__metabat2_high_PE_013 | metagenome-assembled genome bin X127_Alpine_Marmot | reverse complement strand
TTCGCAAGCTGCTGCCCGCGGGTGGATGCCAATTCAAAATTGGGAGGAGGGGCGCACAACCTACAGAATCCGGACGAGGTTCTGGACCCGTCCTAAAACCGGCGTAGACGCCGGCGTTCTAAAACCGGTCTTTTAGACCGGCGCCGGGCGGGAATGAGACCCTCACGTCGGGCCTACGGCCCTCCTCAGGGTGACACACAGAGGAGGGGCAGGGTGACGCGGATTGGATGGCCTGCGGCTTGCGGCCCTCCTTAGGGTGACGTTGAGAGAGTGTAAGCAGCGGATGCGCCTACCCTTCGGGGCGACACGGGAAGAGAAGAGCAGGTCGGTACCTATGAACGTGGCGGCGCGCTGCAGAACAACCGTATCAAAATTACATCTGATTGATAATCAATTACAGCTGTTTTTTTGCTTGCTGCACAGATGAGCAGAAAACCGTGATTTGATAATCATCCCTTTAACCTTTCAAAAAAAATGATGCGGTTGCCCTGAAAAAAATAGAGGCAAAATTTGGTTTATATTATAAACTTTATTAGCTTTGCAACCGAATCAAGGGCGGAATCGCGCGGCTGCTCTTTTTTCAGAGTTAAATGGTTTATAAAATAAACCGAAGTAAAACCTTCAAAAATTCCGCAATTATGGAAGACCGAAAACTCACGGAAAAGGAGAGTCTCGAAGTCATTGCTTCGATGATAGCTCGCACGAAAGACCGTTATGTAGGCGATGGCAACATTCTGTTGATGTGGGGATATCTCACCGTTGCCGTAACGGCCGTTATTTGGATGCTTCTTGCATACACTCGCAATCCGGCATGGAACTGGCTTTGGTTCCTCATCTGGGTAATCGGAGGCATTGCGACCCCGATTATGGCCCGAAAGGGGCGATATGAGCATGGGGCCAAAAGCTACTCGGACAAAATCACCTCCCGCCTCTGGTCTGCCGTCGGCTACAGCGCGATAATGTCGACAGGCTGCTGTCTCGGCTTTCTGCTGGTTAAGGGGATAGATGCCTGGGTTGTGATGCTTGTCTTCGCCCTCATCATCGTCCCGTTTGCAGAAATAGCCCAGGGTGTTGTCCTTAATGAGAAGTCGCTGATAATCGGAGGCGGACTCGGCCTTGCCGCCGGCATCTTTACCGCATGCTGCATAGCCGGCCGGATAGTCCTCTATGCCCACTGGTATTTGCCGCTGTTCATAGTGGCCTTTGTCTGCATGATGATAATCCCGGGCCATATACTCAACCATAACGCCAGACGCAAATGAAAGAGTTGAATCCGCTTCTGCACTCGCAACTCCGGCTTGCTGTCATTTCTATTCTGATGAATGTGGAAGAAGCTGATTTCGTCTATCTCAAAGAGAAAACCGAGTCGACCGCCGGAAACCTTAGCGTCCAGCTCGACAAACTCTCTTCCGCGGGCTACATCTCGGTTGAAAAAGGGATGTGTGGCAAACGTCCGCGAACATCCTGCCGCATAACAGCGGCCGGGAGACAAGCCTTCGAGGAGTACGTCGACGCTTTGCGGACATACCTCAACCTCTGACCAAAGGATAAAACGCACCCTGTACTGTCGGGGTGCGTTTGTCTTGCCTGTGAGCCGAGCCGCCTCGGCCCGCCTCTCTCGGCTTGGCCCGCCTCTCTCGGCTTGGCCCGCCTCTCTCGGCTTGGCCCGCCTCTCCGATTTGGCCCGGCTTGCCCCTCTCGGCTCCCCGGCTCTCTCTGCTTCCCGGCTCTCTCGGCGGCCCGCCTCTCGGCTTCCCCGGCTTGCCCCCCCCAGTTCGGCCCCCCCCAGTTCGGCCCCCCAGTTCGCCCCCCCCCGGTTACAGGTCGCTTTCCTTGAGGCGCTCGGCGTTCTCGGCGACAATCAGGTGGTCGATGCAGTCCTCGATGTCGCCGTCCATGAAGGCTGCCAGGTTGTAAATCGTGTAGTTGATGCGGTGGTCGGTGATGCGGCCCTGCGGGTAGTTGTAGGTTCGAATCTTGGCCGAGCGGTCGCCTGTGGAGACCATTGTCTTGCGTTTCGAGGCGATTTCGTCCAGGTATTTCGAGTATTCGAGGTTGAAGACGCGCGTGCGCAGCTCCTCGAAGGCCTTGTCGAAGTTCTTGAGCTGCGACTTCTGGTCCTGGCACTGCACGACGATACCTGTGGGGATGTGGGTCAGTCGGATGGCCGAGTAGGTGGTGTTCACCGACTGGCCGCCGGGGCCCGAGGCGCAGAAGATGTCCTTGCGGATGTCGTTCATCGAGATTTCGACGTCGAACTCCTCGGCTTCGGGCAGCACGGCCACCGAGGCGGCCGACGTGTGGACGCGGCCCTGGGTCTCGGTCTGGGGCACGCGCTGCACGCGGTGCACGCCCGACTCGTACTTCAGCGTGCCGTAGACGTTCTGGCCCGTGACCTTCATCACCACCTCCTTGTAGCCGCCCACGGCGCCCTCGGAGAAGGAGGTCACCTCGTAGCGCCACCCTTTGTTCTCGATGTATTTGGTGTACATGCGGAACAGGTCGCCGGCGAAGATGGCCGCCTCGTCGCCGCCCGTTCCGCCGCGAATCTCGACGATGGCGTTCTTGGCATCCTGGGGGTCCTTGGGGATGAGCAGGAGTTTGATTTCCTCCTCCATAGGTTCGATTTGGGGCTCTATCTCGCTAATCATTTCGCGGGCCATCTCCCTCATCTCCTCGTCCTTGTCGTTGGCGAGCGTATCCTTGGCCTCGGCCAGGTTGGCCAAGGCCGTGCGGTAGCGCTCCGAGGTCTCGATGATGGGCTCCAACTCCTTGTACTCCTTGGTGAGCTCGATGAACTGCTTCACGTCGCCGATGACCTCGGGGTCGGTGAGCTTCTGGCCTATTTCCTCATACTTGAGCTTCAGGCCGTCGAGACGCGTCAATATGCTGTTGTCTGCCATAAAAAATACCTGTCTTTGCTTTTGCGTGCAAAGATAGGTATTTTCGGTTCAAAATTCAAAAATCGGCTCCGAATTTCGGCCCGGCGCCCGGTTTATTCTATCCGTTCTTCTATTCGGATGGCCGAAATCACGGTCTGCGGGGCGAAGTCGTCGGCCGTCATGTCGGAGTAGCCGGCCTCCACGGGAAGCTCGTCGAGTTTCCGGTTGCCCGCGGGCGAGAAGGCGTCCTCGCCCATCTCATTGTTCTCGTAGTCGAAGGCGATGCCGCTGTCGTCCACCTTGAAGCAGGAGTAGAAGCCGCAGGAGGCGAAGTCGCCGGCGGAGTAGAAGCGGGCGCCGGCCTTCATCGCCTCGGCAATGCTCATGCCGACGTGCACGCCCTTGTAGGAGAGTTCGGGCGAGAGGACGTACAGCCACTTGATGCGCCGGTCGTTCTCGGGAATGGAGGTCTGGAAGAGCGTGATGCCCTCCTTCTTGAAGAGGAAGATGTCCCCGGCGGGAACCTCCTCGCCGTTCATGTCGTCGTAATAGCCGTCGTAGTGCTCGAGGTCGATGGTGTCGTAGAGGCCGTCGCACTGACGGGGCAGGTCGGTGATGGCGGCGCCCAGACGTACGGGGCCGATGCCTTCCGGCGAGACGGCCGACGAACTTGACGAGCCTCCGCAGGCGGAGAGCAGCAGGGCGGCCGAGGCGGCCAGCAGCAGATGGAGAGTTTTCATGGCTAAAAGTTCTTTTTGAGGATTAGTGGTCGGTTTCTTTGCGTTCCGGCTTGCCGGCGACGGGCGTGAGGGTGCCGTCGTCGCGGTGGCTGAACTCGGCCGCCTTGAGCGAGCGCAGCGGCGAGCGGCCCGAGAGGGCGCTGTCGTGGTGGAAGAGATACCAGCGGCCGCCGTATTCCACGGTCGAGGGATGGGTGGTCCACCCCTCCACGGGGCTCATCAGCTCGCCCCGGAAGGTGAAGGGGCCGTAGGGGCTGTCGCCCGTGGCGTAGCATATCAGGTGGGTGGTGCCGGTGGAGTAGACGAAGTAGTAGAGCCCCGCGTGCTTGTGGAGCCAGGCGGCCTCGAAGAAGCGGTGCGCATCGCCGGCGGTGAGCGGCCTCCCCGCGGCATCGAGGATTTGCACGGGCCGCGAGGGCTCGGCCAACGAGAGCATGCCCTCCGAGAGGCGGGCTACGCGCGGCGCGAGGGCGGGCTCATCGTCTTCGGGCAGGGCGTCCTCCTCCAACAGGGCGTTGTCCCGCCAGCGCTGGAGCTGGCCGCCCTGCAGACCGCCGAAGTAGAGGTAGTAGGCGCCCTCGTCCTCGAAGACGGCCGGGTCGATGCTGTAGGCGCCCTCCATGGGCTCGGGCTGCGCCGTGAAGGGCCCCTCGGGGCGGTCGGCCGCAGCGACTCCGATGCGGAAGATGCCTGTCGAGTCCTTGGCCGGGAAGTAGAGGTACCAGCGCCCCTCCCTGCGTGTGGCGTCGGGAGCCCAGAGCTGTTTGGCGGCCCAGGGAATCTGCTCCAACGAGAGGGCGGCACCCAAGTCCTCGGCTTCGCCCTTCTGCGGGTCGGCGACGCGGAGGACGTGGCAGTCGACCATGTCGAAGTGGGCGCCGTCGGCGGGGTCGGTGACCTCCGAGAGGCGGTCGTGCGAGGCGTAGACGTAGAGCGTGTCGTCGAAGACGTGGGCCGAGGGGTCGGCCATGTAGTCCGCGGTGTAGAGATAGCGGGCCTCCATCCGCTCCGGAGCGGTCTGCCGCCCGCAGCAGCCGGCGAACAGGGCGGCGCCCAACAGGGTTGCAAAGATGACCTTCATGGCTGTTCAGCGCTGTTTAATGTAATCCGCTCAGCCAGTCGATGAGGGCTGCGCGCCACGTGTCGCGGTAGCGGAACTCCTCCTTCATGCCCCAGCCGTGTCCGCCCGAGGGGTAGACGTGCAGCGAGGCTTTCGTGCCGAAGCGCTTCAGCGCCTCGTAGTAGCGGGTCGAGCTGACCGGGGGCACCGAGCGGTCGTCGTCCGAGAGCAGCAGGATGGCGGGCGGCGTGAGGGCATCCACCCGGTTCTCTAACGAGTAGCGGGCCGTCTGCTCGGCCGTGCGGCCGGGGCCCAGCAGGTTGTCGAACGACCCCTTGTGGCAGAGCCCCTCCTCGCCCGTGATGACGGGGTAGAAGAGCACCGAGAAGGCGGGGCGGAAGTCGCCCATGGCCGAGACCATGGCGGCCAGGTGGCCTCCGGCCGAGCAGCCCGCAATGCCGACCCGCCCGGCGGTGAAGCCCTCGGCACCCGGCTCCTCGCCCGCCAGGATGCGCAGGGCGCGGGTGGCGTCCTCCAACGGGACCTCGGGGTGGCCGTTGGGCATGCGGTACTTCAGCACGGCGGCGGTGATGCCCTGCGCGGCGAACCAGCGGGCCATGAGGAACCCTTCGTTGTCGATGGCCAGGCGGCGGTAGCCGCCGCCCGGACAAATCACGATGCCGAGGTCCGAGGCCCGGTCGGCATCGGCCTTGAAGACATAGAGGACCGCCTCGGTGGTGCGGGCGATGCGGAAGGGCTCCTCCATCACTTCGTCCCCCTCGAGGCCGTTGGAGTGGGGAGCCGTCGAGTTGTTCCACAGGGGCAGGGTGAGGTCCTGCCCGTAGTCCTGGGCGGAAGAAAAGAGCGTCGTGCCCATGAGTGTCAGCAAGAGAATGAACCGTTTCATCAGATGACGATATTGATGATTTTACCCGGGACGACAATCACCTTCTTGGGGCTCTTGCCCTCTATCCACTTCTGCGCCTCGCCGGCCGTCACCACGTCGGCCTGGATGGCGGCCGGAGTGGCGGAGAGGGGGTATTCGCGCTTGAAGCGGAGCTTGCCGTTGATGGAGACGGGGTACTCGAACGAACTCTCGGCCAGATACTGCTCGTCGCACTCGGGGTAGGGGGCGTCGCACACCGTGCCCGTGTGGCCCAGCTGCTCCCAGAGCTCCTCGGCGATATGGGGCGCAAAGGGGGCGATGAGCACCGTCAGCGGCTCCACGATGGCCCGCTTGTGGCAGCTGCCCAATTCGTTGAGGCAAATCATGAAGGCGGCGACCGAGGTGTTGAACGAGAAGTTCTCGATGTCCTCGCGGACCTTCTTTATGGTCTTGTGCAGCGCCTTCAGCTCGGCCTTCGAGGGTGCCTCGTCCGTGACGGCGAAGCGCCCCTCCCGGTCGGTGAACAGCCGCCAGAACTTGCGCAGAAACTTGTGCACGCCGTCGATGCCGTTCGTGTCCCAGGGCTTCGACTGCTCCAGCGGCCCGAGGAACATCTCGTACATGCGCAGCGTGTCGGCGCCGTAGTTGTCCACCACGTAGTCGGGGTTCACCACGTTGTACATGGACTTGGACATCTTCTCGATGGCCCAGCCGCAGACGTACTTCCCCTCCTCGAGGATGAACTCCGCATCGCGGTACTCGGGGCGCCAGGCCCGGAAGGCGTCGAGGTCCAGCAGGTCGTTCTTCACGATGTTCACATCGACGCGAATCTCCTGGGTCTCATATTGGTCCTTCAGCCCCAGCGAGACGAATTTATGGGTGCCGACCACGCGGTAGACGAAGTTCGAGCGGCCCTGAATCATGCCCTGGTTGACGAGCTTGAGGAAGGGCTCGGGTTCGCAGACATAGCCCAGGTCGTAGAGGAACATGTTCCAGAAGCGCGAGTACATCAGGTGGCCCGTGGCGTGCTCGATGCCGCCCACGTAGAGGTCGACGCTGCGCCAGTACTCATTGGCCTCGCGGCCGACCAGCGCCCGGTCGTTGTGCGGGTCCATGTAGCGCAGGTAGTAGGCCGACGAGCCGGCGAAGCCCGGCATGGTCGAGAGTTCGTAGGGGTAGCCGTCGGCCGTGCGCCACTGCTCCTTCACGCGGGCCAGGGGCGGCTCGCCGCCCTCCGCGGGGCCGAAGTCGGCCATGGCCGGCAGCTCGAGCGGCAGCTCCTCCGCCTTCAGCGGGCAGGCGAGGTCGTCCTTGTAGTAGATGGGAAAGGGCTCGCCCCAGTAGCGCTGGCGCGAGAAGATGGCGTCGCGCAGACGGTAGTTGATGAGCTTGCGGCCTAATCCGCGGCGCTCCACCTCGCTGAACATGAGCTCGATGGCCTCCTTTACATCCATCCCGTTCAGGAAGCCGGAGTTGATGAGCCGGCCCGACTTGGCGTCGTAGGACTCCTTCTCGATGTCGCCGCCCTCGGCGACGGGGATGATTTCCAGCCCGAAGTGGCGGGCGAAGGCGTAGTCGCGCGAGTCGTGCGCCGGAACGGCCATGATGGCCCCCGTTCCGTAGCCGGCCAGCACGTAGTCCGAGATGTAAATCGGAATCTCCCGGCCGGTGAAGGGATTCACGGCATAGGAGCCGGTCGCGACACCCGTCACGCGGCGCGTCTCGGCCATGCGCTCGCGCTCGGAGCGCTTCTTCGAGCGGGCGATGTACTCCTCCACGGCGGCCCGGTTCTCCTCGGTCGTCAGCTCGCCGACCCACTCATGCTCGGGGGCGATAACCATGAAGGTCACGCCGAAAATCGTGTCGGGACGGGTGGTGAAGATTTCCAACTTGCGCCCGGAGCCCTTCACGTCGAAGAAGACCTGCGCACCCACCGAGCGCCCTATCCAGTTGCGCTGAATCTCCTTCAGCGAGTCGCTCCACTCCAACTTCTCCAGCCCGTCCAACATGCGCTGGGCATAGGCCGTGACGCGCAGCAGCCACTGCTTCATGCGCTTCTGCTCCACGGGGTAGCCGCCGCGGACCGACAGGCCGTCCTTCACCTCGTCGTTGGCCAGCACGGTGCCTAACTGCGGGCACCAGTTGACCATCGTGTCGGCCCGGAAGGCGAGGCGGTAGTTCTGCAGCACCCGCTCCCGCTCGGCCTCCGTGCAGCCCTTCCATTCGTCCGCCGTGAAGTGCAGCTCCTGCGTGCATGCGGCGTCGAGACCCTCGGTGCCGCGTGCGGCGAATGCCGCCTCCAACTCGCTGATGGGCCGTGCCTTCTGCGCGCGGTTGTCGTAGTAGTGGCCGAACATCTCGAGGAAGGCCCACTGCGTCCAGCGGTAATAGGCCGAATCGCAGGTGCGGACCTCGCGGTCCCAGTCGAACGAGAAGCCGATTTTGTCGAGCTGCTCGCGATAGCGGGCGATATTCTGCGCCGTGGTTACGGCCGGATGCTGCCCGGTCTGGATGGCATACTGCTCGGCCGGCAGTCCGAAGGCGTCGTATCCCATGGGGTGCAGGACGTTGTAGCCGCACGAACGCTTGTAGCGGGCGTAGATGTCCGAGGCGATGTAGCCCAGCGGATGGCCGACGTGAAGCCCCGCGCCCGAGGGATAGGGGAACATGTCGAGCACGTAGAATTTCGGACGTGCGGGGTCGATTTCCACATGATAGGTGCCCCGCTCCTTCCAGCGCTGCTGCCATTTGGCCTCCAGCTCCTTGAAATTGTATTCCATGATGATAAAATTCGATTTGTTTTTCTTATTTACCGGCAAAGATACGAATAAGTGAGGGCAATGCAAAATTTATTTTGCATTGCGTTTTGCATTGCCGGGTGGGGTGCCGAACGGGGGTGCCGAACGGGGGTGCCGAACGGGGATTGCCGAATGGGGATTGCCGAACGGGACGGGAATTTGCCGAACGGGAGGGAAGATTGCCGGGCGGAGGGGCGTTGAACGGGGGGAGGTGCCGAACAGAAAGCGGCGGAAACCCTGCGCGCCGGAGGGCGGTTCGGGGGTTGTGCGCCGTGTGCGTCAATGTACACTTTATCAATAGTTTGCATATAACACCATAAATAAAACATTATCGGTTTTGAAAAATTATTGGTAAAAAGAATAGAAAAGCGGGTGCGGAAAGGCTAAAATGCTCGAAAATAATGGGAGAATATATGGTAATTCGAAAATTTTGCGTATCTTTGCAGTCCTGTTTGTACGATAGGAAACGATTTATGGGGCTGGAAATCGCCCCGCAAACGAGTAATAATTAACAATTTAAAGGACAAAAAACGTTTTAAGATGCCAACTATTCAACAGTTAGTAAGAAACGGTCGGGTCAGCCTGGAGGACAAATCGAAGTCGCCGGCACTCGCTGCGTGTCCCCAGCGCCGCGGCGTATGTACCCGTGTGTACACCACTACGCCCAAAAAGCCTAACTCGGCTATGCGTAAGGTGGCTCGTGTAAGATTGACCAATGGCAAGGAGGTTAACGCCTACATCCCCGGTGAGGGCCACAACCTGCAGGAGCACTCCATCGTGCTGGTGCGCGGCGGTCGTGTGAAGGACCTCCCCGGTGTGCGTTACCATCTGGTGCGCGGCGCATTGGATTCCGCAGGCGTGGACGGCCGTCGTCAGCGTCGTTCGAAGTATGGCGCTAAGCGTCCGAAGGCCGGAGCCGCTGCAGCCAAGAAGAAGTAAAGAGAAAGAAACAACGATTTTTTTAAGAAGTTAAGGAAACAAAATGAGAAAAGCTAAGCCAAAGAAGCGAATTCTACTTCCGGACCCCAAGTTCAACGACGTGTTGGTTACCCGTTTCGTGAACAACCTGATGCTGGATGGTAAGAAGAGTATTGCCTATGAGATTTTCTACGACTCGCTGGAGCTCGTGGGCAAGAAGATGAAGGATGCTGATAAATCTCCGCTGGAGGTCTGGAAACAGGCACTGGAGAACATCACGCCCCAAGTCGAAGTCAAGTCGAAGCGTATCGGTGGCGCGACCTTCCAGGTTCCTACGGAGGTTCGTCCGGAGCGCAAGATTTCGATTTCCATGAAAAACCTTGTCCTTTACTCGCGCAAGCGCGCCGGCAAGTCGATGGCAGAGAAACTCTCGGGTGAGATTGTAGACGCCTACAACCAGCAGGGTGCCGCCTTCAAACGCAAGGAGGAGATGCACCGCATGGCCGAGGCAAACAAGGCATTCGCACACTTCAGATTCTAATACCGGAGCAGAACAATGGCAACAAGAGATTTACACTACACGCGAAATATCGGTATCATGGCTCACATCGATGCCGGTAAGACAACCACGTCGGAGCGTATTCTGTTCTACACGGGCAAAACCCACAAAATCGGCGAGGTGCACGAAGGCGGCGCCACCATGGACTGGATGGTCCAGGAGCAGGAGCGCGGCATCACCATCACCTCGGCCGCTACCACGGCCTTCTGGCACTACAAGGACCACCAGTACCAAATCAACCTGATTGACACCCCGGGTCACGTCGATTTCACCGTCGAGGTGGAGCGCTCGCTCCGCGTGCTGGACGGCGCTATCGCCACCTTCTGCGCCGTGGGCGGCGTAGAACCCCAGTCGGAGACCGTATGGCGTCAGGCCGACAAGTACAACGTCCCCCGTATCGGCTACGTCAACAAGATGGACCGCACGGGTGCCGACTTCTTCGCCGTATGCGCTCAAATCAAGGAGCACTTCGGCGCTACCGCCCTTCCCGTCGTGCTGCCTATCGGCGCCGAGGACAAGTTCGAGGGCCTGGTAGACCTTATATATAATAACGCCATCTACTACTTCGACGACAAGACCGTCCGCGACAACTTCGAGCTCCGCGAGATTCCGGAGAACATGAAGGCCGAGGCCGCCGAGTGGCGCAGCAAGCTCATCGAGGAGGTCGCCTCGACCGACGATGCGCTGATGGAGAAGTTCTTCGAGGACCCCGACTCCATCACCCCCGACGAACTGCTGGCCGCCATCCGCAAGGCTACGATTTCCATGCAGCTGGTCCCCATGCTCTGCGGCTCGTCGTTCCACAACAAGGGCGTGCAGAAGCTGCTCGACTACGTGATGGCCTTCCTGCCCTCGCCCCTGGATGTTCCCGCCGTGGAGGGCACCAACCCCAAGACCGAGGAGCCCGAGGTGCGTCACGCTACCGAGAGCGACCCCTTCTGCGGTCTGGCCTTCAAGATTGCCACCGACCCCTTCGTGGGACGTCTGGCCTTCGTCCGCGTCTATTCGGGCAAGCTCGACGCCGGCTCCTACGTGCTCAACGCACGCAGCGGCAAGCGTGAGCGCATCAGCCGCATCTACCAGATGCACGCCAACAAGCAGAACCCCCTGGAGACCGTAGGCGCCGGCGACATCTGCGCCGCCGTAGGTTTCAAGGAGATTCGCACCGGCGACACCCTCTGCGCCGAGAACGCACCTATCGTTCTGGAGCAGATGACCTTCCCCGAGCCCGTGATTGGTCTGGCCGTAGAGCCCAAGACCCAGAAGGACCTCGACAAGCTGGGCATCGCACTGAGCAAGCTGGCCGAGGAGGACCCGACCTTCACGGTGCACACCGACGAGGAGAGCGGCCAGACCGTCATCAGCGGTATGGGTGAGCTCCACCTCGACATCATCGTCGACCGTCTGCGCCGCGAGTTCGGTGTGGAAATCAACCAGGGCGCACCCCAGGTGAACTACAAGGAGGCCCTCACCAAGACGGTTCAGCACCGCGAGGTCTTCAAGAAGCAGACCGGCGGTCGAGGCAAGTTCGCCGACATCATCTTCGAAATCGGTCCCGCCGAGGAGGGCAAGATGGGTCTTACGTTCGTCGACGAGGTGAAGGGCGGCAACATCCCGAAGGAGTTCATCCCCGCCGTGCAGAAGGGCTTCGAGGCCGCTATGGCCAATGGCGCTCTGGCCGGCTACAAAATGGACTCGATGAAGGTCACCCTGAAGGACGGTTCGTTCCACCCTGTCGATTCCGACCAGCTGTCGTTCGAAATCGCTGCCCGCAACGGTTACCGCGCGGCTGCTCCCAAGGCCGGTTCGGTGATTATGGAGCCTATCATGTCCGTCGAGGTCGTAACCCCCGAGGAGAGCATGGGCGACATCATCGGCGACCTGAACAAGCGCCGCGGCCAAATTCAGGGCATGGAGTCGAAGGGCACCGCCCGCGTGGTCAAGGCCATGGTTCCCCTGTCGGAGATGTTCGGCTACGTGACCGTGCTGCGTACCATCTCGTCGGGCCGCGCCACCTCGTCGATGGAGTTCGACCACTTCGAGGAGGTTCCTGCCAACTTAGCCAAGGAAATCATCGAGAAATCGAGCGGTAAACGTAAGGATTTGGAATAAGAAAAACAACCAATATGAATCAGAAAATCAGAATCAAGTTAAAGTCATTCGACCACAATCTGGTTGACAAGTCGGCCGAAAAGATTGTGAAGACTGTGAAGAGCACGGGCGCCGTTGTGAGCGGCCCTGTGCCCCTTCCGACGCACAAGCAGATTTTTACGGTGAACCGCTCGACCTTCGTGAACAAGAAGGCCCGCGAGCAGTTCCAGCTCTGCACCTTCAAACGCATCCTGGACATTTATTCGTCGACTCCCAAGACTATCGACGCGCTGATGAAACTGGAGCTTCCTTCGGGTGTAGAGGTAGAGATTAAGGTCTGACCTTAATCTTTGCCGCGCGTAGGAATCATACACAGGCATAGAAGACACGAAATCACTTTTATTAACAAACGTAAATTGACAACACAATGTCAGGACTTATTGGAAAGAAAATCGGAATGACTTCCGTTTACAGTGCCGAGGGTAAGAACATACCATGCACTGTTATCGAGGCTGGTCCGTGTGTAGTTACGCAAATCAAAACCGTGGAGAAGGACTCCTACGAAGCGGTTCAGATTGCCTATGACGACAAGAGTGAAAAGCACACCAGCAACAGTTTGTTAGGTCACTTCAAGAAGGCCGGCACCACCCCCAAGCGCAAGATGGCCGAATTCAAGGGTATGCCCGAGGTGAACTTAGGCGATACGCTGACCGTCGACATGTTCTCCGAGGAGGACTGGGTAGACGTGACGGGTATCTCGAAGGGCAAGGGCTTCCAGGGCGTAGTGAAGCGCCACGGCTTCGGCGGCGTAGGCGGCCAGACCCACGGCCAGCACAACCGTCAGCGCAAGCCGGGTTCGCTGGGCGCATCGTCCTACCCGTCGCGCGTATTCCCCGGCAAACGTCTGCCCGGCCAGATGGGCGGCGAGCAGGTGAAGATTCTGAACCTGAAAGTTTTAAAGGTAATCCCCGAGAGCAATCTGATTCTGGTGAAGGGTTCGATTCCGGGGGCAAAAGGTGCTTATTTAACAATCGAGAAGTAGTCATGGAATTAGCTGTATTAAACACACAAGGCAAAGAGACCGGTCGTAAAGTCGTTCTTTCCGACGCAGTCTTCGGCGTGGAGGCTAATGACCACGCGATTTACCTCGACGTAAAGCAGTATTTGGCTGACCAGCGTCAGGGTACTCACAAGTCGAAGCAGCGCAACGAGGTTGCCGGTTCGACGCGCAAGCTGAAGCGTCAGAAGGGTACCGGCGGCGCCCGCTGCGGCTCCATCAAGTCGCCCCTGTTCCCCGGCGGCGGCCGCGTATTCGGACCCGTTCCCCGCGATTACAGCTTCAAGCTCAACAAGAAGCTCAAGCAGCTGGCCCGTCGCAGCGCCCTCACCTACAAGGCCCAGGCCGATGCCATCCGCGTCGTGGAGAACCTCCAGTTGGAGGCCCCCAAGACCAAGAGCGTGATAGCTCTGGCCGGCGCACTGAACATGGCCGACAAGAAGGTGCTGGTGGTTCTGCCGGAGTCGAACCTCAATCTTCAGCTCTCGTGCCGCAACATTCCCAACGTGAAGCCCATCCTGGCGCAGAACCTCAATACCTACGAGGTGATGAACGCTTCGGCCCTGGTGCTGGTCGAGGGTGCGGAGAACGTATTGAATGTAATGTTAGCTTAAAACGTAAAGAAAGATGGAAATTATCATTAAGCCTATTTTGACCGAGAAAATGACGATTCAGGGCGAGAAACTGAACCGCTACGGTTTTATCGTCGACGTGCGTGCTAACAAGTTGCAGATTCGCAATGCAGTGGAGCAGATGTACAACGTGGTGGTAACCGACGTGAACACAATCAACTGCATGGGCAAGCTCAAGAGCCGCTACACCAAGGCCGGCCTCTTGGAGGGCCGTGCGAATAACTTCAAGAAGGCGATTGTCACCTTGAAGGATGGAGATAAGATAGATTTTTACAGTAATATCTAAGGAAGATGGCAGTAAGAAAGTTTAAGCCGGTTACCGCCGGTACGAGACATAAGATTATCGGCACGTTCGAGGAAATCACCTGCAACGTTCCGGAAAAGTCGTTGCTGTGCCCCAAAAAGAGCACGGGCGGCCGTAACAATTCGGGCAAGATGACGGTCCGCTACATCGGCGGCGGTCACAAGCAAATGTACCGTTTGGTGGATTTCAAGCGCTCGAAGGACGGCATCCCCGCAACTGTGAAGACTATCGAGTACGACCCCAATCGTACCGCACGTATTGCACTGCTGGTCTATGCCGATGGTGAGAAGAGCTACATCATCGCGCCCAATGGCCTGCAAGTGGGTCAGACCGTCGTGAGCGGCTCCGGAGTCGCTCCCGAAGTGGGCAACTCGCTGCCTCTGGCAGAGATTCCGCTGGGTACGGTCATCCACAACATCGAACTCTACCCCGGTCAGGGTGCCGCCATGGCCCGCTCGGCCGGTTCGTATGCTCAGCTGTTGGCCCGTGAAGGCAAGTTCGCCATCATCAAGCTGCCTTCCGGTGAGACTCGTATGGTACTCGTTACTTGCCGTGCTACGGTGGGTGTGGTATCGAACCTCGACCACAACCTCGAGAGCGCCGGCAAGGCTGGCCGTGAGCGCTGGCTCGGCCGTCGTCCCCGCAACCGCGGCGTGGTGATGAACCCCGTCGACCACCCGATGGGTGGTGGTGAAGGCCGTGCGTCGGGTGGTCACCCGCGTTCGCGCAAGGGTCTGCTGGCTAAGGGTTACAAGACTCGCAACCCGAAGAAGACGACCTCGAAGTTTATTATTTCCAGAAAGAAAAAGTAATTAAATAAGAGTACATAATGAGCCGTTCATTAAAAAAAGGACCATTCATTGACCCGAAACTGGAGGCAAAGGTTGTCGCTCAGGCCGAGGGCAATAAGAAGTCTGCCATCAAGACCTGGTCGCGAGCAAGTATGATTTCGCCTGATTTCGTAGGACAGACGATTGCTGTCCACAACGGAAACAAGTTCATTCCCGTCTACGTAACCGAGAATATGGTCGGTCACAAACTCGGCGAGTTCGCTCCGACGCGCAACTTCCGCGGTCATGCAGGTAACAAGAAAAAATAGGTAGAAAATGGGTGCAAGAAAATCAATAAGAGCCGAAAAAATCAAGGCTGAAAAGAAGCAGAAGGCCATCGCTATCATGCGCGATTGCCCGACCTCGCCCCGCAAGATGCGTCTGGTTGCCGACATCATCCGCGGTGTGGAAATCAACAAGGCGTTGGGCATCCTTCGCTACTCGAAGAAGGAGGCATCGATTCGCATGGAGAAGCTCCTCAAGTCGGCTATCGCCAACTGGGAGGCTAAGAACGAAAACGAGCGTCTGGAGGATACCAAACTCTGCGTGAAGGAGGTATTCGTCGATGGCGGCCGCATGCTGAAGCGCATTCAGCCCGCTCCCCAGGGGCGAGCTCACCGCATTCGCAAGCGTTCGAACCATGTGACGATTGTAGTGGACAAAATGGTAATCGAAGAAAACAAGTAGACAAATGGGACAGAAAGTTAATCCAATAGCAAATCGTCTTGGTATCATCCGCGGTTGGGACTCCAACTGGTTCGGAGGTAAGGATTTCTCGGAGAAATTGGTGGAAGACGCGAAGATTCGCAAGTACCTCAATGTCCGTTTGGCCAAGGCAAGTATTTCGAAGATTATCATCGAGCGCACGCTCAAACTGGTTACCGTAACCATCGCTACCTCCCGTCCGGGCATCATCATCGGCAAGGGCGGCCAGGAGGTCGACAAACTGAAGGAGGAGCTCAAGAAGCTCACTGGCAAGGAGGTGCAAATCAATATCTTCGAGGTTAAGCGTCCCGAGGTGGATGCCGTCATCGTAGGTCAGAACATCGCCCGCCAGCTGGAGGGCCGCGTGTCGTTCCGCCGCGCCGTGAAGATGGCCGTGGCCTCGACGATGCGCATGGGCGCCGAGGGTATCAAGGTCCAGGTTGCCGGCCGTGTCGGCGGAGCCGAGATGGCGCGCACCGAAACCATCAAGGAGGGCCGCGTGCCTCTGCACACCTTCCGTGCCGACGTGGACTACTGTCTGACGGAGGCTCTGACGAAGGTGGGCATTCTGGGCGTGAAGGTCTGGATTTGCCAGGGCACGGTTTACGGCAAGCGCGACCTGTTCGAGATTGCCGGCGCATCGGCGTCGTCGCACGGCGGCGAGCGTCCCTCGCAGGACCGCCGAGGCGGTAAGGGTGCTCCCAGAAAGCGCCGCAACAATAACAGTAAGTAGGACCTTTTAAAGCGATAGAACAATTATGTTACAGCCAAAAAAGACCAAATTTAGAAGAATGCAGAAGGGTCGTATGAAGGGTATTGCTCAAAGAGGCAACCAGCTTGCATACGGTTCGTTCGGCATCAAAGCACTTGAGTCCACCTGGATTACGGGCCGCCAAATCGAGGCCGCCCGTCAGGCCATCACCCGTTACATGAAGCGTGAAGGTCAGATTTGGATTCGCATCTTCCCCGATAAGCCGATTACGAAGAAGCCCGCCGAGGTGCGTATGGGTAAAGGTAAAGGTAATCCCGAAGGATTCGTAGCCCCCGTTACGCCCGGTCGTATCCTCTTCGAGGCAGAGGGTGTGCCCTTGGAGGTAGCCCAGGAGGCCCTCCGTCTGGGTGCGCAGAAGCTGCCCATCACCACCAAGTTTATTGTACGACGTGACTACGTTGAATCATCAATCTAAGGACAGACTATGAAAAGTGCTGAAATAAAGGACCTTTCGGTTAAGGACTTGCAGGAGCGCATCGAGGCGGAGAAGGCCCAGCTTTCGAAGCTGAAGGTGCAGCATGCCGTCTCGCCCGTCGAGAACCCCTCGATTATCAAGAAATCCCGCAGAGATATTGCGCGTATGCTGACAATTCTGCGTCAAAAGAACCCTAAATGTTAATAGACCACCATGGAAAGAAATCTTAGAAAAGAGCGTATTGGGGTAGTTGTCAGCAACAAAATGGAGAAGACCATTGTGGTTGCCGTCGCTCGTAAGGTGAAGCACCCGATTTACGGCAAGTTCGTGAACAAGACGACCAAGTTCGTGGCCGAGTGCACGGACGAGACCGTCAAGGAGGGCGATACCGTACGCATCATGGAGACGCGCCCGCTGAGCAAGACCAAGCGTTGGAGATTAGTACAAATCATTGAAAGAGCGAAGTAGTTATGATACAGCAAGAAAGTAGACTGGTAGTAGCCGACAACAGCGGTGCGAAGGAGGTGCTTTGCATCCGCGTACTGGGCGGCACCAAGCGTCGCTATGCTTCAATCGGCGATAAGATTGTAGTGGCTGTCAAGAGCGCAACCCCTTCGGGCGATGTCAAGAAGGGTGCCGTGTCGAAGGCGGTCGTAGTGAGAACAACAAAGGAGATTCGCCGTGCCAACGGTTCTTACATTCGTTTCGACGACAATGCCGTGGTACTGCTGAATAATCAGGGTGAGATGCGCGGAACCCGTATCTTCGGCCCCGTAGCCCGCGAGCTGCGCGACCAGTACATGAAAATCATCTCCCTCGCACCCGAAGTATTGTAAATTAAAAACACACATTCGAATATGTCAGTTAAGTTACATATTAAGAAAGGGGACCAGGTTTGCGTCATCGCCGGCGACAACAAGGGCCAGCAGGGCAAAGTCCTGAAAGTGGACGGCGCCAAGCAGCGTGCCATCGTCGAGGGCGTGAACATCTGCAAGAAGGCTACCAAGCCCAATGCAAAGAATCCTCAGGGGGGAATCGTCGAGCAGGAGGCTCCGATTCACATCTCGAATCTGTTAGTCGTGGACCCCAAGAGCGGCAAACCCACTCGCGTAGGTCGCAAGGCAGACGACAAAGGTAAATTAGTTCGTTACGCTAAAAAGTCAGGGGAGGAGATTAAATAATGGCAGCTTACATTCCTACACTCAAGACCCAGTATAAGGAGCAGATTGTCGCTGCCCTTATGAAGGAGTTCGGCTACACCAGCGTCATGCAGTGCCCGAAACTCGAGAAAATCGTCATCAACCAGGGTATGGGCCAGGCTGTTGCCGACAAGAAGCTCATCGACGTAGCTCAGGAGGAGCTGACCCTCATCACCGGTCAGAAGGCTGTGCAGACCAAGTCGCGCAAGGATATCTCGAACTTCAAACTCCGCAAGGGCATGCCCATCGGCGTTCGCGTTACCCTCCGCCACAACCGTATGTACGAGTTCCTGGAGCGTCTGATTGCCGTGGCTCTGCCCCGCATCCGCGACTTCAAGGGTATCAACGAGAAGTTCGACGGCCAGGGCAACTACACCCTCGGCATCAACGAGCAGATTATCTTTCCGGAAATCGACATCGACAAAATCACCAAGATTTTCGGCATGGAAATCACCTTCGTTACCTCGGCCAAGACCGACGAGGAGGCTTACGCCCTGCTGCGCGAGTTCGGTCTGCCTTTCAAAAACGCTAAAAAGAACTAACGACCATGGCTAAAGAATCAATGAAGGCACGCGAGGTAAAGCGTGAAAAACTCGCCAAGCGCTATGCTCACAAGCGCGAGGAGATTGCTGCCAAAGTGAAGAGCGGTGAGATGGACCACGAGGAGGCTTGGATTGCCCTGTCGAAGCTCCCCCGCAACGCCAATCCCATTCGCCAGCACAACCGCTGCAAGATTACGGGTCGTCCGAAGGGCTACATGCGTCTGTTCGGCATCAGCCGTATTCAGTTCCGCGAGATGGCCTCCAACGGTCTCATCCCCGGCGTGAAGAAGGCCAGCTGGTAGTCAAATCGGGCTGTGGGGGTGCTTCCCGCATTCCCACGGCTCGCTAATTTTTTTACGGTTCCTGTATCCTGAGGGTCTTTCGGGGCCCATGCGCGGGGGGGGCGGAGCATTGGGAGTTGCCGGTTTCAGCTCAAGAGGAGGTGGGGCATTGGTGACTGTCGGTGGTTCGTTCAGTCCAAGGGGAGGAGCATTGGGAGTTGCCGGTTTCAGCTCAAGAGGAGGTGGGGCGTCGGTGACTGTCGGTGGTTCGTTCAGTCCAAGGGGAGGAGCATTGGGAGTTCGGCGTCGGATGCGAGAGTGCGGAAGGCGTAGGAAGTCCGGTGGTTCGTCTATCTTAAGGCGGAGCGTTGGCGGAGGCTGATGGTTCGTTCGGCGCGGAGGGGTCGGAGCCTATACGGGTGT
>X127_Alpine_Marmot__coassemble_76_pt1 | contig 19433 bp, 7 predicted proteins | sample X127_Alpine_Marmot__metabat2_high_PE_013 | metagenome-assembled genome bin X127_Alpine_Marmot | reverse complement strand
TTCCCTCTCTTTCCCTCTCTTTCCCTCTCTTTCCCTCTCTTTCCCTCTCTTTCCCGCCTCTCTCCATCCGCCTCGCCCCGCCTTCCTCCCGCCGTGCAACCCTTTCCGTCTGCTCTCCCCTTCCGCCGTCCCAGCCACGGGAAGGAGACAAAAAAAGATTGGGCACCCGAAGGTGCCCAATCCATGAATATCATTCGTCGACAGACGAAAGAGGGAGTTACTTCACGTAAGAATACTTGATGCTGTAGAAACGCAATCCGTTACCCGAAGGATAGATATATACGGGCGTTTCACCCTCTACCTCGATATCGAACGTCACCGTCGCAGGAGCAGAGGACGGAGCGCCGCCGACCTGAGTATACTCCTTACCGTTTACGGTTACGGCCACTAAACGGGAATCATCCGGCGCGTCTTTCGTGTTCGAAGCCACGACGGTCAGCGTACCCGAAGCGGGAGCCGTGAAGTAGCAGGAACGGTCGCCGTTGGCTTTGCCCTTGCCGCCCCACTGGATGTAACGGTGCTCAACGTCGTTGATGGTAGTCTTTCCGTACTTGGTTTTCGAACCGGTCAGGATGGTAAGGCCGTCCCATACCAAGTCGGGAATGGTTGCCGTCACATTGTCGCCATTGGTACCCAGGCGGTCAGCAATTGCATCGAAGCTGCTGTCGTTGCAGTCCCATACCAATTCCTGCTCCTTGGGACCGGCATTCGGGTCAATATAAGTAAACTCGATGCTGTAAATGCGGATACCGCCATTGGAATATACGTAAACATCCGACTGTTCGCTGATTTCGATATCGTATTCAACGGTCTGCAAAGCGGAACCATTACCTACCCACATCGACTTCGCGGTCTTATCGGACTCTACGCCGTTTACATTGACTACAACGAAACGGCTGGTTTCATCGACTTTTCCACTGGTATTCGAAGCGGTTACGCTGACCGTTCCCGATTTCGGAGCGGAGAACTTGAACCAGCGACGCTCGAGAGAACCGCTACCGCCAGTCTGGAAATAGCTCTTACCGGTGGTTGCATCGACACCGCACTTGAGCGAGCCCTTATCGACGCCAGAAGATATCTGGAGGCCGTCTACCGTTACATCAACGTCGGTTCTGTTCGAAGTACCGACCGCAGCAATCGTAGAAGCCCATGCTTCGGACGAGAAATCCCAGGTAAGCGATACCTGACCGCCAACAACCACTTTCTTGACCTTGAAGGTAGCGGCACCGGGCTCCGAAGCGGCGTACTTCGAGGAGGTGGTCACCGGCTTGGCGACAACCGACACCTCATACTCGCCGACAGCCAAAGCGGCCACGGTGGCAGCGTCGATGACGAACGACGTCTCGGTGATTTCCGACTTCTTGCCCTGGAAGGTCACCTCATAGGTAGCGGCATTCTCGACAGCCTCCCACGAAGCGGTCACAGCTACGGAGGTACCCTTATCGAAGCTCTTGTTATCAATGGTCACATTGGGAGCAGCCAGCGGCAGGACGGTAGCCTCGGGCGTGAGGTCGTCGGTCCAGGCCACCTTCACGAAGGTAACGGCCGAGCCAGCCAGCACGTAGATATCGTTCTCGCCCACGAGGTCGCCCAGGACTACCTTGTGCGTCTTGCCGTCGGCAAGCATCGTGTAGCGGTCGGTGCCCACGAGAATCTGAACGGTGGCATTGGCACCGCCATCGAGCGTAGTAACCTCAACGGCGCCGACGCCCTGCGTGCGGAACTGGAGTGCGCTGCTGGTAGGCAGACCCTTGCCGTCGACCTTGGCGGCCTCAGCGAAGGAGACACCCTCGCCCATGACGATTTCGGCAGGAGCGTAGATGCGGATGTTCTCGATGATGGTGTTGGCAGCGACGGTCTCGGTGCCGTAGTAGCGCTTGTCGGTGAAGTCCCAAACGGTAGGCTCGGCAACGGTCGTCAACTCGGTAGCGCGAATGACTACGGGCTCGGAGAGGTTCCACCAGCGGGGGTCGCCCACCTTGTTGGCGGCAACCAGGCCGTTAGTCAGGTACATCTTGCCGGCAATCGAGCTGGTGCAGGGGTCGTCGGCCAGGAACTGACCTTCGTCAGCCAAAGCCTTTTCCTCGGTCATCTCCTCGCCAGTGGTCTGGAGCGACTTGAGGTTGTAGAAGAAGGTCGTGCTGCAACCGTCGGCAACGACCTTCTCGTAGTCGTGACCTACGTTGTAGTACATGTTGCCTACGCAGACAGGAGCATAGTTCTCTTTCGAGGAACGGGTCAGACGGCACCAGTATTTGGACTCGGTCTCGTTATCGTTGCAGATGTTCATGAACAGACACTTCGTCATCGTGAAGGTACCCGTGATGGTTGCCTGCTCATTTTCGCCGCTCAAGTGGCGCACGTGGAAGATACCCGAGTTATTGCTGCTCGTAGCGGTAGCGGTAACCTGGTTGAAGGTACAGTTGGCTACGTCGATGCTGCCCACCGTCAGCTTCTTGTCGGAAACGCGCAGGAAGGAGCGGGCGCAAGCGTAGAAGGTCGAGTTCTTGATTTCGATTTTGCCGTAGCTGCCGCCGCGGATGTCGATGAAGTCACCGCCATTGCCGCCAACCGGATTGATGTCGTGGGCATATACGCCGTCGAATACCAGGCTGCCTACATCGCAGCCGTCGGAGCCGTTGTAGATACCTTTCGTGTAGTTTGCATAGTCGCAGTTGATGAACTCGGCAACGGAGAGCTTGCCGCCGGCAACGACCGTCACGCCGCAGAGGTTCTCGCTATCGAACGAAACATCCTCGCAGTGGATGGCCGACTCGCCGGCTGCGGTCTTGAAGGCACCCTTGACGATAGGCTTCTCGCCGGTCTCGGCCGACTCGCCGTAGAGGTAGAGGTTGCAGGTCAGCGTGATGGGGTCGAAACCCTCGGCGTTAGAGGGCGAGTAGGGGGTCAGGTCATAAATCTTACCCTCGTTGTAGGCCAGCACCACCTTCAGGTCGCCGGTGGCGCCGTTCAGCATCTGGTAAAGGGCATCGGCGCTCTCGACGCGGGTGGCACTGCCGGTCTCGGGACGGGTCCAGGCGGTAACGACACCGCGCGAACCCGACTTGCCGAACAGCAGCGTGAACTTGTAGTTCGTGGCGGGAGCCAGACCGTCAATCGATACGGAGCATGCGTTCTTCTCCTCATCGGTCAGCGCGCGCGTCACGGGAGCTACACCCTCGACGGGAATCAGCAGCTCGTACTTAATCGACGTCAGGTCGGACTTATCCTCGGCATTGTCCCAGTTCACCTTTACGGCACTCGTGGTGCGCTCGGCGATAACGGGGTTGAGCAGAGGACGCACAGCCGACGTGGTGACGGGCTCTACAAGGTAGGCCCAGTGCGACGGGGATACAGACCCGCTGACGCCGCGGACGCGGGCATAGAAGCTCAGGTCGACGCCCAGGTCCTTCACTACATAAGGAACCTGGTCGGTAGCGACTTCGTAGGTGGCATAGGGAGTGGCCGTCTCGTAATCGGGAGCGGACAGCACCTCCACACCCTCGGCATCGGTAGAGGAAATGGCCTCGAAAAGTTCGAGAACGTAGGAATCGGCATTCTTGATGGTGCTCCACTTGAAGGTAATGTCCGTACCGACGGAAGTGACGACCTCAGCCTCGAAGTTCAGGGGGGTCAGCACACGATTGTAGGGAATCGTGTCCATGGGGGCATCAGGGTCCGACGAGCAGGAGGTTGCGACCGCACCTGCGCAGAGCATGAAGCCGAACATTAAATTTCTGAATATTCTTTTCATAGTTTTACTTGGTTCTTGTCGATTATAAATTCTCGTAGCCGTAATCGTTGACCAGCGAACCCTGAGCCTTGGTCAGGTTCTGACCGAAGATGGGCCATACCGAACGGGGATAGGGGTCGCCGTAAGCGTTATCGTAGAAGTGCATCCAACGGTAGGAATTCTCGTCGTTATAGGTATCCTTGGTAGACTTCTCCTTCGACAGCTGGTAGAAGGCGATAGCCGACAGGAACTCCATACGCTCCCAGCCGCCGTCGTTCTCCGGACCTGCATAGTCGGCAGGGACTTTGCCGATTTGGTCTTTCTCCAAACCGTAGGTCTCGATGCCCTGGCCCTTCTCGCGCCAGTAAACGTGGTAAACGGGATACTCGAACCAAATCTCAGCCTTGCTGGCATCCTTGGCCGTCGGGTCTTTCATCTCCACGGGCTCCGTGTAGTTGGCATAAGCGGCATAGTCGCCCGTCATGGTAGCCAGAGCCTTCATGTCGGCCTTGGCATCGTCCATCTTGAGCTTCAGCAGACCCCAGCGGATGAGGTCGCCCTTGCGCAGGAACTCGCCGGCGAACTCCAAAGCGCGCTCGTCGATGATGGCCTTCATGATGGTACCCTCGGTGTTGCGGTCGTTGATGGCGGCGTCGTCGCTGCCGGCAGCCGAACCCAGCGTAAGGGCATTCACATAGGCAGCAGCCATATCCTCGTGGCCTTTATAGGCACGCTTGCGCACCTCCAGCAGATACTGCTTGGCCTTGGCCAGACCGCCGCCGTCAGCTTCCGACAGGTAGGCAGCCATCTCGGCAGCCATCAGGTAAACATCGGAATAACGCATCACGATAGGCTTGCAACCGTCGCCGGTACCGCCGGGATAGTCAATCATCCACTCGTAACGGAACTTGCCCCAGTAGAAGGTCGAGGCGTTGCGCATCTCCCAGCCGCCTTCGCCGTCGTTTGCATTCTGGCTCCAGCGCATCGGGATACAGGTCAGGTCGCGGCGGACATCCTCCTTCTCATACTTCCACCACAGCGTGGGGTTCGGGCCGGTCATGCCGCCCTTCTGGGACTTGTCGCGGATATAGGGGCTGTTGGCCGTGTGCTGATAGGCGTGTGCATAGTTCCAGCGGCCGCGGGCGTCGCCGAAGGGCTGAACGAACATCACCTCGGGCGAGGTTATGTGCGAGAAGTCGTTGAAGCTGCGCCACAGGTCCTCGTAGTCGGGAACCAACTGGAGCGAACCGTTTTCAATCACATCTGCCAGGTGCTTGAGAGCCTTGGGATAGAGCACCTTCTTCGACAGCTCCTCGCGAAGCGACAGACGGAGCGAGCCGAGGTTGCCGGTACCTACCTGACCGTCATCGGGACGCCAGGCATAGCCGGAGGCCATCATGGCGATACGGGCGTAGAGACCCTTGGCGAAGGCCTTGTTCATACGGTCGGCGCGCATGGTCTGCGGAGCCTCGAAAGGCCAGTAGAGGTATTCGATAGCCTCTTCCAGGTCGGCCAGGATAGCGACGTAGATGTTGTCGCGGTCGCTCTTGGGGTCGTACAGCGTGGCGCTGGTCAGCGGCTCCAGGTGCAAGGGCACATCGCCCCACATCTTAATCAGCTCTTCGTACAGCAGGGCGCGATAGGTCAGCGCCTCGCCGAGCAGATAGGCCATTTCGCGGTCGGCGCCCACGTTGCCATACTGACGGAGACCCGAGATGGCGAGGTTGGCGCGCTCGATGCCAATCATGATTTCGTTGTAACCGTTGTTGCCGGTGTTCAGCGACGAGTTGAGGATATTGACATCATACTCGCTCATGGTGTACTCCTCCACCTTGGCACCCGACACCTTCGAACCCATCTTGAGCTCGATATCGGTATTGTAGCCGTAGAAGCAGTTCAGACGGGCGTTGTAGGAGTTCGTGTGAGCGAAAATCTCGCCGATGCCAATCACGGAATACTCCGCCAGCTGGTAGCTGGAGAACACGACCGAGGAGTCGAACGACGACTGCGACTCGACCTCCAGCACCTCGTCCATGCACGAGGTCGTGAGCCCCAGCGTGAGAAGAAGTGCGAATCCTCTATATAATAACTTTTTCATATATTTCTTGTGGTTTTGCTGTGATTAGAACGAAAGATTGATACCGAACACCCACGAGCGGCTCTTCGGGAAGGCCGAGTAGTCCACGTTGGGGGTCAGCGGGTTCGAACGACGGGTGTCGACCTCGGGGTCGTAACCCGAATAGGGAGTCCAGCAGAAGAGGTTCGTACCGGTAGCGTAGATGCGCACGCGGTTCAGACGAATCTTCTTGGTCAGCTTCTCGGGAATGGTGTAACCGATGGTCAGCGAGGCCAGACGCAGGAACGAAGCATCCTCGACGGCCCAGCTCTGGGATACACGCTTGTTCGAGTAGGGGGTCCACATGGTCTTGCCGGCATTCATGGTAGCCAGGGTGGCGGGGTCGTTCACCAATTCGCCGGTAGTCCAGTCGATGTTGGTCCAACGGTTGTCGGGCGACATGGAATCCAGCACGTTCTGGCCCTGGTTCTGCTTGGTGGTCGTGAACTCAATCTTGTTGGCGTTGTAGACCTTGTTGCCATACGAATAGGTGAAGTTGGCAGCGAAGTCGAAGCCGTAGGCGTAAGCCGTCAGCGAGAAACCGCCGGTGAAGAGGGGCTGAACGTTGCCGATGCGGGTAACATCCTCGGTGCCCACCGTGCCGTTGCCGCTTACATCAGCGAACTTGGGCGAACCGGGACGCAGGAACGAACCCGAGATGGCCGAGCTGTCGGTAACGCCTTCCTTCAGGGTCCAGGTTCCGCTGGTAGCGTCGTAGTCGAAGTCCTCGATGGTGTACATGCCGTCGTTTACATAGCCGTAGATGTCACCCAGAGGACGACCCTCCTTAACCAGGTAGTCGTAGCTGATTTCGGTCGAGAACATGCCGGCGCTTGCCTGAATGTCATCCAGACCGCCGAGGTCGACCACCTCATTCTCGTTGAACGAGATGTTGGCGTCGAAGTTGATGCCCCAGTTCTCCTTGCGAACCAGTGCGGCGCCCAACGTTACCTCGATACCGCGGTTCTGCACCTCGCCGAGGTTGCGGTACTGCGTCGAATAACCGCCCGTCACGGGGAAGTTAATCAGCAGGTCCTTCGTGTTGGCCTGGTAGAGCTCGACGCTACCGTTCAGGCGGCTGTTCCAGAAGCTGAAGTCCAAACCGATGTTGTGCGAATAGGTGGTCTCCCACTTCAGGTCGGGGTTCGACATGGAGGTACCGGCCTGCCAAATCACGCTGCCCTGGCTAATCCAGCTGGTCTGCGATGCGCCGTAGAGCACGCTGGTCTGACCTGCGGGGATGTTGTTGTTACCGGCGGTACCGAAGCTGTAGCGAATCTTCAAGTTATCAATCCACGTAGCGTTCTTCATCCACTCCTCGCCCGAGAGACGCCACGAAGCGGCTACCGAGGGGAAGTAGCCCCACTGGTTGCCCGCAGCGAACTTCGACGAACCATCGGCACGCATCGTAGCCGAGAGGAGGTACTTGCCTTTGTAGTCATAGTTTATACGGCCGAAGAACGAGAACAGCACGTCGTCGTTGGCATACGAGTTCGACGAGGAGTAGGGGTGCTCGCCCGAGGCCATGAAACGCCAGGCCATGTCGGAGGTGAAGAAGTCGGGCAGACCCTCGACCAGAACGTCCATGGTATTCTTGCGGGTAACGATGTACTCCATACCGGCCAGGATGTTGAGGTTGTGGTCCTCGGAAAGGAGGTTCTTGAAGTCGTAGTTCAAGGTGTTGGTGTTGCGAATCTTCTTGCGGAAGGTGCCCGTCCACTGCGTCAGCGGCAGGTTCTGGTAGCCGGCCGAAGCGTAGCGCGAAGCGTAGGACGAAACGCCGTAGAAGCGGTCGCGCTTCTCGTTGTAGTCGTCCAGACCGGCCTCGACACGCAGACGGAGGTCGTCGATGATTTCCCACTGGAAGGCGGCGTTGGCGTTCCAGGTGGTACGGGTGTAACGCGAGTCGTTATCCCAAACGGCCTTCACGGGGTGAACGTAGTTGTTGTAGTCGTCCGGGTTGTCCTCGTCGGCGATGGCGGCATCGCGCGGAATGGGCGAGTAGACGATGGCGTTCTTCAGACGCGAGTTGCTGGCCGACGAACCGCGGTCGTTGGCGCCGTTGGCACCCGAGCCGCTCACCTCGACGTCCGAATAGCGGACGTTGATGTCAATCGACACGCGCTTGTTGGGCTTGAACTGGCCCTTGAAGTTCAGGTTGTTACGACGATAGTCCGAACCAATCATGATGGTCTTCTCGTCGTGGTGCGAGTAACCGGCCGTCCACTTGAACTTCTCGCCGCCGCCGGCGACCGAGATGTTGTGGTCGAAGACCGTACCCTCGCGGCCGAACACCTGGTCCACCCAGTCGTTGCCGGGCATGCCGTAGTAGAGGTCCATATCCTCCCAGGTGCCGTAGTTGGCCACGTAGTAGCTGTCCAGGTTGCCCTTCAACTTGCCGAACTCATACTGGGTACGTACGAAGTCGTAGGTGTCCTGGGGAACCAGCGCATCCTTGTTGGCCATGTTCTTGAAACCGGCATAGAGGTTGTAGTTCACCGTCACGCGACCCTCGGAACCGCTCTTGGTCGTCACGATGATAACGCCGTTTGCACCACGCGAACCGTAGATGGCCGTCGAGAAGGCATCCTTCAGTACATCGATGGACTGGATGTCCGACGCCGGAATATCGGAGATGCTCTCCACGGGGAAGCCGTCGACGATGTAGAGCGGCGAGCTGTCCTGGGTAATCGAACCGGTACCACGCACGCGAATCTTGATATCGGCATCGGGGTCACCCTCGGTGGAGGTCACCTGCACACCGGCCATACGGCCCGACATGGCCTCGGAGACCGAAGCCACAGGCATCTGGGCCAGCGCCTCGCTGCTCACCGACGATACGGAACCCACGACGTCGCGACGCTTCACGGTGGCGTAACCTACGACGACCACCTCGTCCATCTGGGTCGAAGACTCCTTCAGGACGATGTCGTAGACCGTCTGGGAGGGATTGAGCGTTACGAAGGTGTCGTCATAACCCACGTAGCTCACCTTGATTTGCTTGGCCGATGCGGGGACTTCGAGTGAGAAAGCACCGTCCATGTCGGTACTCACACCAACCGTCGTACCCTCAACCACGACCGAAGCGGCCATCACAGGCCCCATCGAATCTTTAACAGTACCCGAGATGGTCCGGTTTTGCGCCGAAACCTCCCCTGCTGCCAAAGAAACGAACGCCAAAACGAGTGCTACGCGAAGCACGAGCGCCTTGGTGAAAGAGTAAAATTTCTCTGTCATAGTTTAAAGTTTTTTAGTTAGGTTTTTTAATTAGTTAAATATTTTAAAAATATCGCGTTATTCTCCATTTTAAACAAAGCAAAAGTAGCCATTCCCGCAAACAACTTCTTGTAAATTTTATCCATTATCTGTGAATATTTATCACAGGGGCGCCGGCTGAAAATAGCCGACACCCCTGTAAAACAGCACGATAGATGCTTCGTACGAGAGAAATTTCGTTTTTAAATATTTTAAATTTTACTTTTCAGGCAGGATTCCCTTTGCCCGCTCGTACTCCATCGACGCCCAAATGAACGGACCGACGCCCTTGCAGTCGTTCTCAATCACGGGCTCCGAGATGTAGTATTCGAACGAGCCGTCGCGCATGTTCTTGCCGCCCAGACCGGCCACCGCGCAGCAGTCGGTGATGGAGATGGTGCCGTCCTCGTTCTCCCGCACGAAGCGCTCCACGAACCGTTCGTAGTTCTTCAGCGCCTCCTCCTTCATCTCCGCGGGCAGGTAGCCCATGCGCACGCCCTTGAGCTGGCCATAGACGAACATGATGGAGCCCGTAGCCTCCAAGTAGTTGCCCTCGCGGCCGGGAGCGTCGAGCACCTGGTACCACATGCCGGTCTCGGGGTCGGCATACTTCGGGAGGACCTTGTAGAGGTCGTTCAGGATGCGAATCATCTCGTCGCGGCCCTCGGAGGGATTCAGATAGTCGAGCGTCTCGACAATCGCCATGACGTACCAGCCCACGGCGCGGCCCCAGGCGTGGGGTGCCTGACCGGTCTCCTTGTCGCACCAGAACATCTCGCGCGACTCGTCCCAGGCATGGCGGTAGAGGCCCGTGGCGGGGTCGTAGGTGTGGCGGGCGACCGTGAGGAACTGGTTGGCGATATCGGCCTCGCGCTCCCGGGCCACAGTCATATCGCGCGTGGTGACGAAGCGATGCACATACTCGGCATAGAAAGGTTCGCCCATGTAGAGGCCGTCGAGCCACATTTGCGACGGATAGACCTGCTTGTGCCAGAAACCGCCCTCGGAGGTGCGGGGCTGGGACATGAGCTGGGCATAGAGCGTATCCAGTACGGCCATGTAGCGCTCCTCGCCCGTGCGTTCGTAGATGCGGAAGAGGGGGCGGCCCGGGCAGACGTGGTCGATGTTGTACTTCGCCTTCTTGTAGGTCAGCACCGAGCCGTCGGGCTGAACGATGGTATCGTAGTAGCGCAGTGCGTATTCGTAGAAGTCGGGGCGGTCATAGGCCTCGCCCGCATCCAGCATGGCGAGCAGCTCCAGACCGGTGGTGTAGTTCCACTTCACCTTGCCGGGGGCAATTCCGTCCAGCGTCACGGGCGACGGGTTCCGCGCAATCTCGCTTTCGACCATGCGCACCGAAAGCGGACGTCCGCCCTCGGCCAGCAGGCCCTTGGACGAGCAGCATGCCGCAGCGAACGATGCCGCAGCGACGAATAGGTAGAAAATTGTTTTTTTCATGCGTTTATGATTGATTAAATTCATTCGTTCCAACCCTTTTCTTATCTATTTCGCATCGTGCGACTGCCTGAGGTTGTGCTTCTTCAGATACTCGGCCGGCGACATGCCGAACTGCTCGCGGAAGCAGCGGCTGAAGTAGCCCGGGTCGGAGAAACCCACCTTGTAGGCCACCTCCGACACGGAGAACTGGCCCGTCTTGAGCAGCAGCCGCGACTTGTTGATGCGGTACTCCTTGATGAGTTCCACGGGCGACTTGCCCGTGAGGCTCTTCAGCTTGTTGTACATGGTGGTCCGGCCCATTCCCAGATGGGTGGAGAGCTGGTCGATAGTCAGCTCCGAATTCTCGACGTTGCTGCCTATCCACTCCATGACATTCTTCAGGAAGGCCTGGTCCCTGTCGGTCACCACGACATCCTTGGGCTTCAGCTCGACCACCTGGTTGCGGGCCGACTGGGAGGTGAACCTCTCGAAGAGCGCGCGCCGCTGCGTGAGCAGGTTGTCGATGCGCGCCAGCAGCAGCTCGATGCTGAAGGGCTTGGTGATGTATCCGTCGGCGCCGTACTCCATGGCCTTGATGCGCTCGTCGGTCGAGTGCTTGGCCGTCAGCATGACAATCGGGATATGGCTGATGGTGAAGTCGTGACGGATGCGGTCGATGAGCTCGATGCCGTCCATGTTGGGCATCATCAGGTCGGTGACCACAATATCGGGCAGTTCGCGGCGGATGACCTCCAGCGCCTCCACGCCGTCCTCGGCCTCCACCACGCGGTAGTTCTCAATCAGGCTGTTGTAGACGAACAGCCGCAACTCGCGGTTGTCCTCCACGAGCAGGATTTTCTGCGCATCCTCGGGAGGCGCGACATCCGTGCGCCGCTCCTTCTCGACCGACATGTAGTCGCTGACCATATATTCGGCCCGGGCATCCTCGCCCTGCTCGCCGAAGTTGATTTGCTCCATGCCGAAGTGGGCATTGCCCAACCGAAGCTTCACCGTGAAGGCCGAACCCGCGTCGGGGCGGCTCTCGACGCTGATTTCGCCATGATGCAGGGAGACAATATCCCGGCACAGGGCCAAGCCGATGCCCGAGCCCTTCATGCGGCCCGTCACGGAGGGCGAGGCCTGGTGGAAGCGCTCGAAGATGGCGCTCTGCTCATCTTTCGCGATGCCTATGCCGTTGTCGCGCACAGTCATCGACACCCGCTCCTCGCTCTCGTTCACCGTCAGGATAACCTCTATGCGGCCGCCGTTGCGGGTGAACTTGAAGGCATTGGAGAGCAGGTTGTAAATCACGCTCTCCATCCGCTCCAGGTCGACCCATACCAGTATCAGCCGGCGCGAAACGGTGAACAGCAGCTCGATATGGCGCTCGGAGGCCATCTCGCGGAAGTCCTCCATGGCATCCTCCACGAGCGAGACCAGGTTCACCCGCGAGATTTTCAGCTCCATCTTGTTCTTCACGATTTTGCGGAAGTCCAGCAGCTGGTTGATGAGCGTCAGCATCCGCCGGGCATTCTTCTGGGCCAGATTGAGGCTTATCTCGCCCCGGGGCGAGAGCTGGTCGTGCTTGCGGACATCCTCTATGCCGCCCAGAATCAGCGTGAGCGGCGTGCGCAGCTCGTGGGAGATGTTGGTGAAGAATTGCAGCTTCATATCGGTCATCTCCTGCTCCATGTGGGCCTCGCGCTTGATGCGCTGCATCGAAGAGACCACCCGCCACGCAATCCAGGCGATGGCGGCCGCCACAAGCAGATAGAGACACTTGGCCCACCACGTCAGCCAGAGCGGCGGCCGAATGACCACCTCCAGCGAGAGACCCTCGTCCGCGGCGGCGACATTGCCCACGTAGGCCTTGACCCGGAAGGTGTAGCGGCCCACGGGGACGTTGGAATAGGAGGCGGAGTGCTGCTTTCCGGCCAGGTTCCAGTCGTGGTCGTACCCCTCGAGCTTGTACATATAGTTCACCTGGTTCTGAAGCGCGTAGTTCAGGGCGGCGAACTCGATGCGGAAGTTCGAGTAGTTGTGTTTCAGCTCTATTCTCCGGGCCGTGGCGATGGATTCGGAGAGGGGCGCCCCGGGACCTATCTCCGCGGAGGCGTTGTTCACCTTGAGCCCCGTGAAGTGCAGCCGGCACGGCGAGCGCTGCGCCGGGACGTCGGTCGAGGTAAAGGCGTAGACCTTCGCGCCGCTGGAGAAGAGGACGCAGCCGTCGGGAGCGGCCAGGGCTCCGGTCTCGTTGAACAGGGCGCAGGCGTGCGTGTGCTTGTCGTAGAGCGTATAGTTCGAGAAGAGCCCGCGCTCCTCGTCCAGGCAGGATACGGCGTTCTGCGTGGCCGTCCAGATGTGGCCCAGACGGTCCTCGGCGACCGACATGCAGATATTGCTGGGCAGTCCGGCCTCCACGTCGAAGCAGTGGAAGCGGGGCATGCCCTCCCGGTCGTACCCCTCCAGCAGGTTCAGGCCGCCGCCGTAGGTCGCTAACCAAATCCGGTCCCGGCTGTCGCGTATCATGTGGATAATGTCGTTGTTGCCCAGCGACGAGGCGTCGCCCGGAATCTTCCGCACCAAGTTGAAGCGTATCTGCTTGACGTTGGGGGCCGCGTCGAAGACTATCAGCCCGTCGACCGTAGCGGCCAGCATGCGGCCTTTGCCGTCGTTGAGCAGCCACCGTATGCGGTCGGCCTCCTCGATGGGATACTGGCTCATCAGGTTGCGGGCATGCAGGAAGCGTCCGTCCTCCGGGTCGAAGAGGTTCAGGCCGCCGCCGTAGGTGGCCAGCCACAGACGCCCCAGGTCGTCCTCCTCGATGGAGTAAATCTGGTCGTTGCCCAGCGAGAACTCGTCATCGTCGTCGTGGCGGTAATGGGCTGCCAGCCGGTAGCCGCCCCCCTCCCCCTCGGGCTGCATGAGGTAGAGGCCGTCGCCCTTGGTGCCCACCCAGATATTGCCGTGCGAGTCCTCCTTGAGCGCATATATCATCCCCAGCGACCCCTGCTCGGGATAGCGGGCCAGCAGCCGGCGGTCGGCGGAGTAGCGGAACAGCTCGCCGCTCTTGGTGCCGGCCCACACGTAGCCTGCATGGTCGGTAATCATGGCCCGCACCTCGCTCGACATGGCGTCGGCGCGGGTGTCCACGGTGAGGGTCTCGGCCGGCTGCTCGAGCAGCAGCGCCCGCCTGAGGCCCCGCTCGTAGTAGGTCGTCAGCCACAGCACGTCCCCCTGCACGTCGAAGTGCACCACGACATTGGTCATCAGGCACTCCGGCTGGCTCGGGTCGTTGTAGAAGGGCTCTATGCAGTCGCGCTCGCGGTCGTAGAAGCCGAAGCCGCACCGGTTCATCTTCACCCACAGGCGGCCGTTGCCCTCGGCGATGCAGGGGTTGGTGTCGACATTGTAGGATACCGTATAGGGCGCCTGTTCGAAGTGTTTGAAGTCGTTCCGCTCCGGGCAGTAGCGGGTGATGCCCGCCTCGGGGGTCACAATCCACAGCAGACCCTTCGAGTCGACCATCAGCGAGGTTACCGGCTCTATCCTGTCGGGCAGCACGGCCGTCAGGCGCGCAGCCTTCCCCGCGGGCCCTTCGGTTCCCTTGGCCCCCTTGGTCCCCTCTGCCTTCTCTGCCCCTTCAGGCCCTTCTGCCCCCTCTGCCCTCTTTTTTCCCTCCGCCCTAAAGATGCGGCCGTCGCGGGTTCCTGCGTAGAGCAGCCCGCGCACCGTATCGGCGGCCATGGCCGTCAGGCCCGAGGGGCCCTCCATCGCCTCCATCCGGCCGCCCTCGCGCGCCGTATGGTAGAGCCGGGAGGGGGTGAGGAAGTAGAGCTCGCCCTCCAACTCCGTTATGGCAGTCACAGCCTCGGGGAAGCGCTCCAAGCACTGCACGCTTCCGTCGGTCCGGCAGCAGTAGAGCTCGCCCGAGACAGCCGCCATCCAGACGTTGTCCGCCCCGTCTATGCAGAGCTGTCCGACGCCCGTGCAAAGCGGCTCCTCGCGCACCCAGGCGCGCACCTCGAGCGGCTAGGCGTCGCGGCTGCCCGCAAAGCAGACCACGCCCGCCCCCGGGATGGCGACCCACGTGCCGCCCCGCCTGTCGTGCAGACAGAAGGAGGCGCGGTAGTGCCGGGCATCGACGCCCTCGAGCAGCAGCACGGGGTCTTCGAACTGCTCGGTGCGGCGGTTGAAGCGGTAGACGTGCCGGTTGTAGGTCGTGAACCAAAGGTGGCCGTCGCTGTCCTCGCTGACGGAGAGGAAGCGGTTGTGCGACAGGGGCGAGAAGTCGCCCGGCGTAGTCGAATAGTTCTGGAACGTGTAGCCGTCGAAGCGGCTCACGCCATACCAGGTGCATATCCACACGAAGCCCTCCGAGTCGGTGTAAATATCGGAGATGCGGTTGTGCGTCATCCCGTTAAGGGTGGAATAGGTTTCGAATACGCATTGGGGAGCCGCACTCCGGCCGATGCCGGGGAGCAGAAACGGCAGCAACAAAATCCACTGCCGGCAGAGTGACAAGAAGCTCTTCATACGGTTGTTTCAGGCAATAGACAGCTAAACAAAGGTAAGAAAAATATCTTTTCCATCCAACACCCCAGCCCGCCGGAACTTACATTTTTTCAATATCCTTCGACGAGAGCTTCCGGGCCCACTTCACACGGGCCGCCTTTTCGGCCCCGGGCCCCGTGGAGCCATACTCGGCATAGTCGGTCGTGCGCTCGGCCTCAGGCTTCGACCAGTTGTGCCACCCCTCGGGACGGATGTGGGCACCCATCTCGCACCCCACGAACCACGTCTTGGCCCAGGGACGCCACGGACGCCCCAAGTAGCAGGCGCTGACGCCCGGCGCGGCCGTCAGCCGGCAGTTGCGGAAGATGAAGCCCCGCTGCTGCCCCTTCCAGGTCGAGGCTGCCGTGAGGAAGCTGTCGGACTTGGCGTGTATCTCGCACCCCTCGAACCACCCCTCGGCCGAGCCGAAGATGAAGTCGGTGGTACCCTCGACGTAGCAGTCGACGAAGCGGTAGGCGCAATTGTCGCCCGGCGTATCGCCGTCGCGGTTGCCGCGGCCGTAGAGGTAGAGGGTGTCCTGGTTGCCGATGAAGCGGCAGCGAGTGAAGAGGATGCGGTCGCCGATGCACTGCACGGCCACGGCCTGTCCCACCTCGCCGGCCGTATTCTCGAAGCCGAGGTCGCGGACCTCCCAGTCGTCACCGCCGAAGTAGATGGTCGACGAGCCCGAGGTTCCCATCTCGCGGCCGCAGGCGTCAAGGCGCTTGGCGTAGCCGTCGAACCGAATGACCGACTTGTCGGCACCCTCGCCCGTAAGGAGGACGGTGCGCTTCGAGAAAGGTATGGAGACCTTCTCGAAATAGACCCCCTCGCGCACCAGCAGCCAGACGGTCTCGCGCGAGAAGTCGGGCAGCGCCGCTACGGCCTCCTGCACGGTGAAGAAGTCACCCGAGCCGTCCTTCGCCACGACGAAGTCGGGGAACTGGATATGCGCCCCCAATTCGGGCAGCAGGGTCTGCACCTCGCGGGCGACCATGCGGGCCACGACGTGGGCGCCGCGGACGTTGAGGTGCGTATTGTCCTGGCGGCCCTTCGGATGGCGCGCGCAGGTTCCGGGCTCCACCCACATAAAATAGGCCTTCGAGGGCTCCTCGCCCACCGAGAGAAGCCACTCGCGGGTGATGGCCTCCATGTCAATCCAGGGCACCTGCTCCTCGCGGGCGATGCGCTTCACCTCGTCGGGATAGGTTCCGTGCGTATCGACCAACTTTCCCTCCACCCAGTTGCGGCGTACAATCGGGGTCAGCAGCACGGGCCGGGCCCCCTTCTCGCGGGTCTCGCGCACGTAGCGGCGCAGGTTCTCGGCATACTGCGCGGGCGAGGAGTAGCGGGTCGAGTCGTTGATTTTCTGGTCGTTATGGCCGAATTCAATGAATACGTAGTCGCCCTCGCGCAACTTGTCGTACACACCGGCCCACCGGCCCTCGTCGCGGAACGACTTGGTCGAGCGGCCGTTCGTGGCGTGATTCTCCACGCGCAGCGACGCATCGACCAATGCCGGGAACATGTGGCCCCATCCGCGCTCGGGGTTCTCGCCCTCGAGGTCCTTGGTGGCGCAGGTCGAGTCGCCAATCAGATAGATGGTCGGAATTTCCGCCGCCCCGACCGACCAGGCGGCAAAGAGCATCGCAAGGCTCCAAAACAATCGTTTCATAGGTTGAAGTTCATTCAGGGTGAGACACGAAAGGGTACGTTTCGACACACCGAAGAGGGCGTGCCAAAATTTTCATCTTGACACACCCTCTTCGCTATCGCACCGGATTACTTGATTTCCGCATAGGTACCCGTAGCCGTCTGGGCAGCCGTAATGTCCTTGACCAGATAGTGCAGGTAAATCTCCAGGTTGGGATAGATGCCCTGCGGGTCGAGGGTCGTCTCCTGGGCATCGGCAGCGTTGTTCTTGTCCAAGCCGAGCAAATCCTCATAGTAGTCGGGGATGCCGTCCTGGTCCGCATCGGCAGCCGCGCGGGCGATTTCCTCGTCGGTAGCCGTCAGCGTAGGATAGCCGCCCTTGTCGTCGGGCGTATCAATCAGGCCGTTCCAGCTGCGCTCCAGACCCGTAGCGGTCGTCTCGCCGGCCTTGCCCGAGGTGCCCGTGCCGTTCTTCACGTCGGCCAGCACGCGCGTATCGGCCGCATCCTGACGCAGACAGGCGCCGCAATAGCGGGTCAGCACCGCGAAGGCCTCGTCGGCCGTGTGGGTAGTCACACTGCAAATCCGGCCGTCGGCCTCCACGGGATAGGTCGTGGCGCTGTACACGTACTCCTGGGGAACGGTCGCTGCGGAGTTCTGCTTGAGGACCATGCCCTTCTTGTTGTCGGCCGAAACAGCGTCACCCGACGCAGTCGAGCCGCTGACCGAGGTGTCGAGGCGGTTGTTCGCATTGTCGCCGATATAGATATGGGGCTGACCCTGCACGGGAACCTTCAGGCCGTTGCCGTTGTAGTAGACGTCGGCGCTGAAGAAGTAGAGGCGACGGCAGTTCTTGCTGCCGCTCTTCACCAACTCGCTGCCCGACTTTTTGTAACTCGGGCCCGTTCCGCTGTAGGAGGCGGGACCCCACTTGTAGTAGTTGCCGATGTAGTTCATCGAGATACCCACACCTCCGTAACCGGGATAGTTGCAGAAGTTGTAGACCACGTTGTTGCGGAAGTCCAGCAGACGCTTGTCGGAGGTGATGCCCTTGTTCTTGGCCGTCTGACGGCCCTGCTCCTGGTCGCCATACTGCTCGGGGCCGTCGAAGCGCGGGTTGCGCGAGTCGTGGTGGGCCAGGATGTTGTGGTGGAACGAAGCCGGAGCGCCGCCCCAGATGCCGCCGTAGCCGTGCGTGCCCTTGTTGTGCTTGCCGTTGCGCAGCGACTCGTAGGCCAGACAGTACTGCAGGGTCATGTTCTTGTTCACGTAGAACGATACGCACTCATCGGTCGACCACGACATCGAGCAGTGGTCGATGATGATGTTCTGCATATCGCGGGCGCCGATGGCATCCAGTCCGTCGTTGCCGTTCTCGTCACCCGGGCGGATGCGCAGGTAGCGGATAATCACGTTGTCGGCCCCGACATCCACGCCGTAGCCCCGCAGACAGATGCCGTCGCCCGGAGCCGTCTGGCCGGCAATGGTGATGTTGGGGTTCTGAATCTTCAGCGACGACTTCAGCGTAATGGTGCCGGCCACGTCGAAGACCACGGTGCGGGTTCCCGACTGCTTGACGGCGTCGCGCAGCGAGCCCGAGCCGCTGTCGTTCAGGTTGGTGACGTGAATCACGCGGCCGCCGCGACCTCCGGTGGTGAACATGCCGGCACCCTCGGCACCCGGGAAGGCGCGCAGCACGCCGTCCTGCTCATGGGCAGGCAGACCCAAATCCACGGCGCTCGACGAGCGGGTGCGGAAACTTACCGTCTCCGAATATTCCGAATCGTTCATGTAGGCATCGTCGGCCGGAGCCAACGCCTTCACCCTGAAGCAGTAGGTCGTGCTCTCCTTCAGGTCGTCGAACGTCACCTCCAGGGCCTCCGTCTCGGCCGTCTTGACCACGCTGCCCTCCAACGAGCCTTCGCGCAGCTCATAGGCGTACTTCACGGCGCCCGTCACAGCCTCCCAGGTGAGCACAGCGCCGCTCACCGTAGGCTTCGAGGCCTTGGCGACCGGCTGTGCGAGGCGCTGCACCTCACGCGTGGTGAAGTCGACGGTCTCCGACCAGGACGAATCGTTAAGGTTCTCCGAGTTCGAGACGGCCATCACGCGGAAGCGGTAGGCCGTGCCCTCCTTCAGGTCGTCGAACGTCACCTCTACGCCGCTCTGCGAGGCGCTCTTGACGGCCTCGCTCACGCCGTTCTCATAGAGCTCGTATTTGTACCCGGCAGCGCCGTCCACGGCACCCCACGACAGCTTGGCGCCCTTGTCGGTCAGCGACTCGGCATCCAGCTCGGCACGGGGAGCGGCGAGCATGTCGCTCGACACGGTCAGATAGTCCGACCACTCCGAGTCTGCATAGGCCGTTCCGGCTAAGGAAAGGGCGCGCACGCGGAACTGATACACCGCGCCGTCCTCCATCTTGAAGCTGTAGTTCGTCGTAAAACAGGTGCCGCTCTCGGGTGCGGTCTCCATGTCCTTGTAAAGTTCCCAGCCGTACTGGTTGGCATTCTCGACCGCCCGCCACCTGATGGTAGCCGTGGAGTTGACCACTCCGGCGACACTTGCCTCAGGCACGTCGAGGGGCGTCGTTCCAATGACGTCGTCCGTTTCGCTCGAGCTGCACCCGGCAAGCAGGGCAAGCATTCCGGCTCCGAGGAGCCAGCTTTTCAACATGTTCATAAC
>X127_Alpine_Marmot__coassemble_69_pt1 | contig 20752 bp, 10 predicted proteins | sample X127_Alpine_Marmot__metabat2_high_PE_013 | metagenome-assembled genome bin X127_Alpine_Marmot | reverse complement strand
TTGGTAAATAGCAGATAACACTGCAACTGCGATATAGCGACAGCCGTTTAATGAAACGAGGTTCATTAAACGGCTGTCACTATATCCAAAAGTATCCTGCCGTCCGCTCTTTAGAGCGTCACCCTGAGGAGGGCCCTTGGACCCGACGTGAGGGTCTCATTTCCGCAGGCGTAAACGTCTGTTTTAGGACGGGTCCCGAACCTCGTTCGGATTCCGTTGGCCGTGCGCCCCCTTACCCTCTGTGTACGTCACCCTCACGGTCGCCGCAAGTGGCTCCTTCAGGGTGACGCCGGGGGAGACCTCCCGGTGTAGTGCGAAACAGGTTCGGAATCCCCCGGAGACACAAAAGGCAACCGATTTTCGGTTGCCTTTTGTGTCTCCGGGGTTGTCTTACTCCACCTCCCAGGTCTCGCCCGAGTGCAACAGGTCGTCGACGCAGTGAATCTTGCTCTTGGCCTTCACCTCCTCGACCTGGCGGGCCACCTCGCGGTCGTAGACCGTGGCATCCTCCACTTCGCGGATGACACCCACGGCGACGGGGTAGTCGGGGTACTTCATGGCAGCCAGCTGCACGTGGAGCGTGGTGTCCTGCGTGTGGGCGTCGTGCACTAAAATATCGTCGAGCGTGTAGCCGTCCTCGCCCACAGTCACCACCTTGAGCTTCATGTTCTCGAACACGAGACCCTTCTCCTTGTTGGCACCGAAGAGCATCTTCTCGCCGTGACGCAGGGTGATGGTCCGCTCGGTGCGGGTAGCCTTGTCCGCAGCGAAGGCTGCATGGGTCTTGTCGTTGAAAATCACGCAGTTCTGCATGACCTCCACCACCGACATACCCTTGTGGCGGGCAGCCGCTACCAGGCACTCCTGCGTAGTGGCGATTTCCATGTCGATAGAGCGGGCGAAGAAGGTTCCCTTGGCGCCGATGACCAACTCGCCGGGGTTGAAGGGCTTCTCCACCGTGCCGTAGGGCGAGGTCTTGGTTATCTTGCCCAACTTCGAGGTGGGCGAGTACTGTCCCTTCGTGAGGCCGTAAATCTCGTTGTTGAACAGGATGAGGTTCAGGTCGACATTGCGGCGGATGGCGTGGATGAAGTGGTTGCCGCCGATGGCCAGCGAGTCGCCGTCACCGGTGGTCACCCATACGTTCAGGGCCGGGTTGGCGGTCTTGACACCCGTTGCGACGGCGTTGGCGCGGCCGTGCACGGAGTGGAAGCCGAAGGTGCGCATGTAGTAGATGAAACGCGACGAACAGCCGATGCCCGAGATGAAGGTGAAGAGGTGGTGGGGAGTGTCGGTTAGGTCGGCCACCTGGGGCAGCGCCCGCTGCACGGCGCTCAGGATGGCATGGTCACCGCAACCGGGGCACCAACGCACCTCCTGGTCGCTCTTGAAATCTGCTTGGGTATAATTGTATTGTGCCATAACGATTTACTTCAATAAGGTTTCGAATTTGTCGACGAGCTCGACCACCGTGAAGGGCTGACCCTCGCACTTGTTGAACTGCTCGTAGCGGAACTCCTGGAACTGGGTGCGCAGGTAGTTGGCGAACTGTCCTTCGTTGAGCTCGCAGACGACGATGCGCTTGAAGCTCTGGAAAATCTCGCGCACGCCCTTCGGCAGGGGGTTGATGTAGTTGAAGTGGCAGAGCGAGACCTTGCGGCCCTCGCCTTGCAGCCGCTCGACAGCCGCCTGCAGGTGGCCGCGCGTGCCGCCCCAGCCTACGACCAACAGGTCGCCCGTGCGCTCGCCCATCACCTCCTGTGCGGGGATGTGCTCCACGACCTTGGCGACCTTCGCCGCACGGGTGTCCACCATCAGCTGGTGGTTGGCGGGGTCATGGGAGATGGAACCCTTCAGGGCGTCCTTCTCCAGACCGCCGACGCGGTGCTCCAACCCGGGCTTGCCGGGGAAGGCCCAGCCGCGGGCCAGCTTCTCATTGCGGGCATAGGGCATGAAGCCGCCCTCGGGCGCCTTGTCGACAATGGGCGGCTGAATAGCGGGGTAGTCGGCCATCGAGGGGATGCGCCAGGGCTCGGAGCCGTTGGCGATGAAGCCGTCGGAGAGGAGAATGACGGGGGTCATGTGCTCCATGGCGATACGGCCCGCCTCGAAGGCGTAGTGGAAGCAGTCGCTGGGCGACGAGGCGGCAATCACGACCACGGGGCACTCGCCGTTGCGGCCGTAGAGAGCCTGCTGGAGGTCGCTCTGCTCGGTCTTCGTGGGCAGACCCGTCGAGGGGCCGCCGCGCTGTACGTCGACGACGACTAACGGCAGCTCGGTCATCACGGCCAATCCCAGCGCCTCGCTCTTGAGCGACAGGCCGGGGCCCGAGGTGGTCGTCACGGCGAAGTTGCCGGCGAAGGAGGCGCCGATGGCCGTGCAGATGCCGGCGATTTCATCCTCGGCCTGCACGGTCTTCGCCCCCAGGTCGCGGCGCTTGGCCAGCTCCTCGAGGATAACCGTGGCGGGCGTGATGGGGTAGGAGCCGCAGAAGAGCGGCAGCCCGCTCTTCTCGCTGGCGGCCAGCAGTCCCCAAGCCGTGGCTACGTTGCCGCTGATGGAGCGGTAGGTGCCCTTCTGGAGCTTGGCGGGAGCCACCGTGTAGGTGTTGGCGAACTGGTGCGTATTGGCGGCATAGTTGTAACCCGCGTCAATGGCGCGCTTGTTGGCCTCGGCGATGAGCGGGTTCTTCTTGGCGAACTTCGATTCGAGGTATTTCTTCGCATGGTCCTCGGGACGGTGGTAGAGGAAGAAGCAGATGCCCAAGGCGAACATGTTCTTGCACTTCACCACGGTCTTGTTGTCTAACCCCATGTCCTTCAGTGCCTCGCGGGTCATCGTGGTAATGTCGGGAACGACGATGTTATACCCCTCTAAGTTGAGCTCGGCAATGGGGTTGAGCGTCTGGAACCCGGCCTTCTTGAGATGCTCCTCCGTGAGGGAGTCGCCGTCGAGAATAACGGTCGCCGAGGTCTTCAGCCACTTGCGGTTGGCCTTCAGCGCTGCGGGGTTCATCGCCACCAGCACGTCGCAATAGTCGCCGGGGTTGAGCTGGCGGCTGTCGCCGAAGTGTACCTGGAAGCCCGAAACGCCAGCCACCGTACCCTGCGGAGCCCGAATCTCGGCCGGGTAGTCGGGGAATGTGGAGATGCCGTTTCCGAGCAGCGCCGAGGTGTCGGAGAAGAGCGTACCGGTGAGCTGCATGCCGTCGCCCGAGTCGCCCGAGAAGCGAATCACTACGTCATGCACCTCTTTTTCTAAAGTTTTTTCCATGTCAGAAATCATTAGGTTAGTTTGTTTCAAAACATCAATACAAATATATAACTTTATTGTGAAATAATTCACAATACCCGCGAAAAACTTTCGACTAATTCGCAGCGGAGGTGCGGAAGGGCTTGCGCCGGTCGAGGTAGCTACAGAATGCTTACGACGGAAATAACCTTTTGTTGCCGGTCGAGAGCGAGCTACCCTCTCCTCCACCGGTTTTTGCGGGTGAACCCCTATTTCTTGAATTTTGAATCCTCCCGGACGCTCTACCCGATGGTCTGGAAATGGCCGTCGATATATTGCTGAAAGGCTGTGCGGTAGTTGTCGCCGATGGGGACGTACTCGTTCCCGGGCAGGTAGACGCGCCCCTTGGCATAGCCGCTTATGTATTTCAGGTTGATGATGAACGAGCGGTGTACCCGCATGAAGAGGTCGGCGGGCAGGGATGCCTCCATGTTCTTCAGCCGGAAGAGGGTCATGATGCTGGAGCCGTCCGTCATGTGCAGCCGCACGTACTCGCCCTCGCTCTCGATGTAGACGATGTCGGCGATTCTCACCAATGAGGTCTTGTAGTCGGCTTTTATGGAGATGTACTCCTTGTTCTCGGGCACGGCTTCGGTCTCGACGCCCTTCTCTGCGGGCTCCGCAGCCGGCAGGGGCTCCTGGGCGCGTTTGCGGGCCAGCTGCAGCAGCTCGTGGAGCGACTGCGCCTTGGCCACCGAGCGGCTGAAGTCGTTCATGCCGAAGGGCTTCAGCAGATAGTCCACGGCATCGAGGCGGAACCCCTCGACGGCATATTCGGAGTAGGCCGTGGTGAAAATCACCAGGGTCTTCTGCGTCAGCGAGCGGACGAAATCCAATCCGTTCAGGTCGGGCATGTTAATATCCACGAAAATCAGGTCGACCGCCTCATTGTCCAGGAAGCTGCGGGCATCGAGCGCATTGGTGAACATGGCCGCGAGTTCGAGAACCGGGGTGCGCGAAATGTAGCTCTGCAACTGACGGAGGGCCAGCGGCTCGTCGTCTATGGCGATACATCTAATCATGGGTTTGCGGGAGTGTGAGTTGGACGGTATAGGTTTCTTCCGTGTCGCGTATGTCGAGCGAGAAGCGGTCGCCGTAGATGAGCTCGAGGCGCTTGCGGACGTTCTTCAGGCCGATGCCGGGTTCGTAGTCGACGTCATAGGGGCGCTTGCTGTTCGTGACGGTGCAGATTAGCCGATGGTCCCGGAGCTCGACCCCGAGGTGGATGAACGAGTTGTGGCGGCCCGAGACGCCGTGCTTGAAGGCGTTCTCCACGAAGACTATCAGCAGCAGCGGCGGCAGGGTGATGGCAGCCGCCTCGGCCCGCGGGTAGTCGATGCGGATGTCCAGCTCCTCGGCGTAGCGGATTTTCATCAGCCGGATGTAGTTCTCGATGAACTGCATGTCCTGCAGCAGCGAGATGTGCTTCTGCTCCGAGTCGTAGAGCACGTAGCGCATCATCTTCGAGAGCTCGATAACCGCATCCTTGGCCCCCTCGGCGTCGATGTCGATGAGGGCGTGGATGTTGTTGAGGGTGTTCATGAAGAAGTGCGGATTGATTTGGTACTTCAGGTAGTCGATTTCCGCCTGGAGGTTGTGATGCTTCAGCGCCTCCATCTCCTGCTCGTCGCGCATGGCCTGGTAGAGCATCTTGATTAGGGCGTTTGCGGCCGACATGAACAGACCCAGCAGGATGTTCCACGGCAGCGCCAGGTCGGTGAACGACGCCTTGCGGTTGGCAATCAGGGTCTCCACGTCGGGGATGTTGTGCAGCAGGGCGTGCTCGTAGAGGTTCACCCCGCCGAAGATGACCGTAACGCACAGCAGGTCGCACAGCACGTAGAGCATGTAGCGCTTGCGCAGCAGCAGCTTGGGCGCCAGCAGACTGTTGTTGATGATGAAGAGGAGGAAGTAGGGGGCGATTTTCCGCCACGAGATGAGGATGTTTTCCAGGTTCACGTGCTCCTCGCCCAGCATCTTCGAGCCCAGGATGGGCACGAGGATAATCACGAGCCAGACCATCACGTAAACCAAATTCTCGCCTATGCGTTGTTTGCGAATGTTCTCCATACTGCAAAGGTAGAAAAAATAACGCTCAAAATTCCAAGGAAAGCTCTCGAATTTTGAGCCGGGCGCTTTTGTGCGTAAAGAGAGCGCATGGCCTCCGTTGGCTGTGCGCCCCATTTTCCCCTGTGCGTCACCCTGAGCGGAACGAAGTGGAGCGTGAGGGTCTCATTTCCGTTGTCAAGAAGGAATCGTTGACGCGGCTCCGGAGTTTGACAGCGGAAATGAGACCCTCACGGTCGCCCTCACGGTCGCCCTCACGGTCGCCCTGCGGGCTCCCTCAGGGTGACGCCGGCGTAGACGCCGGTTTTAGGACGCCGGTCTAAAAGACCGGTTTTAGGGCGGGTCCTGGGCCTTATCTGGTTTCCGTTGGCTGTGCGCCCCTTCACCCATCCCCGACCGGCGTAGCGCGGAATTGGGTCGAGAGCGAAACCAGCCCTCCCTCGCAGCCCTCCCCGAGGGAGGGTTGGGTGGGGTAGGCACTTCAGTCACGGGCGCAAGCTCGAACAACGGCCGTCGAAAGAGAGACAACCCGCAATAACCGCGATACCTGTCGTAGGCGTTTTGGCAAACCGGGGTAGGCACTTGTTGTTATACGACCGTCGAAAGCGAACCTGCCGGCAACAAACCTCCATTCCGCAAGCCCTGCACACGAAGAGGACCGGTTCCCTTTGGGGACCGGTCCTCTTGTTTTCCATGCGAAGCTATCGCAGCAGGACGCTGCCGTAGCGGGCAAGCAGACGGCGGCGAACGACGCGCGGCGAGTCTTCGAGGTTCTTGTCGATGCGCTCACGCTCGGGGTCGACCGTCGTGCGGCCGTTCGACCGAAGCGACGAGGCTGCGGCCGCGGCCTTCTTGGTCAGCTGGAACGGACCTACGGCGGGGTTCTGGGTCTTGGTTACCAACGAGACGCCCGAGGAGAGGTAGCCGAAATAGTCGGCACCCACGATGGTAAACTCCTGGCCCTCTATCGTATGCTTGGTCGGGGCTATGGTTGCCGAGTTATCGCCGGACAGTCTGCCGTCGAGGAAGGGCTCCTCGAAGATGGCCAGCGAGAAGTCGGAAGCCATCGGGAAGAAGCAGAGCACGCCGCCCTGCAGCTGGGCGATTTCCTGGAAGAGCAGCGAGAAGCGTCCGTCGTTGAAGACTGCGGTGGTCGGCAGCTCCTCCTTCCAGGATGCCTCGAGCTCGGCGATGGCGCCGCCCCAGTTCCGCACGCTGAAGAAGCGGTTGGCCTTCTGGAGGGAAACTTCGATGTCGAAGGTGACGGCACCGCCATTCTTCGAGTCGGTCGAGGTCACGCTCCACTGGCCCAGCCACTTCTCGTACTCGGGAAGCAGAGCCGGCATTTCGAGGGTGGTGAACTCCTTGGTGGAGATTGCGGAGCGGGCGACGAGCGTGGTCGGGTCGACGCAGTAGGCGTAGACGACGTAGCTGGTCTCGGGCTCGAGCGTCGTGAAGAGGAAGCCGTCCTCGCCCTTCGAAATCAGCTCGGCAGCCTCGATATACTCCTCGAGGGTCATCTGGTAGCTCTGGGCCTCCTTCTTGAAGCGGGCGATGTTGTAGGCGGGGAAGTCCTCCGTCTTGTCCCACATCTCGCGCGTGGCGACGCCCCACAGGTAGCGCAGGTTCTTGGCTGCGGGGGTGACCTTTATGTTGGCATAGCTCTCGTCGAGGTCCGTGACGGTAATTTCCGCCGTGAAGTCCTCGGGAGCCACGGCGCTGCCGCTCGTGAACTCGAACGGAACGACGGCGGCCTCGCCGGTCACCTTCCCGTCAGCGGAGAAAGGCACGAAGATAGCGGTGTATTCGTCGGGAGACTCCAGCATATAGCGCAGCTCACCCGATTCCTTGACGCTCTCGACCCCTGCGGCGCTGCCGTCAGCCACCGAAGCCACAGCGGCATTCAGGGCCTCGGCCTCGCTCTCGGCGGTGAGGTCGCCGGAGAATACGGCGTACTTGAAGGAGGCGGCGTCGCTGTTCAGCTTCGTATTGAACAGTGCGTAGGAGTCGCCCTCGGCGTTGGTCAGCACGCCCTGGTAGTCAACCGTGACAATCGGCTCTATGGCCTGGCCGCCGGGCAGCACGATGCGGGTCATGCCGGAGGTGTTGGCATAGAACAGCGAGCCGCCGTTGTATATCTCGGAGTAGATGAGCAGACCGTTCACGGGGAAGGTAATCACCCCCTTCTTCAGGGTGCCGTAGATGGCGCCGCCGGAGATGCCGTTCTCGGGGCAGGGCGAGCAGAGCTGCATCCAGCCCAACTCCGGGTCGATAACAAGACCCATATCCGAGAAGGCAATCCACACCTTGTCGGGGTTGGTGGCGTTGACGGTGATGTAGCTGTTGCGGCAGTTGCTGCCCAGCGACTGGGCCGGAACGCCGAACATGGCGGAGATGAAGGTGGGCGAGTAGACGTTCTCCAGGCGGTAGATGCCCTTGGTAATGTCGCTCTCATAGATGGCCACCTCGGTTTCGTGGATGCCGTTCTGGAACATTCCGTTGAGCACGTCGTCGCGCCAGAGGGCCTTGTCTTCCATCTTGGTCCAGGGGTCGTAGAGAATATCGAAGTCGATAGTCGAGAGACCGTAGGCCGTCAGGTTGTCGTCGCTGGCCAGCACCAACGACAGCGGGTAGGCCTTGCCGGGCTCGATGTCGCTGAAGGTGAAGGACACGTTCACATAGGCCGTATTCTCGCCGGCCGGGAAGGTCGCCGACTCCTCCACCGTGAAGAGGGCCTCAATTTCGGGCAGCAGGTCCGAGAGGATGGTTACGGTGAGCTGCTCGCTCCCGGAGGTTCGCATGACGGGAACCTGCACGGAGTTCTGGCCCGTTGCAATCAGCACCGTGGAGTTGAAATCCGCGGGGAAGTACACGCCGTCGCCGGAGATGCCTCCGGGACGGTCGACATCGTCGTCGGAGCAGGCCGCGAAAGCCAGCGAGCCGAGCAACAGCATCATCAAATATTTCAATGTTTTCATAGTCTTTTTCAAAATTATGCGTTATAACGGTCTGTTCGGACTACTGGCCGTTCCAGGGCGAGATGAGACCCGAGGGGTCGGGGTTGTTCGCCTCGGCGGGGATGCCCCGGTTGTTCTGAATCTCGCCGATGGTGATGCAGAAGTTCCACCAGGGAGCCACCTTCTCGGCATTGAGGCGGTAGTCCGGCTGATGGTTGGTGCCCGGGTAGCCGCGCGTGATGCCCAGCTCCAGTCGTTTGTAGTCGAAATAGATGATACCCTCGCCCCAGAACTCGATGCGCTTCTGGCGAATAACCTCGAGCTGGAACTCCTCGAAGCTCGTGATGCCCGCGCAGTTGTAGGAGCCGTCGGTCATGCGGTAGCGCATGAACTCGGTCAGCAGACGCTTGCCCTCCCCGAGGTTGGCATAGCCGGCAGCCTCGGCCTCGATGAGGTACATCTCCTCTACGCGCATGATGGGTATATCGGTGGCGCCGCCCGACTTGTAGTCGAACAGCTCGCCGCCCATGGGACGGAACTTGATGTTGGTGTAGTCGGGCATCTTGTCCAACACCTCCTGCGTGTTGCAGGTCCGGTAGTCGTAGAACGAGCGGTTGGGGTCGAGCCACGAGTGCTTGCGGAAGTCGCTGTTCGGAATGCTCTCATAGAGTGCGCGGTTGATGCCGTAGTGAACGTCGGAGCCGTAGCCCATCCAGTTCTGCTCGCTCGAGAGGAAAGCCACGTAGTTCAGCAGGTTGTTGACATTCTCGCGGGCCTGCTTCAGACCCCACATCCAGGCATTGTTCGACGCCATGTTGTTGAAGCCGTTGTTCTCATCCTCCCACTGGCTCTGGGTCAGCGGCGTGCAGCCCGAGGCGGCGATGGCCTTGCGGGCATAGAGGGCGGCCTGACGGAAGTTCTCGGCAGCCGACTCCTTGTCCTGGCTGAGCTCCAGATAGGTGCGGGCCATAAGGCCGTAGACGACGCTGAGGTCGGGCTTCGACTTGTCGGGACGGCTGTAATCGGCCAGACACTCCTCGGCATTCTTCAGGTCCGTGAGGATGAATTCGAAAATTTCCTCCACCGTTGCGCGGGGGTTCTCGGCCGCCATCTCCTCGGTGGTGTCCTCCGTTACGATGGGCACCGTGAGGTTGGTGATGGGGGCGTTGTCATAGACCGGCGTGGGGAGGTACTTGTGCTCCTTGTAGCGGTACATGCGGGCCAGGTCGAGGTAGAACTTCGCCCGGTAGGCATAGGCCATGCCGAGCGTGGCGTTCTTCGTGCCCTTCACTAACTCGATTACGTCGTTGCAGCTCATAATCCAGGGGTAGTAGTTGTCCCAGCCGATGATGCAGGGATAGTATATGTAGGCTAAGCCGTTGTTGACGGCGAAGCTGGCGAACCAGTCGTAGCCGGCCTCGCCCATCACGGGCATATCCTCGCACATGGCGTCGAGGGCGAGCATGACGGAAGGATAGCCGAAATCCCAGTGGAAGCCGGAAGAGCCCGCCCCCGTGCTGTTGAAGGCAATCATGGCCGTCGGGATGGCGTTGACCATGGAAAGCAGTGCGGTGGGCGACTGCGCCAGCTGGTCGGCCGTTGCGCCGTCCGTGGGGAAGGTCTCCTTGATGCAGCCGCTGAAAAGTGCTGCGGAGAGCACTGCGGTCGTCGTTAATTTCAATATGTATTTCATCTCTTATCTTCGTTTAAGTGATTAGAACTGAACCGTGATACCGCCCGAAATAGTCCGGATGGGAGCATAGGTGTAGCTGTTGGTCGAACCCTCGAACGAGTAACGGGGGTCGAAGCCGTCGCGGTAGGACCAGTAGAAGACATTGTCGCAGGCCAAGTAGACGCGCAGCGACCCGACACCGAACTTGCTGGTCCACTCCTTGGGGAAGGTGTAGCCCACCTGGATATTCTGGATGTTCAGATAGCTGGCATCCACCAGGAAGCGGTCGGACGCGGAGGCCGTGTAGTCGTCGCCGTACTGCAGACGCGGAATGTTCGACGAGGGGTTCTCGGGCGTCCAGGCCTTCAGGATATCCTTGTGCCAGTTCGAACCCGCACCGTTCTGAACCGGCGAGGTCATCATGGCCGCATAGCCCGAGTCGTAGGACTGGCCGCCGATTTGGTAGGTGAAGTTGATGCTGAGGTCCACGCCGTAGAAGGAGAGGTTGGTGCCGAAACCGCCGTAGAGGTCGGGCACGGCATTGCCGCAGATGTACCGGTCGGCATCGGCATAGCGGGAGGTGGTCTCCAACTCGCCGGTCTCCCGGTTGGTCCGGTACCACAGCGATTCACCCGTTTGGGGATTGACGCCGGCGTACTTCTGGATGTAGAACGAGTAGAGCGACAGCCCCTCGCCGATGAACTTGTTGCCCGAGGCGAAGCCGTCGTGTCCCTCCACGTTCGTCGCCTTGCGCTCGTCGGGCAGCATGGTGATTTCGTTCTTCAGGTGGGTCATGTTGAGGTTGAAGTTCCACAGCACGTTCTTCGTGCGGAGCAGCACGGCGTTGAGGCTCAGCTCGAAACCGGTGTTGCGCAGGTCGCCCACGTTGGCGTAGTAGGAGGAGTAGCCCAGCGACGGCGCCACGGGGAAGGAGAAGAGCATGTCCGTAGTGGTGCGGTAGAAGTAGTCGAACGAACCGCTCAGCCGGCCGCGGAAGAAGTCGAACTCGGCGCCGATGTTGAAGTTGGTGTTGGTCTCCCAGGTGATGTCCTTGTTGCCCTTTGCACCGAATACCACGCCGATTTCGTTGTTCGAGTTAACGATGCTGTAGGTGTCGACGTAGCGGTAGGCGCCGATGTTGTCGTTGCCCTGCGAACCTATGGAGGCCTTGACCTTCAGCATGTCGACCCACTTGGCGTTGAACCAGCTCTCGCGGTTGATGAGCCAGGCGGCGCCGGCCGACCAGAAGTTGCCCCAGCGGTTGTCGGGGTGGAAGCGCGACGAGGCGTCGCGGCGGTAGGAGCCGCTGACGAAGATGCGCTCATCGAAGTCGTACTGCACGCGGCCGAAGTAACCCTCGTTGTTGTACTCGCCCGTGTAGGAGTCGGCCGAGGTGAGCACTACGGCGCCGGCCAGCTCGTGGTTGGTGTCGGAGAACATGTTGGTCTTCGAGCCCATTACCACGGCGGACTTCATCTGATAGTATTCGTGACCCAGCATGACGTCGATGGTGTGCTTCCCGGCGAAGTGCTTCGAGTAGTTGATTAACTGCTGGAAGTTGTAGGAGAAGGTGCGTTGGTGGCCCTTCGACACGGCGCCTCCGGAATCGACCCACTGGCCGTAGTGGCTGTTCAGCACACTGGTCATGCGGGTCTCGTCGAGGTTGGTGCCCACGTTCAGGGTCACCTTCAGCCCGTCGTAGAGGGTAATGTCGGCAAAGGCCGAACCCGAGAAGGCGTTGCCCTCGGAGTTGTTGGTGTTCAGACGGCTGTCCTGCAGGGCATTGGAGTTGGGCATGAAGCTGCGGGTCAGACCGGCGTTCATGCCGTTTCCGTAGTCGTACATCTTCAGCCCGCTGTCGTCGTACATGATGTTCCCGTTGCCGTCGCGCAGATAGACGGGGTAGATGGGGGCCATCGAGGTCGTGAAGGCGAAGACGTTCATCGTCGAGTTGCTGCTGCCCTCGGCGTCGAGGCTGTTCCAGTCGAAATTGGTGTAGCTGGCATTGGCACCCACCTTCAGCCACTTCTTGGCCTGGAGGTCGGCCTTCAGACGGGCCGTGTAGCGGGACATGTCCGAATTGTCGATAATGCCCTTGTTGTTCAGATAGCCGAACGAGGCGTAGAAGTTGGCCCGGTCGGTGGTGCCGGAGATGCTGACGTTGTACTCCTGGCGCAGCGAGGAGCGATAGGCCTCGTCATCCCAGTTGTCCGAAGTCAGGTAATACTCCTGGCCGTCGTACTCCACCTTGCGGCCCAGCGTGGCATTGGGGTTCACGCGGCCGTTCGAGCCGATGAAGAGCTGTCCCTCGGGCACCGTATAAATCATGTAGCCCAAGCCGCCGCTGCCCGCCGAAGCCGTCAGGTTCTGGTTGGCCAAAAGCTGCGCCTGCAGAGGCGTCATGCCCTGGCTCGTGTAGTTGGCGTAGAGCGAGTGGTAGTGGGTTTCATAATAGGTGGCCGGGTCGTCGATGTAGTCGTAGAGCTTGGTGGCCCGTGAGTTCACGCCCCACTTGGCATCCACCGTGACTACGGCGTCGCGGCTCTTGGCCCGCTTGGTGGTAATCATGATAACGCCGTTGGCGCCGCGCGCACCGTAGAGGGCGTTCGAGGCGGCATCCTTCAGGACCGTCATCGACTCGATGTCGTTGGGGTTGATATTGTTCAGGTCGCCTTCGTAGGGGGCGCCGTCCACGATGTAGAGCGGCTCCTTGCCGGCCAGAATCGAACTGAAGCCGCGCACGCGAATCGAGGGCGCGGCCCCTAAGCTGCCCGAGCTGTTGGTCAGCTGGACACCGGCCACCTGACCGGCCAGCGCCTGTGCGGCATTCGAGGTCTGGACCTTCGCAATGTCATCCGACTTCACGACGCCCGCCGAACCGGTGAATGCCTCCTTCTTGGCCTCGCCGAAGGCGACAACCAGCACGTCGTCGATTGCAGTAGCGTCTTCGCGGAGAACGACGTTGACAGTGGTCTGGCCGTTCACGGCAACCGTCTGGCTCTCATAGCCGATGAACGATACAACCAGGTTGCCGTTAGCCGGCGCACGCAACGTAAACTCACCGCTGGCATCGGTCGATGTGCCCGCCGTTGTCGAGCCCTCGACCAGCACGGTCGCACCGACTACCGGGCTCCCGTCTTCGCCGCTTACTCTACCCGATACCTGCACGTTTTGTCCGCTCGCATACGCGAAAACGCTCAAAACTGCAACTAACGATAGTACAAGTTTTCTAATCATAAGCGTTAATGTTATTAGTTTTTTTTTAAAATAAAAAGACTACGCCCCCGTCTCCGGCCCCCAGGGCGCTCCGGAGACAGGACATTCACAAGATAAGGGACCTTGGACGGGACCTGCAACGGTGGTGTTTATGGATTGGAAATGAGTGAGATTGCAAGGTTATAACTCCGGAAAGGAACCTGAAAAAGGGACCCTTGTCGGAGCCGATGTTTAATTTTCGTACAGGCTCTTAAACTATTAAATGATGAGAAACACGTTCAGTATTCTGTTTTATCTGAAGCGCAGTGCCGCGCTTCGGAACGGGCGGGCGCCCATTGTATGCCGGCTGACCATCAACGGCCGGCGCGTGCAGCTTTCCACCCGGCTTCATGCGGCACCCTCTCTCTGGGACCGGAAACGCGGATGCGTCTCGGGACGCAGCGAGACGGCCGTCATGCTCAACCAGGCGCTCTCGCGCTTCCGCTATCGCATAGAGCGCTGCTACAACACGCTCTGCTACGACTACGACGAGGTCACGGCGCCTATGGTCAAGAACCTCTTCCTCGGCAATGCCGTGCGCCAGGAGCGTCTGCTCTCCTTCTTCCGCCGCCACAACGAGGAGTTCCGCCGCGCCGTGGGGGTCGACCGCAGCCGCAACACCTATTATAAATACAGCTGCGTCTGCGGACTGCTCACCCGCTACGTCAACGAGGTCTGCGGACGCCCCGACCTGCCCTTCTCGGAGCTCGACCGCACCTTCCTCTGCGGGTTCCACGCCTATCTGCTCCGTCAGGCGCCCCGCCGCCCCAGCACCGTGCGTGTCTACATGATTGCCCTGAAGCATATCCTGCTGCAGGCCCGCAACCGGGGCTGCCTCGCGCACGACCCCTTCACGAACTACCGGCTGAAGAGCGCAACGGCCCCGCGCACCTATCTGACCCTCGACGAGGTGCGCCGGCTGCAACACCTGAACCCGCTCTCCCTCACTCACCGGCTGGTGCTCGACGCCTTTCTGTTCAGCTGCTTCACGGGGCTCTCCTACGTCGACGTGAAGAACCTGCGCGTCGGCGATGTCCGGCAGTCGGACGACGAATACTGGCTGACGGTCAACCGGTGCAAGACCGGAACGGCCGTCGACGTGCGGCTCTTCGACTTCCCGCTCGCCATCTTCACGCTCTACGCCGCCCGAAGGGGCGACACCCCCTTCCCGCTGCCGGGGAATGGCTGGTGCAACCGCTGCCTGAAGACGATGATGAGCCAGGCCGGCATCTGCAAGCCGGTGACCTTCCACTCGGCGCGCCACACCTTCGCCACCACCATCACCCTCGCGCAGGGCATGCCCATCGAGACCATCAGCAAGCTGCTCGGCCATAAAAGCATCAAGACGACCCAGATTTATGCCACCGTCACCCACTCGCTGCTGAGCGGGGAGATGAGGCGCCTCGGCGAACGCATCAACCCCCTTTTCGCGGGCCTCGGCGAGGGGTTCTGCCTTACGGTCTGATAGGCCGCACCCCGCTGCGCCCCGCCCCGCGAAGCGCATAAAGCGACTATCGTGCAGACCCTTATATACTCAATGGACGGTTATAAAATGTAAGTTACAATTTGTAACCGGCTCCTTGGCTATCCCGTCAATTCGTAATTGGGAGAGATATTTTACGAAATAAGTGTTATTTTGTAATTTTTTTTAAGATAAATATTTGGTTTGCGGAAAATATATGTTTATATTTGCACTGAACTTTTTATTTTAAAAAACTAATAAAATTACGCTTATGATTAGAAAACTTGTACTATCGTTAGTTGCGGTTTTGGGCGTTCTCGCTTACGCGAGCGGACAAAACAAGCAGGTATCGGGTAGAGTAAGCGGCGAAGACGGGAGCCCGATACTCGGTGCGACCGTGCTGGTCGAGGGCTCGACGACAGCGGGCACATCGACCGATGCCAGCGGTGAGTTTACGTTGCGTGCGCCGGCTAACGGCAACCTGGTGGTGTCGTTCATCGGCTACGAAAGCCAGACGATAGCCGTAAACGGCCAGACCACTATCAACGTCGTTCTCCGCGAAGACGCTACCGCAATCGACGACATTACGGTCGTGGCTTTCGGTACGAAGCGCAAGCAGGACCTGGTGGGTTCGGTCAGCAAGGTTAAGTCGCAGACCCTCGAGAACTCGCAGGCTTCCTCCATCTCCAAGGCTCTCGAAGGTGCCGTGGCCGGTCTGCAAGTGGTCAGCTCTTCGGGTCAGCCCGGTAGCGATGCCTCCATCGTCATCCGCGGCGTCGGCTCCATGTCGGCCGGCAAGACCGCGCTGATTGTGGTGGACGGCGTGCCCTTCAACGGCTCGCTTTCTGACCTCAACCCCAACGATATCGCCTCGATTTCCGTATCGAAGGATGCCGTGTCGAACTCGCTCTACGGCTCGCGTGCCGCCAACGGCGTGGTGATGGTCACCACGAAGACCGGTTCGCAGGACAAGACGCAGATTTCGTTCAAGGGCGTGTGGGGCGTCAACAGCCGTGCCTATGCCGACTACGACATGGTTACCGACCCGGGCGAGTTCTACGAACTGACCTGGTACGGTATCCGCAACACCCAGTGGGCTGCCGGCTACTCCATCCCCGATGCCAACCTCTATGCATCGCAGAACCTGCTCCGCGAGTTGGCCTACAACTCCTACATCATCCCCGACGGACAGTATCTGGTAGGCACCAGCGGCCGGCTGAACCCCGCCGCCATCCTGCGCTACGACGATACGTTCTCCGACGCCCTGTTCGGCAGCTCGTTCCGCCAGGAGTACAACGTCTCGGTGTCGGGCGGTACGGAAAAGACCGACTACTACCTCTCGCTGGGCTACCTGGACGATGATTCCTACGTCATCGGCTCCTCCTACGAGCGTATCACCACCCGTGCCAACATCAACACCCAGCTGCGCAAGTGGCTGCGCGTGGGTATGAACATCGGCTACTCGCACACCAAGACCAACGGCGTGAACGAGACTTCCGGCATGGCCTCGAATGCCTTCGAGGTAGCCCGCGGGTGGGCCCCGATTTACCCCGTGCACGCCTACGACGCCAACGGCAACGTGAAGCTCGACAGCAACGGCAACCCGATGTACGACGACGGTATCGCCGGCACGACCGACGGCGCCGGCACGCGTCCCACGGCTACGAACCAGAATGTGGTGGCCTCCATGCTCAACGACGTGAAGGAGGATGATATCCACAACCTTACCTCGCGTATGTACGCCGAAGTCAAGTTCCTGAAGGACTTCACCTTCACGGCCAACTACGCCTACGACTACAGCGTCAACAACGGCACTACGTTCTACACCCCCATCATCGGCGACGGCATGTCGTTCGGCGGCCGCGGCACGAAGGCCGCTAACTGGATGTCCACCAGTAACTTCAACCAGTTGCTCGCCTACAACAAGATTATCGGCGACCACAACATCGAGGCCAAGATAGGCCACGAGTACTACCAGTACAAGTTCGGCTCTTTCTCCGGTCAGAAGACCCACTTCTACGACCTGAACAACCCCGAGCTGGCCAACGGCGGCGAGATGATTGCCATGTCGAGCTACACGTTGAACCACAATATCGAGGGTTACTTCGCCATGGCCGACTACAACTACGCCCATAAGTACTACGTTTCGGCTGCCTTCCGCCGCGACGGTACGTCGCGCTTCCAGGAGCGCTGGGGCAACTTCTGGACCGTGGGCGCCGGCTGGCGTATCTCGTCCGAGGAGTTCATGCAGGGCGCTTCGTCGTGGCTCAACGACCTGAAGCTCCGCGCATCCTACGGTACGCAGGGTAACGAGGAGATGCCGGGCATCTACATCGCCTACCAGGACCAGTACTCCGTACAGTGGGACGGTGCGAACCTCGGAACGGCCATCTCTTTCTACGGCAATCCCGAGCTGACCTGGGAGAAGCAGAAGACCTTCGACGTCGGTCTCGACTTCCGCATGGGCGGCTTCTTCAGCGGTAACATCGACTACTTCTACCGCCTCACCGACGACATGCTCTTCCAGCGTCCCATGGCTCCGTCGACGGGCCGTCCCTACAACTGGGAGAACCTCTGCTCGATGAGCAACCAGGGTATCGAAATCGAGTTGAACTTCGACATCTTCAAGCGTCCCGACCTCCAGTGGAACGTCTCGATTAACGGCGCCCACTACGCCAACAAGGTGCTGACGCTGCCCGAGGAGAACCGCGCAGACGGTATCCAGAGCGAAAACTTCAAGCTCATGGAGGACAAGTGCTACTACGAGTACTACATGAAGCGCTACGCCGGCATGAACGAGAACGGCGCCCCCATGTGGTGGAAGATGGTTCCGGACTACGACCCGAACGACCCCGAGACGCAGATAGGCTACCACTATGAGACGACCGGCGTCTATGCGGATGCCACCTACGAGTATATCGGCAAGACGGCGCTTCCCGACTTCACGGGCGGTCTTTCGACTTCGTTCAACTGGAAGGGTCTCGAAGTCTCCATCTCGACGGCCTTCCAGCTGGGCGGCTGGGGCTACGACTACAGCTACATGGACACCATGTCGAATACCTTCTACGTCGGTCACCACAAGGATATGTGGGATACCTGGAACCCCGAAACCAAGTCGGGCAAGTACCCGATTTGGAATGCCAATACGCAGGACAGCTACGGACAGCGCTCGGATGAGCACCTGGTCAGCCTCTCCTACTTCAGCATCCGCAACCTGACTGTGGGCTACACCTTCCCCAAATCGTGGATGGCCAAGCTGGGCATTCAAAGTCTGCGCGTCTTCGTATCGATGGATAACCTGGCCCTCTTCTCGGCCCGTCAGGGTTATGACCCCCGTGTTTCCATGTCCGGCTCGAACGACAGCTACGGCGGTTATTCGCCCCTGCGCACCATCTCGGGCGGTATTAACATAAACTTCTAAAAGACAACAGACCATGAAAAAAATAGTATTTATCCTGATAGCGACCCTGGGGTTTGTCTCCTGTATCGAAGATGCGGAGGACACCTCCGTCATCTTGCAGGACCGCAAGGACGAAATAGCCAGCGAGGACCCCGTCAAGGTCTTCAATTCCGACCTCAACGGCATGTACCTGAACCTGCAGCAGTATGTGGAGACCGATATGTCGCACTGCTACTTCGGCCAGAAGAGCTTCGACTTCCTCTCCTCGCTGATGGGCAACGATATGGTCCTGACCGGCCGTTTCGCCATGAGCTTCTTCCACTACCTGATTGAGTACCGCGGTGCGGAGTACGTCGCCACCGGCAACCGCTGGTCCGAGTACTACACCTGTATCGACAATGCCAACAAGATTCTGGCGAGCATCTCCGCCGACGAGACGAATCCCGTTGCACTGAAGTTCCGGGCACAGGCCCTCGGCTTCCGCGGATACGCCTATCTCCAGCTGACCCACCTCTACCAGTTCGCCTACAAGGTGGGCGTCGACTACTCCAAGTGGGGCGTGGGCAAGTTCCATCCCGACAATGCGGAGCGTCTGTGCGTGCCCATCAACACCGAGACCCTCACCGGCAACCAGCCCCGTGCTACCGTCGCCGAGGTCTACGACCTGCTGCTCGGCGACCTGGAGGAGGCCTACGCCATCTTCAACGAGCTCGGCCAGGTGAAGACCTCCGACCCGACCGACATAGACGGCTGCGTGGTGGCCAACTACCTGATGCGGGCCTACATGGTCAAGCAGGACTGGGACAACGCCATCAAGTATGCCCAGGTCATCATCGACAACTATCCCGTGCTGACCACCGAGGCCGATATTACCCAGGGCTTCAGCTCGCTGTCGCTGCCTGACGTCGTCTTCGGCTGCGACATCACCGCCGACAACTCGACGATTTACATGTCGTGGTTCTCGCAGATGGATGCTTACAGCGCCGGTTACGGCGGCATCGGCGTATGGCGCGTGGGCTTCAAACCGCTTGTCGACCGCATCTCGGACACCGACGTACGTCTGAAGTGGTTCTGCTGCGAGCGCACCGGCCTGAACAGCCGCGGCAACATCGCCCTGCGCGACACCGACCTGGATGCCGATGCAGAGTACCAGTCGGTGAAGTTCATCGGCGTAGGCCGTCCCACCATCCAGGCTACTTCGGACGACAAGGTCCGCGGCTTGGCCGGCTGGGAGCTGGGCGACTACATCTACCTGCGCTCCGAGGAGGCTTACCTGACCAAGGCCGAGGCTCTGGCCCACAAGAACCAGACGTCCGACGCCTGCACCGTGCTGAACGACTTCATGAAGACCCGCGACCCGAACTACACCTTCACGACCGGCGACCGCTCTGCGCTGCTGGAGGAAATCGTCTTCCAGACCCGTGTCGAGTTCTGGGGCGAGGGTATCGAGTACCTGCTTAACCGCCGTCTGAACATTCCGCTCGACCGCACGGATGCTACGTGGGGTGCCGACAACAACCACTTCGACGCCGGCCGGATTTACTATGATGCCGACGACTACCACTTCCTCTATCAAATCCCGAAGGATGAGGTCGAGAACAACCTCTTTATCGGTACGGCGCATCAGAACGAGAGCGAAAACTTGAAAGAATAACAACAAAACGACATTCATTTATGAAAACGATTAAAGGTTTATTATACATGCTCGCCATCGCGGCATTCGGTTTTGCGGCCGGATGCTCCGACGACGACGTCGACGGACCGAGCGGTATTCTGGGCGATGGCGTCTATTTCGCCACGAACACTCCTACGGAGTATCTGCTCAGCACCGGACAGACCAGCGTGACCGTTCCCGTTTGCCGCAGCAAGAGCGAAGGTCAGCTGAGCGTGCTCGTCCTGCCCGACATGGACCCCTCCTATGAGAACATCTTCACGGTCAGCGAGGCCCTGTTCGCCGACGGACAGACCACGGCGGAGTGCGTCATCAGTTTCGCCTTCTCGAACATCGAGGCCGGCAAGACCTACTCCATTCCCCTTATCCTGGGCGCTGACGACCACCTGACGGATTACGGCAACAAGAACATAACCGTCAACCTGCTCTACGACCCCTGGACCCTGCTGGGCAAGGCTACGTGGCGCGACGACATCCTGGGTTCGACGTTCGACCTCGATTGCGGATTCCCCGAAACCCAGGTGAATGTGTACGAAAGCGACATCACCCCTGGCATGTACCGTTTGGAGAACGTCTACTCCCCCTCCTTTGTCGCTTCTATTGTCGGTGCATCGCCCGATGAGGTTTCCGGGAACTGTGCGGAAGCTTACATCATCATCAATGCGACCAACCCCGACAAGGTGTGGATTGAGATGAGCGAAATAGGCCTGATACTCAACTCCGAATACGGCTGGATGAGCATCGGTTCGGATTGCGAAGAGAATGGCGTGCAGGATGCATACAACCTCTACGGCAAACTCAAGGACAACGTCATCTCTTTCCCCGACAAGCAGGCTATCGTCCTCCTGCTGCCCGATTACGAGGGCGGAAGGCTGCTGTCGGTTAACCAGGACGGCATGACCCGCATCGTGCTGCCCGGCGGCCAGGCTTTGGAGCTGGCTGTCGAGGTGGAGTTCTCCGGCATCCTGACCCTGTC
>X127_Alpine_Marmot__coassemble_62_pt1 | contig 22369 bp, 15 predicted proteins | sample X127_Alpine_Marmot__metabat2_high_PE_013 | metagenome-assembled genome bin X127_Alpine_Marmot | reverse complement strand
AGGTCCTGATGCTCATCGAGACCATGAACGCCTACAACAGAAAGTAATACCTCTGCTTTTATCCGAAAAAGACCGCGCCAACAGGTGCGGTCTTTTTCGTGCGCAGTCTCCTGCGGCCCTTGGGCGCCTCACTCTACTGCTTCGAGACGCCGCCGCTGCGGTATTCGGTGGGCGACAGCCCGGTGTACCGCTTGAAGTAGCGACCCAGGTAGGACTGGTCGGGAAAGTGGGTGTCGTAGGCGATTTCCTGGATGGAGAGGTCGGTGGAGCGCAGCCGGACCTTGATTTCCAGCAGCAGCGCCTCGGCAATCATCTCCTTGGCCGACCGCCCCGTGGTGGAGCGCGTGATGGAGGAGAGGTAGCGCGTGGAGATGCAGAGCCGGTCGGCGTAGTAGCGCACGTCGCGCTGCTCGGTGCAGTGGCTGCGCACCAGGTCCATGAAGCGGTGGAAGAGCTCCTCGTGCCGCATGCTGCTCCTCTTCGCCTGTTTGGGCGTGTCGGTCCACCCCCGGTGCAGCTTGTCGTAGATTTCCAGGAAGACGTTCTGGAGCCTGTTCCGCGTGATGATGTTGCGGAAGATGTTCTCCCGGTCGTTGTAGGTATATTCGACCATCTGCATCCAGTGGCTGAAGGAGGCGAGCGTCTGCTCGGTATGGACGAAGTAGGGGTTGTCCGTCAGGTACTTGAAGAACGAGGACTCGATGCGGAAGGTCGCCTCGTGGAAGAGCGCCTCGGAGAAGAGAAAGCAGCTGACCCGGAAGTCGGCCGTGGCGCTGTGGAGCGTGAGGATGGAGTTGGGCAGCAGCATGATGCCCGTCCCGCGGCGTACCCGCTGCGTGTTGGTGTTGACCGAGACCTCGGCCTCGCCGTCCGTGCACAGGAGGTTGGCCCCGAACAGGAGGCGGTGGGGCCGGTCGAGGAAGTCGCCCAAGGCCGACTCCGCGACGATGAACTGCTCCTTCTCGAGCAGCGTATTCCAGTCGTGCGTTTCCATCGCAATTCTTGTATGGGACAAATGTAGGGAATATTTTGCGAATAGAAAAACGGATTGTTCCGAAAATGAACAATTCCGTGCGTATATATATTTTTTTATTAAGAATATTTAAAATATTTTTGCACCCAAATAAGTTTTTATAATCGAATTCTAATCGAAAAAGCGTGTTTATGAGAAAGAAAGTTTTTCAGGCGGCCATCCTGGCACTGTGTGCCGCAACGGTCGCATGCGGTGAGGCTCCCGCCACGCGGGGCGTGGGCGAGTACGCCGCTCTGGAGGTGACGACGGTCGACACGGAGGTCTCGAACCTCTATTCGGCTTCCGTCCGCGGCCGCCAGGACATCAGCATCCTGCCCCAGGTGGCGGGTACGATTTTCCAGGTCTGCGTGAAGGAGGGCCAGAACGTCCGCAGCGGACAGACCCTCTTCATCATCGACCAGGTCCCCTATAAGGCGGCGCTGAATACGGCGGTCGCCAACGTCCAGGCCGCCGAGGCCGGTGTCGCCACCGCCCAGCTGGTCTACGAGAGCAAGAAGGAGCTCTTCGCCAAGAACGTCGTTTCGGAATTCGACCTTCGCACGGCCGAAAACAGCCTGCTGACGGCCAAGGCCCAGCTCGCCCAGGCCAAGGCCCAGGAGGTGAATGCCCGCAACAGCCTCTCCTATACGGTCGTGAAGGCTCCCGCCAACGGCGTTGTCGGCACGATTCCCTTCCGTGTGGGTGCATTGGTGAGCCCCTCGATGGGCCAGCCGCTGACCACCGTGTCGGACAACTCGGCCATGTACGTCTACTTCTCGATGAACGAGACCCAGCTGCTGAACCTCACCCGCGCATACGGCTCGACGGAGGCGGCGCTGAAGTCCATGCCCAAGGTGCGGCTGCGCCTGAGCGACGGCTCGCTCTATGAGGAGGAGGGCACCGTGGAGTCCATCAGCGGCGTCATCGACCCGTCGACGGGCGCCATCCAGCTGCGTGCCGTCTTCCCCAACCCGAACCATCTGCTCCACAGCGGCGGCACGGGCAACATCCTCATCACGCGCGTACAGAAGGACTGCATCGTCATCCCCCGCTCCACGACCTTCGAGATTCAGGACAAGGTGTATGTATATAAGGTGGTGGACGGCAAGGCCGCCTCGTCGATGATTGAGGTGAGCAAGGGCAACAACGGCCAGGAGTACATCGTCAAGAGCGGCCTTACGCCTGGCGACGTGATTATTTCCGAGGGCGTAGGCATGCTGCGCGAGGGTACGCCCGTCAAGCTGAAGGGCGCCGCCGCTCCCGCAGCCGCGGAGGCCGCTGCCCCCGCAGCCGAGACTGCCGCCCCCGCAGCTGCCGAGACCGCCGCCGAGAACAAATAAAATCGCGAGTTGACTTATGACACTGAAACATTTTATCGACCGTCCCGTATTGGCTACGGTCATCTCGATTGCCATCATGCTCGGCGGTATCGTCGGCCTGGCAACGCTGCCGGTGGAACAGTATCCCGATATTGCGCCCCCGACCGTGATGGTGATGACCTCCTATCCGGGAGCCAGCGCCGAAACCATCCAGAAGGCCGTGATTGCCCCGCTGGAGGAGCAAATCAACGGCGTGGAGAACATGAACTACATGACCTCCACTTCGTCGAACTCGGGAAGCGTGAGCATCAACGTCTACTTCAAACAGGGCACCGACCCCGACATGGCGGCCGTGAACGTCCAGAACCGTGTGTCGCGCGCCTCGGGCGTGCTGCCTGCCGAGGTGACGAAAATCGGCGTGCAGACCATCAAGCGCCAGACCTCCATCCTGAAGATATTCTCGCTCTACAGCCCCGACGAAAGCTATGACGAGAACTTCCTGAGCAACTACCTGAAAATCAACATCCAGCCCAAGTTGCTCCGCGTCCAGGGCGTCGGCGAGCTGGTCGTGCTGGGTTCCGACTACTCGATGCGCATCTGGCTCAAGCCCGACGTGATGGCCCAGTACGGATTGGTGCCGAGCGACATTACCGGCGTGCTTGCCGAGCAGAACATCGAGTCGGCCGCCGGTACGCTGGGCGAGAACACCTCGAACACCTTCCAGTACACGCTGCGCTACAAGGGCCGTCTGACTACGCCCGAGCAGTTCGGCGACATCGTGATTCGGTCGCTGCCCAGCGGCGAGGTGCTGCGCCTGAAGGACGTGGCCAAGGTGGAGCTGGGCAATGAGTCCTACGCCTATGCCGGCCAGACCAACGGCCACACCGGCGTCTCGGCCATGGTCTTCCAGACCGCGGGCTCGAACGCCACGGAGGTTATCAAGAACATCGACGAGCTGCTCGAGGAAGAGCAGGCCAAGCTGCCGAAGGGAATGGACATCGTGGAGGTGATGAACGTGAACGACTTCCTCTTCGCCTCCATCCACGAGGTTATCAAGACCCTCATCGAGGCCATCATCCTCGTTATCCTGGTGGTCTACCTCTTCCTCCAGGATTTGCGCTCGACCCTCATCCCGTTGGTCTCGATTATCGTCTCCCTGGTGGGTACCTTCGCCTTCCTGTCGTTTGCCGGGTTCTCCATCAACCTGCTGACCCTCTTCGCCTTGGTGCTGGCTATCGGTACAGTGGTCGATGATGCCATCATCGTCGTCGAGGCCGTGCAGGCCCGGTTCGACGTGGGCTACAAGTCCTCCTACATGGCTACGGTGGATGCCATGGGCGGCATCACCTCGGCCATCATCACCTCGACGCTGGTCTTCATGGCCGTCTTTATCCCCGTGTCGATGATGGGCGGTACGTCGGGTATCTTCTACACCCAGTTCGGTATCACGATGGCCGTGGCCGTAGGTATCTCGGCCGTGAACGCCCTGACCCTCTCGCCGGCCCTCTGCGCCCTGATACTGAAGCCCTATGTGGATGAGAACGGACAGGAGAAGGACAATTTCGCCGCCCGCTTCCGCAAGGCCTACAACACCGCCTTCAACGCCGTTATCAAGAAGTACCAGCGCGGCGTGCTGCTCTTCATCAAGCGCCGCTGGCTGATGTGGGGCACGCTGATTGCCTCCATGGCCGTCATGGTGCTGCTGATGAGCACCACCAAGACGGGTCTGGTGCCCACCGAGGACCAGGGTACCATCATGGTAAACGTCACCACCGCCCCGGGCAGCTCGCTGGAGCAGACCGAGAAGGTCATGGACGAAATCGACCGCCGCATTGCGACCATCCCGCAAATCAAGAACTATACCAAGGTGACGGGCTACGGCCTGATTGCCGGCCAGGGCCCCTCGTACGGTATGTTCATCATCAAGCTCAAGGATTGGGGCGAGCGTCCCGACGACGAGGACAAGGTGACCTATATCAGCAACCTGATTATGGGCATGACGGCCGACATCAAGGACGCCCAGGTCTTCGCCATGGTGCCGCCCATGATTACCGGCTACGGTACCAGCAACGGCTTCGAGATGCAGGTGCAGGACTATGAGGAGCGCGACATCAACGAACTCTACGGCGTGACCATGCGCTTCCTCGCCGCCCTGAACCAGCGCCCCGAGGTCGCCATGGCCTACACGACCTACAACGTCAACTTCCCCCAGTACATCGTGGACGTCGATGCCGCCAAGTGCAAGCGCGCCGGCATATCGCCCGTCGACGTGCTGCAGGTGATGGCCGGCTACTACGGCGGTCAGTACGTGTCGAACATCAACCGCTTCTCGAAGGTGTACCGCGTGATGATTCAGGCCGAGCCGCAGGACCGCGCCGACATGGAGTCGCTGGATAACGTCTTCGTGCGCGTGAAGGGCGAGATGGCCCCCCTGAGCCAGTTCGTCACCCTCACGAAGGCCTACGGCCCCGAGACGCTGAGCCGCTTCAACATGTACCGCTCCATCGCCGTCAACGGCTCGGCCGCCGAAGGCTACTCGTCGGGCGACGCCATCCGCGCCATCCGGGAGGTTGCCGCCGAGGTGCTGCCCCGCGGCTACGGCTTCGAGTTCAGCGGCCTGACCCGCGAGGAGAGCGAGACCTCCAACAATTCGTATATCATCTACGGCATCTGTCTGCTGCTGATTTACCTCATCCTGAGCGCCCTCTACGAGAGCTACCTCATTCCGTTCGCCGTCATCCTCTCGGTGCCGTGCGGACTGATGGGTTCGTTCCTCTTCGCCAAGATGCTGGGATTGGAGAACAACATCTACCTGCAGACGGGTCTTATCATGCTGATTGGTCTGCTGTCCAAGACCGCTATCCTGCTGACGGAGTACGCCACCGAGCGCCGCCAGGCCGGCATGAGCCTCACCCAGGCCGCCGTCTCGGCCGCCAAGGTCCGTCTGCGTCCTATCCTTATGACGGCCCTCACGATGGTCTTCGGTCTGCTGCCTCTGATGTTCTCCACGGGTGTCGGCGCCAACGGAAACTCGTCGCTGGGCTCCGGTGCCGTGGGCGGTATGGTCATCGGTACGCTGGCCCTGCTGTTCATCGTTCCCTCGCTGTTCATCGCTTTCCAGTGGCTGCAGGAGAAACTCAAGCCCATCCAGTTCACCAATACGCCCGACTGGGCCATCCAGGCCGAGTTGGAGGACAAAACCGATAATTTGGAAGAGGAGGAGAAATAGTATGAAAAGAATCGTTTTAATTTGCACCGCCGCCCTGCTGACGGGCTGCGGAATCTATAAGCCCTACTCGCGCCCCGAGGAGGTCCGTACCGACGGCCTCTACGGCGCCGAGTACGCTGCCGGCGACACGACCACCATTGCCGACCTGCGCTGGCAGGAGATGTTCACCGACCCGCAGCTGCAAGCGCTCGTCGAGCGGGGTATAGAGAACAATACCGACATGCAGTCGGCCATGTGGCGCGTGAAGGAGGCCGAGGCCGCCCTTCAGTCGGCCCGCCTGGCCTTCCTGCCGTCGTTCAACCTGGCCCCCAACGGAGGCATCAGCAGCTTCGACAACTATGCCGGTCCGTGGACCTATACCGTGCCGCTGGCCGCCAGCTGGCAAATCGACATCTTCGGCGGTCTGCGCAACGCCAAGCGCAAGGCCAAGGCCCTCTACATGCAGTCGCAGGAGTACCGGCAGGCCGTGCGCACCCAGCTCATCTCGGGAATCGCCACCTACTACTACACGCTGCTGATGCTCGACAGCCAGTACGACGCTACGCGGCGCACTGCCGAGTCGCTGACCCGGAGTGCCGAGACCATGAACGCCATGAAGTCGGCCGGCATGACTACCGAGGCGGGCGTCGCCCAGATGGAGGCTGCCGCCTACTCGGCCCATGCCGCCCTGCTGGACCTGGCGCAGCAGATACGCGAGACGGAGAATGCCTTCTGCTCGCTGCTCGGCGAGGTGCCCCACACCATCGAGCGCGGCCGTCTGGAGGAGCAGACGCTGCCCGCGTCGCTCGCTGCGGGCGTCCCCGTGCAGCTGCTCGCCAACCGTCCCGACGTGAGAGCCGCCGAACTGGCCCTCGAACAGGCCTTCTATGCGACGGCTGCCGCCCGCTCGGCCCTCTATCCGAAACTCACCCTGAGCGGTACGCTGGGCTGGACGAACAACGCCGGAAGCGTGGTTGTCAACCCGGGCAAGCTGCTGCTCTCGGCCGCCGGCTCGCTGACTATGCCGCTCTTCAACGCCCGTATGAACCGCAACCAGCTGAAAATCGCCAAGGCGCAGCAGGAGGAGGCCAAGCTGAGCTTCCAACAGGCGCTGCTCAATGCCGGTGCCGAGGTGAACAACGCCCTGTCGCTGTGCCAGAACTCCCGGGCCAAGGTGGAGTGGCGAGAGAAGCAAATCGAGGCCCTGGAGAGTGCCTATGAGAGTACGCAGCTGCTGATGAGCCACAGCTCGACCACCTACCTCGACGTCCTGACTGCCGAGCAGAACCTGCTCTCGGGCCGCATTGCGCAAATTACCGACCGTTATAACGAGATTGTAGGTCACGTCACGCTCTACCGGGCTCTCGGCGGAGGTCGCGACACCTCGGCGGAGGGCACCCAATCGACCTCCGCCTCGCGATGAAACCCCGGGTCAGCCGGGACAGCATCATCTCGGCGACCATAGACCTCATCACCCGTCACGGCATTCGTGCCGTGCGGGTCGATGAAATCTCCGCCTCGCTCGGCATATCGAAGCGCACGCTCTACGAAACCTTCCGCGACAAGACCGAGCTGGTCGTCGCCAGCATCGAGGAAATAGGCCGCCGGCAGCAGCTCGTCTACGTCGAGTACCTGAAGCAGCACAGCGGCGACGAGGAGAGCCTGGCCAACCTGTTCTGGATAATAACCCGGCTTGTCGAGTCGCTCTATGCCGTCGACACGAGCTACCTCTCGGAGGTGCGCCGGCGCCTGGAGTACCAGCCGGTCTTCCTGGCCGGCCGGGAGTTCTGGCTGACCCATGTCGACCAGTTCCTCCGCAAGTGCACCGAGCAGGGGCTCCTCGAACGGCGGTTCGGCGATTTTCCGCTGGCCCACCGCCTGTTGGTCTCCCTCTACTCCTACCGGTTGGACGACGTGACCATCGACGAGCTGCTGACCTACAGCTGCATCTTCATCCGCGGCATGGCAACCGCCAAGGGCATAGCGTGGATAGACGGAAACGACCACCTCTTCTCCCGCAGCGGAGCGGAGTAGAAATTCAAAGTTCCGGCAAAGCCGGCCTCCGAGAAGGGAGGCCGGCTTTCCTATAAACCAGACGCTATGTTCGCGGGCTGACCAGCGTTCCGTCGCAGCCCTCCCCGAGGGAGGGTAGGGGAGGGGTCAGCCCTACAATATCTTCAGGGCGATGCGGGCACAGGCCTCGGCGTCGGCCAAGGCGTGGTGGTGGTCCTGCAGGTCGTAGCCGCAGAAGTGCGAGACGGTCGGCAGCCGATGGTCGGGCAGCCCCTTCAGAAGGCGCCGCGAGGCCCGCAGCGTGCAGAGGAAGGGGGCGTAGGAATAGGACATGCCGTAGTGGGCGAAGACCGCCTTCAGACACCCCTCGTCGAAGGGGGAGTTGTGCGCCACGAGAGGCAGCCCCTCCAGGCGGGGAGCTATCTCGGTCCACACGTCGGGGAACGACGGCGCACCCTCCGTGTCGCGGAGCGTGAGGCCGTGTACCCGGGTGCAGAAGGGGTCGTAGTAGTCGGGATAGGGATGGATAAGCCGGTAGATGGTCTCTACCGGCTTTCCCTCGCGGACAATCACGATGCCCACGCTGCATACGCTGGTCCGCTCGCGATTGGCCGTTTCGAAATCGATGGCCGCAAAATCTTTCATGGTTTCGGAAAAGCGGCCGAAAGTTACGACTTTTTCAGCTGAAACGGAACAGCTCCAACAATTTTTTATTCGTGCAGGTTCCTCACGGCTCGCAGCAGATGGCGCAGCGTCGAGACGATTTCGAAGGACTCCTGCAGGAGGTTCAGGTAGACCAGCGAGGTGTTCAGACTGCCCTTCGCCTGCTGGATGCGGGCCAGCTGCCGCTTTTGCAGTTCGTTGATGCTCTGCTTGGTCTTCTCGCTCCGGTCCATCAGCTCGTCGAGCTCCTGCCAGCTGTCGCTGCGGATGATTTCCTCGGCGCCGCGCAGCAGCGAGACGACCTCCTGATGAATGGGGCGGAGCTCCGTGCCGCAGGTGCGGGAGAGCGCGGCGAAGTTGTTGTCCACGTGCTCGCAGCAGAGGTCCGACAGACGCTTGAGGGCGTAGTTCAGTTGCAGACAGGCGTTGTTGGCCAAGTGGAGCCACATGTTCTTCTCGATGGCCAACGGACGGTCGATGCGGTGCATGCCGACCAGCTCGCGCCGGCGAATCTTCTTCAGCAGGCCCTTGCGCTCCTCCACGGAGCGGGCCACCCGGTGCAGGACGTGGCGGTCCTCGCCGATGAAGCCGTCAGTCAGCAGGGAGTAGTTCTCCGAGGTGTGTACCAGCATGTCGGAGAGTGCGAGGTCTACGTGGCGGCGCAGCAGCATCCAGACGCGGCCCTTGTCGCTCTCGGCCAAAATCTGGTGGAAGAGTTCATCCTCCTTCTTGGCCTCCTGCTTGCGGCGGTAGAGGATGTGGCTGCGCACGAGCAGGACGACAGCCAGTGCAATCATGGCGAGCATGACGACGGTGCCTCCGTAGTACATGGCCAACGCCACGAAGAAGCAGGCCGTGAAGGCGGCACCCGCCGTGATGAACCATCCGCCGATGACCGACAGAACGCCCGTGATGCGGAATACGGCGCTCTCGCGGCCCCAGGCCCGGTCGGCCAGCGAGGTACCCATGGCGACCATGAAGGTTACATAGGTGGTCGAGAGGGGCAGTTTGAGCGAGGTGCCCAAGGCGATGAGCAAGCTGGCCAACAGCAGGTTGACCGAGGCGCGCACCTCATCGAACGCAGCCCCCTCGGGCAACTGCACGCCCTCCTGCGAGAAGCGGGTGCCCAACCAGCGCTTCATGCGCGGCGGGGTGTGGCGCGTGACGGTCGTGGCGACGGTGAGCGAGGTGCGGACGATGCTGCGGGCTACGGCCGACGAGCCGAACATCTCCTCGCCCTCATCCTGACGCGAGAGGTCTACCGAGGTCTTGATGACCTTGCGGGCCTTCTTCGAGGTGAAGAGCGACCAAATCATCACCAACCCTGCGGCGAACAGGAAGATGAAGGGGGTGCGGGCCGGGCCGTTGAGCGAGTCCATGGTGAACTCCAGGCTGCCGTTCGCATTGGCTACATAGTCCGTGTAGGAGGCGTAGCCGGCCAGAGGTACGCCGATGAAGTTCACCAGGTCGTTGCCGGCGAAGGCCAAGGCCAAGGCGAAGGTGCCCAGCAGGACGATGACCTTGAATACGCTAATCCGACAGGCGTGCAGTATCTGCATGATGATAGAGAAGCCCACCATGCAGGAGCCGATGATGAGGCCCGTGTGGGAGGAAATCCAGGCTTTGGTGTCTCCCGTCATGAACGAGGCGTCCTTCGCGCCCTTGATGAGCATGAAGTAGACGATGGCCGTGGCGGCGACGCCGCCGAACAGACCGATGACCCACTTGGGGCGGGTCTCGCTGCGGAAGGTGAAGAGCAGACGGGCGAGCCACTGCACCAGTGCGCCGAAGAAGAAGGCGATGGCCACGGAGAGGAAGATGCCCATGATGACCGACAGGGCCTTCTCGGTGTTGAGGTAGTCGGCGAAGTACATGCCGTCGGTACCCATGATTTTGACGAGGGCCACGGCGAAGGCGCCGCCCAAGAGCTCGAAGACCATCGAGACGGTGGTCGAGGTGGGAAGACCCAGCGAGTTGAAGATGTCGAGGAGGATGACGTCGGTTACCATCACGGCCAGGAAGACGCACATCAGCTCCTGGAAGTAGAATTGTTCGGGCCGGAAGATGCCGTGGCGGGCGATTTCCATCATGCCGTTCGAGGTCAGGGCTCCGCAGATGATGCCCGCGGCAGCGATGCACAGGACGGTGCGGAATGGGGCGACTTTCGCCCCGACGGCCGACGAGAGGAAGTTCACGGCGTCGTTGCTGACGCCGACCGTCAGGTCGATGATGGCCAGCGCGAAGAGGAATGCGACGATTCCCAAATAAACGGTTTCCATTCTTTTCGAATTAGTTTTGGTGCAAAGGTATCCGAATGGCATTGCACGGAAATTTCATAAGTGTTACAATTCGGTTACACGGCCGCGCACAGCCCGCTGCAAAGGGGAAGGAGAGGGGAAGGAGAGGGGGAGAAAGGGGGCGGAGAAAAGGGGGAGAAAAGGGGGCGGAAGAGCAAAGGAACCACCTGCAAAATCCGGTGGCCCCGGCGTAGACGCCGGTCTAAAAGACCGGTTTTAGGACGGGCCCCGAGCCTCATTTCGATTCCTCCGGCTGTGCGCCCCCTCGCCCTCTGTACGTCACCCTGAGGAGGGCCCTTGGGCCCGACGTGGGCATCTACTTTCCGCTGTCAATCTCAAAAGACGCCGGGAGTTCGACAGCGGAAATGAGACCCCCACGGTCGCCGCAAGCGGCTCCCTCGGGGTGACGCAGGTGGGGAGGGCTGGTTGCCGTATTCAGTATCTTTAACCGGCGTAGCGCGGAACGGGTTCGGAAGCGGGACAGGGCGGCCGTCGCATCCCTCCCCGGGGGAGGGTTGGGTGGGGTAGGCACTTATCATACGGGCGCAAGCCCGAACAACAGCCGTCGTAAGAACCTCGACCGTCAACAAACGCTATTTCCATCGAAAGCATTCTGTAGGCACTTATCATACGGGCGTAAGCCCGAACAACAGCCGTCGAAAGAACCTCGACCGTCAACAAACGCTATTTCCGTCGAAAGCATTCTGTAGGCACTTATCCCCGGAGTTGCCGGGCCGTTCCTCCGCCGGCTTTTGCGGGCGGAGAAGACAAAAAAAGAAGAAGTTCCGACGTCGCGTCGTTACTCTTCCGAAATTAACCTAACTGAAAAACCTAAAAACTGAAAGTTCGCACCCTCCGGTAAGAATGAAGGCAGCGCCGGCTGGCGGGGCTTCATCGCGAACAGGACCGGAAGAACTTCCATCGAAACTACATCTCTTTCGACACTGCAAAGATGGCGCTTTTGTGTGTCGGGAGTGTGTCGTAAGGGTTTCGTTTCTGTAAAATCAACCCCGCTTGCGCAGCGAGAAGATGAACTCCAACCCTCCCTCCGGGCGGTTGCGGGCCGTGATGGTGCCGCCGTGCAGCAGCACGGCATTCTTCACGATGGAGAGCCCCAGACCCGTGCCGCCCGCCTTGCGCGAGCGTCCCATGTCCACCCGGTAGAAGCGCTCGAACAGATGGTCCAGATGCTCTTCGGCCACGCCCGAGCCGTTGTCGGAGAACGAGAGGACGTACCGCTCGGGGGTCTCCTCCACCAGCCGAATCGTTATTTCGTCGCCGCCCGAGTAGGCCACGGCATTGTCCGTGAGGTTGCGGAAGATGGAGTTCAGCAGCGAGGGGCTGCCCTCGACCTCCATCGTAAGGGGCAGTTCGCAGCGGATGCGCATCCGCTTGTCGACCGGGCGCAGCTCCATGTCGGCCGCCAGCTCCTCCATCAGGTCGTTCAGCTGCACGGGCTCCTTGCGGATGAGCTGGCTCGCCTCGTCCATGCGGGTAATGGTCGAGACGTCGACCAACAGCTCGCGCAGCCGCTCGCTCTGTCCGTAGCTCTTCTCCAAAAAGACCCGGCGCCTCTCCTGCGGCAGTTCCGGATGGGCCAGCAGGGTCTCCAAATAGCCCTGGATGGCAGCCACAGGGGTCTTCAGCTCATGGTTGATGTTGTTGGTGAGCTGCTTCTTGATGCGGATTTTCTCCTGCTCCTCGTGCAGGGCCAGGGCGTGCTCGCGGTCCCGGTCGGCCGTGGCCTTCTGCAGCCGGGCGTAGAGGCGGACGATATGGTTCGAAATCTCGCCCAGCTCATCGTGGGGGAAGACCTCCCTGTCGTCGATGCGCTCGCCCCGCTCGGCCCGGCTGGCGAAGAGGTTCAGCTGGGTGATGGTGCGCCCTAACTGCCGGGTGGCGAAGTAGGCCGCGATGCTCATCAGCAGCGAGATGCCCAGCATGAACCACAGAAAGACGTGGTCGGCGGAGAGCACCTCGTAGAGCGGCACGGTGTAGGGTATGGCCGAGCGGACGATGAGCCCGTCGCCCTGCGTGGCCGAGTAGAAGTAGGAGATATGGGTGCTCTCCGACTGGCGGCGGATGGTGTAGCCCGCGCCGCTGCCGACGGCCTGTGCAATTTCGGGCCGGCCGAGGTGGTTGCCCGCGGGCGCCTCGGCCGAGGTGTCGAACAGCACCCGCCCGGCCGTGTCGATGAGCGTGATGCGCAGCTCGGCAAAGGGCTCCCCGCGGCGGCGGATGAACTCCTCGGGCGTATGGCCCTCGGACAGGGCGTCCAGCAGCCGGAGGTTGAAGGTCTGCAGCCGGGCGTGGAGTTGCTCGGCCTTGAAGTGCTTCTCGCGCCCGTACTGGAAGATGACGAAGCAGGCCACTAACGTCCACGAGAAGGCGAGCAGCAGCAGAAAGAGTCTGCGGTGGTAGGAGAGCCTACTCTTCAAATCCATAGCCGTAGCCCAAACGGGTGATGATATGCGTGCCGAAGCGGCCTATCTTGCGGCGCAGACGGGTGATGTTGACGTCTACGGTGCGGTCCAGAACTATCACCTCGTCGCTCCAGATGCGGTGCAGAATCTCCTCGCGCGAGAATATCACGCCGCGGTGGGACAGCAGCAGCGTCAGAATTTCGAACTCCTTTTTGGTGAGGGGGACCGGCTGGCCGTCGAGCCGGCACTCCTTGCGGGTCAAGTCGAGCTCCAAACCCTCGTAGGTCAGCCGCTCGGCCTCCTTGTGCGCGGACTCCGCACGCCGCAATACGCTCCGCACGCGGGCCAGCACCTCGCGGATGGAGAAGGGTTTGGCTATGTAGTCGTCGGCGCCGAGGTTGAGCCCCGCCACCAAGTCGTCCTCCGTGTCGCGGGCCGTGCAGAAGATGATGGGAATCGAGGCGGTCTCGGGCTGCTCCTTGAGCCTCCGGGCCATGCGGAAGCCGCCCATGCCCTCCATCATCACGTCGAGCAGGATGAGCGAGTAGCGCTCGGGGTTCATCTCCAAGGCCTGCTCGGCGCTGCCCGCCGTGTCGACCTCATACCCCTCCACCTCGAGGTTGAATTGCAGAATCTCGCACAGTGAATCCTCGTCGTCCACCACCAGAATTTTGCGTTTTGCCATAATCGAATCGTTAATCCGCCTCAAAATTAGCCTATAAATCGCTTCTCCTTACCCCCGCCCGGCGGAATTTAACGGAAATGTAACATAACGCGCTGCCCCGCAACCCCCGCCCGGCGTAGACGCCGGAAGTTCGACAGCGGAAATGAGACCCCCACGGTCGCCGCTTGCGGCTCCCTCGGGGTGACGTCGGTGGGGAGGCCCCGGGCCTTATGCGCTGTCCCTTACAACCGGCGTAGCGCGGAACGGGTTAGCCTCCCATAGAAGCCCCTCCCTTTGTCAAAGGGAGGGGATGGGGAGGGAATGTCGACCCCCCCCAGAGACACAAAAGGCAACCAAAAATCGGTTGCCTTTTGTGCTCCTGGTGGGGTAGGCACTTGTAAACGGCGGTTGAAAGAATTTCGACCGGCAGCAAACGCTATTCCGCAGAATACGCTTCATTAGGTTATTTTTATTTGCCATTGCTTTCGCTTATTTTTTTAACATTGGCTTCGCCTTAGATACTTTCGCTCGGCAATGGCAAATTTTATTTGCCATTGCCCTCGCTTATCCGTATCTTTGCCCGAAAATCGAGAGAGAATGGAACCGTCCTACTATGTTTCCGACGCCCCCTTTCCGCTGGAGCGGGGCGGTGCGCTGCCGGGCCTGACTATCGCCTACCACACCTACGGCCGGCTGAATGCCGCGGGCGACAACGTCGTCTGGGTCTGCCATGCCCTGACGGCCAACTCCGAGGTGGCCGACTGGTGGCCCCACACCGTTGAGGCGGGACGCTTCCTCGACCCGGCGCGTCACTTCATCGTCTGCGCCAACATCCTCGGCTCTCACTACGGCACCACGGGACCCCTCACGGTGAACCCCGCGACGGGCGAACCCTGGTACGGGACCTTCCCGAAGCTGACCATGCGCGACGTGGTGCGGGCCCATCGTCTGCTGGCCGACTACCTCTGTATCCGCCATGTCCGGCTGCTGGTCGGCAGCTCGGTGGGCGGCTTCCAGGCGGTGGAGTGGGCCGTTGCGGAGCCCGGCTTCTTCAGCCGGGTGGCGCTGATTGCCACGGCGGCGAAGGCCTCGCCGTGGCAAATCGCCATCGACCAGACCCAGCGCATGGCCATCGAGGCCGATGCGACCTTCGGCGAGCGGCGCCCCGATGCCGGGATGAAAGGCATGGCGGCGGCGCGGGCCATCGGCTTGCTGACCTACCGCGGTCCCGAGGGGTACAACCTCACGCAGCAGGAGCGGGATGCGGAGCCCCGCTACGAGGGTTTCAGGGCCTGCACCTACCAGGTGTACCAGGGCGAGAAGCTGTGCCGCCGGTTCGATGCCTACTCCTACTGCACCATCCTCGACACATTCGACACCCACGACGTGGGTCGCGGCCGGGGCGGGGTGGCGGCTGCCCTGCAGCGCATCACGGCCCGCACAATCGTCGTGGGCATCACGACCGACCTGATTTTCACGCCGCAGGAGATGCGCACCCTCCATGCGCAGATTCCCGGCAGCCTCTACCGCGAAATCGCCTCGCCCTTCGGTCACGACGGCTTCCTGGTCGAGCACGACCAGCTGAACGCACTGCTGCTGCCCTTCGTGAACGAGTGAGGGCGCGGCCCTACTCCAACTTGTATATTTCCGAGGCGGCCAAAAGGAAGCAGCCGGTGCCGTAGTCCTCGAAGTCGGGGACCGAGGTGCGGGTGACGGGCTGGCCGTCCGAGGGCTGCTTGCCCGTGCCCTGCACGTAGCCCAGGAAGCCGTTGTCGTGGACGGCGCTCCGCAGGGCCTCCCAACCCTTCAGCACGACGGGCAGGTAGAGCTCCCGCTCCAGCAGACCGCGGTTCAGACCCCAGGCCATGCCGTAGACGAAGAGGGCCGTTCCCGAGCTCTCCGGGCCGCCGAAGTGCGTGGCGTCGTGCAGACTGACGTTCCAGAAGCCGTCCTCGCGCTGACAGGCGGCCAAGGCCCGGCACATGTTCCGGAAGTCGGCGAGGTAGACGCTGCGGTGGGGGGCATCCGCGGGCAGCTCCTCCATCACCCGGGCCAGGGCGGCCAGCACCCATCCGTTGCCGCGCGACCAGTAGCAGCTGCTGCCGTTGGGCTCGCGGTAGGGCGGCACGAAGTCCTTGTCGCGCCACCAGAGCCCCTCCTTCTCGTTGTAGAGGCCCCCGGCCAGCGTGTTGCGGCTCCAGGCGTACATCTCCCATGCCTTCTCCCGGTAGCGGTCGTCGCCCGTCACGGCGGCCAGCTTCACCAGTACGGGCATGCCCATCTGTATAGCGTCAATCCAGGTCCAGTCGTCAATCTGCGGGGTGTTGACGAGCATGTTCATACAGGAGAGGGCCTTGCGCAGCCGCTCGGGGCGGGGCTCGAGCCGGTAGAGGTCGATATAGGTCTGGGCTGCGCAGTAGTTGTCGGCATTGCGCGTCGCCGTGTCGTCGCGCCGCATGCCCCAGCGGTGGAAGTCGGCCCAGCGGCAGGCGTAGTCGTAATAGCGGTTCTCGGGATAGACGGCGTAGAGGGCCATCAGCCCCTCATAGTAGACGGCCCGGGTCCAGAGGTTGGTTTCGTAGACCTTGTTGCGCGAGGGGTAGGGGATGGGGAGCGTCGGGTCGGCGTAGTGCTCCATGAAGTAGTCGTTCACGCGCCGCATCGTTTCCAACGTCTCGGCACGCGACGGCAGGGTCTGGGCGGCAGCCGGCGCGGCGCAGAGCGCGAGCAGCAGGGCCGCAAGGGCGAAGACGGGGGCGAAGCGTGTTTTCATGGTTCGAAAGTTTTCTGTATGGATTGTCATTCAGTCGATTGAAAATGGTTCCTGAAAATTTTTACGGCATCGGGTGCAGACCCTCCCAGCGCACCTCCCAGCTGCCGTCTTTCGGGAAGCCGGGGTTGGGCTCCTCGCAGCCGTCCCAGCCGGCGCACATCAGCGCGACGGCCGTCAGCAGAGCGCCGTTGCCCGGCAGGTAGCAGCGCAGCCGGCCATCCTGGAAGTTGTGCCCGTTGGGCAGGTAGGTGTTGGTGCGGTGCCCGGCCAGCAGGGCCTCCACAGCTCTCTGCGGCTCGCCCATGCGGGCGGCGCAGAGGGCCGTCAGGGGGTGGTCCCAGCCCCAGGTGCGCTCCCAGTTCCAATTCTTCATCACCCACCCGAGCGTGGCGCGCAGCGTCCCGGGGTCGATGAGCGGCGTGTGGGGCACCATCCCCTCGGCGGCCAGGACGGCCATGTGGTCGGAGGTGAAGCGCCGGTCTTCGTAGGTCTCGGGAGCCGACTCGGCGGCCAGGTAGAGCCCCTCCCGTGCGGCCGGCCGCGAGAGCTTGCCGAGGATGGCGTCCCACTCCGCTATGCGCTCCTCGCCCCGGCGTTCGCGCCAGCGCTGGGCCGTGGAGAGGGCGAAGTGCCAGTAGGCGAGTTCGAAGGGGGGATTGACGGTCTCGGCGGCGCGCAGGGTCTCCTGCGCCGGGATGAGGCCGCGCAGCACGTAGCGGTCGTTCGCGGCGTCGTAGTCGGCGAAGGAGGCCATGAAACGGGCGCTCTCCTGCACTATGTCGTACCACTCATCGAGCGTCTCGCGCTCCGGGCGGGCCCGGTAGAGCAGCTCGGCCAGGTAAATCGGGTGGGGCTGCTGCCAGACGAGGAACGAACCCACGCCGGAGGGGGCCTCCGTTCCCGAGGGGTCGGTCATCTTCATCCAGCGCACCCCCTCGAAGCCCTGACGGCGGGCGATTTCCCGTGCCTGGGGCAGGACGGTCTTGTACCACTTCAGGGTGCGGGCCGCCAACTCCTCATGGCCCCAGAGGATGAAGTGGGCCTGGTGCCACCAGAGCATCTCGAGGTGGAACTTCCCGAACCAGGAGTTGTAGGTGAGGCCGGTCTCCTGCGGCGGCTCGGCACCGGCGCACTGCACGGCCAGCAGATATTGCGACAGGACTACGCGGCGCTCCAACTCCCGGGCCCGGACGTCGGTGCAGCGGCTGAAGTCCACGGCGGCACCTTCCTGCCAGAATGCCTCCCAGTGGCGGGCGGCGTCGCACAGAATTTCGGAGGCGTCGGCCCGCCCGTCCTTCGGCGGCTCGGCCGAGAAGCGTACCGTGAAGCTCCATTCGTCCGCCGAGGGGCGCAGGACGAAGGCGTGAAGGCCTTCGCGCTCGGGTGCGGAGGCGTTCGTCCATCCTATCCGGACGTAGTAGACCGTGCTGTCTATCGTGCGGCGCAGCAGAGCCCACCCCTCGCCGCTGCCGACGATTTCGGTGAGGTGACGCTCCTCTTTCATCCAGTCGCAGCCGTCGTCGCTGTGGGCCCCCGTGGGGTAGGCGAAGCGGACGACGACGGGCAGCCGGGCTGCGGAGCGGACCGTGGCGGCCACGACGTCCTCGGCGGGCGAACAGGCGGTCGTCACCTCCGTCTGCCCGCCGCGCGCGGTGAAGCGGGAGTGCACAGCGCCCCGCCACAGGTCGAGGGTCTGGTCGATGTCGGCGAGCTCCTCGGGCTTCAGGCCGAAGAAGCCGACGGTGCCCAGGTGGAGTCGGTGGGGGTTGACGCGGAACCACTCGGCCGCCTCGTGCTGCCGCCCCGGCTCCTTGAACTGCACGGCGTAGGGCTCCTTGCGCCCGCGGCCGAAGTCGTACTCCGCGAGCGTCTCCTCGGGGGTGAAGCCCTCGGTGTTGGGGAAGCTGTGCCAGCCCCACTGGCTCTGTGTGCCTAACGGCACGCCGAGCCGGTAGCGCTCGGGAAAGGTTTGCAGTCCGGTGGCGTCGACCGTGAAGGCGAAGCCTCCGTTGCCCACCGTCAGCGAGGAGAGGGTGTCGAGGCTCGCGATATGCGGGCAGTTGCGCCCGACGAGGGCCTGCCGGTCGATGGGTTGCGCCGGGCGGGTCGGTGTACAGGCTGCCGACAGCGCGCCGAGGGCGCCGGCAAGCAGCAGCAACAGGATTCTGTGCATGGGGTTGTATCGCTGTTTTTTCAGGTTCCTTTCCAGGTTCCTTTCCAGATTCCTTTTCGGGTTTCTTTTCAGGTCTCTTTTCAGAAACTGTTTAAATTCTAAAAGACTTTTTGCGGTAAATTTAAATCTTGTTATAAGAAAATTTTAAACGATTTCCCGGTCGACGGAAAACGGGGAGGGGCCGTTGCCTCCTCCCCGTCGTGTCGGTGCGGCGGCCGAAACCGCTATTCGGCGTGCTGCCAGATGAGGGCCGAGGCGCCGAGGATGGCGGCGTTCTTGCCCTGGATGCCGCTGGGCAGCAGCTTGACTTTGTTCTTGAAGGTCGGCATCATGTTCTCCTCCATGTACCACTGGGTGGGCTCGAAGATGAACTTGCCGGCCTTGGCCAGACCGCCGAAGAGGAAGATGGCCTCGGGCGAGGTGACAGTCACCACGTCCGCCAGGGCGCGGCCCAGCAGCTCACCGGTCTTGCGGAAGGCTTCGAGGGCCACCTTGTCGCCGTGCGAGGCGGCGGTCGAGACCATCGAGGCGTCGAAGTCCGAGAAGGCTATGTCGCGCATCTCGCTGGGCTCGTTCATGGTAGCCATCAGCTCGAAGGCCGTGCGCTTGATGCCCGTGGCCGATACGTAGGCCTCCAGGCAGCCGCGGCGTCCGCAGCCGCACTCGCGGCCGTTGTGCTCCACAATCACGTGGCCGAACTCGCCGGCGAAGCCGTCGTGGCCGTAAATCATCTCGCCGTTGGCGACGAAGCCCGAGCCGAGGCCCGTGCCGAGGGTAATCATGATGAAGTCCTTCATGCCCTTGGCATTGCCGTAGACCATCTCGCCGATGGTGGCGGCATTGGCGTCGTTGGTTATCAGCACCTCGACGCCGGGGAACTGCGCCTTCACGTCGTCGGCCAAGCGGAAGATGCGCCGGCTCTCATCGGGATTGGCCTCCGTGGGGCGGAACTTCCACAGGTTGGCGGGCTTCTCGATGGTGCCCAGGTGGTAGTTGGCGTTGGGCGCGCCGATGCCGATGCCGACCAGCTCGAACTCGAACGAGAGGCTGCCGGCCAATGTGTGGAGCGCCTCGCAGAGGTCGTTTACGTAGGTGGGGTAGTCCTCGAAGAAGGGGTATTTTTTGGTCGAGATAACCGATTCGGCGTACAAATCGCCTTTCTCATCCACCAGTCCGAATGCGGTGTTGATGCCGCCGATGTCGATGCCGATTGCTAACTTTTTCATACGCATTTCAAGCAGTTTTAATGTGGTTGTATTTTGAATTTCACGTAAAGTTATTATAAAAATTCCGTCGTACCAAATTTTTTCGTATTTTTGGATGATAATTGAGCATATATACGACAGGAAATATGGAAACGAACGACCGATTGCTCGAACTATTCGAGAATTACCTGGCTCAAACAGAGCTTCCCGCGGAGCCCGAGCTGCTCTATGCCCCCATCGACTATTCGCTGGCCGGCGGCGGCAAGCGGCTGCGTCCGCTGCTGCTGCTGCTCTCCTGCACGGCCTTCTCGGACAACTACAAACCGGCCCTGTGCGCCGCCGCCGCTGTGGAGGTGTTCCACAACTTCACCCTGCTGCACGACGATATTATGGACCACTCGGCCGTGCGGCGCGGCAAGCCCTCGGTGGTGGCCCGCTGGGGCGAGAACGTCGCCATCCTTTCGGGCGACGCCATGCTCATTACGGCCTACCGTCTGCTGTGCGGCGTGCCGGCTGCCCTGCTGCCGCGCGTGATGGAGGTCTTCAACACCATGGCCGTCGGGGTGTGCGAGGGCCAGCAGTACGACATGGACTTCGAAAACCGCCAGAAGGTGACCGTTGTGGAGTATATGCGCATGATTGAGCTGAAGACCTCGGTGCTGCTGGCCGGCTCGGCGATGATAGGGGCCTTAGTCGGCGGCGCCTCGGAGGAGGATGCCCGCAAGCTCTACCGGTTCGCCGTCGAGCTGGGCATGGCCTTTCAGCTGCAGGACGACCTGCTGGACAGCTACGGCGACGAGCAGCTGGGCAAGCCCATCGGCGGCGACATCCTGGAGGGCAAGAAGACTTTCCTGATGATTACGGCCATGAGCCGCGCCGGGGAGGCCGACCGCGAGGTGCTCCGCTCGACCCACACCGACCCGACGCTCGGCCGGGAGGAGAAAATCGCCCGCGTGCGTGCCGTCTACGACCGTCTGGACATCCCGCGCCTGACCGAACAGCAGATTTCGCTGCGCTTCGAGCGGGCCCTCGCCCTGTTGGACACCCTTAACCTGAAGCCCGGGCGCACGGCCGGTCTCCGGGAGTTCGCCGAGAGCCTGATGGGTCGTAAAAAGTAGGAGGGGCGAGAGGACGGGAGACAGGCGGCAGATAAATAATTAGGTAAAGCAAAAGAGTGAAAGGCGGGGCCGGCAGCCGGCTCCCAAGAAACGGAGATGAAGAGAAGCGATATAGAAATCATGGCCCCCGCGGGCAGTTACGAGGCGCTGCGGGCGGCCATTGCGGCGGGTGCCGACTCGGTCTATTTCGGCGTGGGGACGCTGAACATGCGGGCCAAGTCGGCGGCCAACTTTACGCTGGACGACCTGGCCCAAATCGTCCGCATAGCCCGCGAGGCGGGGGTGAAAACCTATCTGACGGTCAACACCGTCGTCTACGGCGACGAACTCGGGGAGGTGCACCGCACCATCGACCGGGCCCGGCAGGAGGGGGTCGATGCCATCATCGCCACCGACTTCGCCGTGATACTCTACGCCCGGCGTGTGGGGATGGAGGTCCATATCTCCACCCAGAGCAACATCTCGAATGCCGAGGCGGTGAAGTTCTTCTCGCAGTGGGCCGACGTGGTGGTGCTGGCGCGCGAGCTCTCGTTGGAGCAGGTGGGCGCCATCCATCGCGCCATTTGCGAGCAGCCCATCCTCGGACCCAAGGGCGAGCCTGTGAAAATCGAGATGTTCGCCCACGGCGCCCTCTGCATGGCCATCTCGGGCAAGTGCTACCTGAGCCTCCACGAGTCGGGCTGCTCGGCCAACCGGGGTGCCTGCCGGCAGGTGTGCCGCCGCAAATATACCCTGACGAATACGGAGACCGGCGAGCAGCTCGATGCCGACGGCCGCTACCTGCTCTCGCCCAAGGACCTGTGCACCATCGACTTCCTGGACCGGTTCCTCGCGGCGGGCGTCACGGTGCTGAAAATCGAGGGGCGCGCCCGCGGCGCCGAGTATGTGAAGCGGGTGGTGGAGTGCTACGACCAGGCCCTGAAGGCCATGGAGGCGGGCGAGTACACCCCCGAGCTGGCCGCCGGACTGAAGGAGCGGCTGGCGACGGTCTTCAACCGCGGATTCTGGGAGGGCTACTACGCCGGGCGCCCCACGGCCGAGCACTCCGCGCACTACGGCTCCGCCGCCACGATGCGCAAGGTCTACGTGGGCAAGGTGACCAATTTCTACAAGAAAATCTCGGTGGCCGAGGTGCTTGTCGAGGCGGCTCCCCTGCGCCGGGGCGACAGGCTGCTGTGGATGGGCGAGACGACGGGAGTGGTGGAGCAGACCGCCGAGACCATTCACCTCACGGACAGCCCCGTGGAGGAGGTGGCGCAGGGCTCGCTCTGCGCCGTCCGCACCGCGGAGCTTGTGCGCCGCGGCGACCGGCTCTACAAGATGGTGCCGGCCGAGGAGGCAGAATAGGGGGCAGAATAAAGAGGGGCGGAATAAGGAGAGAGGCAGGAGAAGCGAGGGAAGGATAAGAGAAGCGAGGGAAGGATAAGAGAAGCGAGGGAAGGATAAGAGGGGCGAGAAAGTGGAGAGGGGCAAGAGAGGCAAGAGGTGAAAAATGCTAAAA
>X127_Alpine_Marmot__coassemble_58_pt1 | contig 24144 bp, 25 predicted proteins | sample X127_Alpine_Marmot__metabat2_high_PE_013 | metagenome-assembled genome bin X127_Alpine_Marmot | reverse complement strand
CAAGGCGACCGACCTGAACGGCCACGTGAAGTTCGACTTCTACTGGTCGCAGACCTTGAACGAGTAGTTGGCGAAAGCCGCAGAAACAGTGAAGCCGGGCGAGTTCGTCCGGCTTTTTTTGTCGGAGGGGGGGGAGGGGGGGAGAAAAAGAGCCTCCCCGGCAGCCGGGGGCAGTGGCGGCGAATCAGTCGTCGAGCAGGTAGACCTTCTCGCCCGGGCGCTGCATGCCGAAGTGCTCGCGCGCGTACTCCTCCAGATAGTCGTCGTAGTGCAGCCGCTCCAGCAGTGCGCTGTCCGCCTCGATTTGCCGGATGTAGCGCTCCCGCTCGTCGTCGAGGGCCGAGAGCTGGCGCTTGATTTTCCAGATGTGCAGCAGGTTCCGCCCCACGACGTAGGCCGTGAACCCGACTGCGACGACGGTGAGCAGAATCCAGATGGGCTTGCCGAGTTTCATGGCGGAGAGCGGAGGGGAGGTTAGGGGAGGTTAGGGGTTAGAGTTCGGAGGCTATGGAATGCGCATGTACTTGTGGGCCTGGAGCGACACGGACCAGGCGGGGTGTGCCTTGGCATATTCCACGATGGCGGGCAGGATGGTTTCCCTCACGCTCCACTCGGGCTGGAGGTAGAGACGGCAGGTGCGCCGCACCTTGCGGGCATTCTGTTCGGCCCAGGCGAAGTCCTCCTCCTGCTCGATGATGACCTTCAGCTCGTCGGCCCGGTCGAATGCCTCGTCGAGGGGCTGCTGCTGCCGCTTGGGCGAGAGGCATATCCAGTCGAAGCAGCCGCTGAAGGGGTGCGAGCCCGAGGTCTCGAGGAAGATTTCGAGCCCCCGCTCGCGCAGGGCCCGCGTGAGCGGGTCGAGCGGGTAGAGCAGCGGCTCGCCGCCCGTGATGACGATGGCCTGCGCCGGACAGGCCTGGGTGCGCTCGACGATTTCCCGGATGTCGACGGGGGGATAGAGCTTCGGGTTCCAGGTATATTTGGCGTCGCACCAGCGGCACCCTACGTCGCAGCCGCCGAGGCGGATGAAGTAGGCGGGCTTGCCGGCATTGAAGCCTTCGCCCTGGATGGTGTAGAAATCCTCGACGAGGGGCAGCCGGCGTCCCCCGTCCAACAGCTCGGCGTATGGTGTCGGTCGGCTCATTCGGTTACGACGTAAACATCCTTCAGGTTGCGCCCCAGTTGGTTGTAGTCCAATCCGTAGCCCACGATGAACTCGTTGCCTATTTCCATGGCGCGGTAGCGGATAGGGTACTCCTTCGAGTAGGAGTTGGGCTTGAAGAACAGGGTGCAGACCTCCACGCTGGCCGGGTGGCGGCTCTCGAGGTCCTTAATCATGTGGGCGATGCTCTCGCCCGTATCCACGATGTCCTCGACGATGATGATGTGGCGGCCCTCCAACGAGTTGTTCAGGCCGATGAGCCGCTTCACCTCGCCCGTGGAGGAGGTGCCCTCATAGGAGGCGAGCTTCACGAATGAGAGCTCGCTGTTGAAGTCGATTTTCTTTATCAGGTCGCTCATGAACATAAACGAGCCGTTCAGCACACCCACGAAGAGCGGGGTCTCCTTGTCCGCATAGTCGCGGTTGATGCGCTCGGCTACGGAGGCTACGGCCTTGTCGATTTCCTCGGCGGGAATCATCACCCGGAAGGTCTTGTCATGAAGTTTTACGGTCTTCTCCATCTTTGAAGTGCGGTATTTAGAGAGTTTCAAACTGCAAAAATAAGAAAACGGGGGAAATATTCGCCTCTTTTCCCGAAAAATTATTTTGCCCGGCGGATCCGGACGAGGTTCGGGACCCGTCCTAAAACCGGTCTTTAGACCGGTGGCGGAGGAGCTGGAGGGCGATGCGCAGGGCCTCGGCGCGGAACAGCAGGGCGAGGCCGCCGTAGACGGATATGCCGGTGAGGACCAAGGCTGCGAGGCGGAGCGGCAGCGGCAGGACGATGAGGGTGCCGAGGAGCTTCACGGCGGCGAACATGGCTCCCGAGAGGAGGGCGGCGGGCAGCAGCGCCCCCGTCATCCGCCGCAGCGGGAGTGTCGCGAAGCGGCGGGTAGCCCAGAGGTTGAGCGTCAGCTCGCAGGCCGCCATTGCCACGATGCCCCACGCCACGGCCATCACGCTGTGCGGGATGGTCACGGCCAGGATGAGGGTCATGATGCCCTTCTTGACTACCTCCAGGCGGACTATCACGCTGCCGTCGCTGCGCACCTTCAGCACGTTGTAGGCGATTGTCGACAGCGGCATGAAGAGCCCCGCGAGGCACAGCACCTCGAAGTAGGGCACCGTGGGCATCCACTTCCCGCCCAGCAGCAGGGCGAAGAGCTCCCCGGCCACGGCAATCATCCCCGCCATGATGGGGAAGACGAAGAAGGAGACGGTGAGCAGCAGCTGGCGGTAGCTCTCGGCGAACTTCGCCGCATCGTCCTGGATTTTCGACAGGGCGGGGAAGGTGACGTTCTGCACCGACTGCATGAGGGAGGCCACGGGCAGCTCCTTGAGCTTCTGCCCCTGGTTGAAGTATCCCAACGTCTGGGTGGAGTAGATTTTGCCCACGAAGAGCTGCGAGACGTTGTTGTAGAGCGTCGAGATGAAGTCGGTAGCCATCAGGCGCAGACTGTAGGGGACCATAGCCCGCAGTGCCGCGCCATCGAAACCCCGCGCGGGGCGCCAGCCTCCGAATATCCAGAGCAGGAGCGCCTTCGAGCCCATGGCGGCCAGCCGCTGCCCCACCAAGCTCCACACCCCGCAGCCCCTCCAGGCCATGAGCACGGCCGCCACGCCGCCGCAGACCGTCGAGGCGAAGACGATTTTCGAGAGCGGGGCGAAGCGGAAGCGGCGCGTGTAGAGGGTTTGCTGGATGACGCACAGGGCGTTGAGCGGCAGCAGCAGGAACAGGACGGGGGCCAGCTGCCGCAGGACGGGCTGGCCGTAGAAGTCGGCCAGCCAGGGCGTGACGGCCGCCAGTGCCCCGTAGAGCAGCAGCGAGACGGCGATATTGAACCGGAAGACCGAGCTGTAGTCGGCCGCCGAGGGGTTGTCCTTGCGGATGAGGGTCTGCGAGAAGCCGCTGTCGACCACCACTAACGAGAGGGTGGCGAAGACGGTCAGTATCGCCATCACGCCATAGTCCTCGGGGACGAGCAGCCGGGCGACCACGATGCCCACGCCCGTCTGCAGCAGCATGGAGCCCGCTTTCTCGGCCAGGGTCCATGCCATGCCGCTCGCCACCCGGCCGCGCAACTCGCCCTCCATGCGATTAGCGTTTGGTCAGCTCCTCGTTGCGCCGGCGGATGTCGCCCACCTTGGCCAATTCGACGTAGGAGGCGCCGCGCGAGGAGCCGAATGAGCCGCCCACGCTGACTAACAGGTCGTTGTCGTGAAGGGTCGTGTACTGGCCGATGAAGTCGAGCGCGTCGATGAGGAAGTGGTACTTGTCGCTGGTCTCCTGGTTGCGCAGGATGGCCACCACGCCGTAGGAGAGGGCCAGGATGCGCTGGGCATGGAGCGTGTAGCATACCGCCATGACGGTCCGGCGTCCGCGGAAGGCTGCTAAGTAGCGGCCCGTGCGGCCCGTCTGGGTGTCGGTGATGATGTAGCGCACGGGCAGGTTGGTGCAGGCCCTCACGGCCGAGCGGGCCACCTGGGCCGTGATTTCGTGGTCCACCGAGACCATGTTGATATCGATGATGGGGGCGAAGTGGCTCTCGTCGCGCTCGATTTCCCGCGCGATGTTGGCCATGGTCGACACGGCCTCCACGGGGTAGTCGCCCGCCGCGGTCTCGTCGCTCAGCATGACGGCATCCACACGTTCGTAGATGGCGCTGGCCACGTCGCTCACCTCGGCCCGTGTGGGGCGGGGCGAGCGGACCATCGAGTAGAGCATCTGCGTAGCGATGATAACCGGACGCTTGGCGGCTATGCAGCGGTCGACAATCATCCGCTGGGCCGCGGGAATCGCCTCGGCGGGGAGCTCCACGCCGAGGTCGCCGCGGGCCACCATGACGCCGTAGGAGGCCTCGATGATTTCGTCGAGGTTGTCCAGGCCCTCCTGGTTTTCGATTTTCGAGATGATTTTTATGGGGCTGCCGTACTGGTCCAGAATCTCCTGCACGGCGGCCACGTCCCGGGCGCTGCGCACGAAGGAGTGGGCGATGAAGTCGACGTCGTTCTTGACGGCCCACTCGATGAAGCGGCGGTCCTTCTCCGTCACGGAGGGCAGGTCGAGCGAGACCCCCGGCACGTTCACGCTCTTGCGCGAGCGCAGACGGCCCGGGCCGATGAAGCAGCAGGTGAGCTCGCCCTCCCCGTTCTTGTCCGTGACGACGATTTCCAGCTCGCCGTCGGCGATGAGCATGTGGGCGCCGACGGGGATGTCGCTGACGCAGGGGGTGTTCATGTAAATCACCTCGCGCGTGGTCTGCTCGCCGGTCGCGGTGCCGCGCACCTTTACCAAATCGCCTGCCTTGAAGTCGATGTAGCCGTCGTACTGCTCGGCAATGACCGTGACACGCACCTCGGGGCCCTTCGTGTCGAGGATGACGGGTATGGAGTTGCTGACCCGGTGCACGTTCTCCACGATGCGGGCGGCACCCTCCTCGGGCGCATGGGCCGAGTTGATGCGTACGACGTCCATGCCGGCGTCGTAGAGGCTGCGGATGTACTCCTCCGAGCACCGGTTGTCGGAAATGGTGGCGACGATTTTGGTCTTTTTCATGCGTAACATATATGCGGTGTTTTTGGTTGTCGTTTTTTTTGCGTTTTTTCTATCCCAACAGGGCCTCGATGCCCAACCGGTAGGAGTCGAGCCCGAAGCCCATCACCGAGCCCCGGACGACCGGCGCCAGCAGCGACACGCGGCGGAACTCCTCGCGGGCCAGAATGGAGGAGATATGCACCTCCACCACCGGCGTCGGGATGGCCGCCACGGCATCGCGCAGCGCCACGGAGGTATGGGTGTAGCCCCCGGCGTTGAACACCACGCCGTCATAGCGCCCCTCGGCGGCATGGAGGGCATTGATGAGCTCGCCCTCGACATTCGACTGGAAATAGTCGAGCGTATGTTCCCCGTAGCGGCTGCGCAGCCGCCCGAGGAGGCTCTGGAAGGTTTCCGTGCCGTAAACGTCCCTGTCGCGCCGCCCCTGCAGGTTGAGGTTGGGACCGTTGAGTATCAGAATCTTCATATCCGGAATGGAATTAACTTTCGCAAAGGTAGGAAAATCTGACGAAAAAACGCTACTTTTGTCGATATGTTCACCGAATTCGGATTGATTGCCCATCTGCAACAACTGTGCAGCCGCCTGCCCGACAATGGTTTCGAGGGCATAGGCGACGACTGCGCCGTGCTGCCCCTCGGCGGCGGCGAGGTGCTGGTCTTCACGGCCGACCTGCTCGTCGAGGGCATCCACTTCCTCCGCTACGCCTCCCCGCCCGGGGAGCTGGCCCGCAAATCGCTGCACGTCAACTTGAGCGACGTAGCCTCGATGGGGGTCCGCCCCGTGGCGACGCTCCTCTCCGTGGCCCTGCCCCCCGATACCATGCAGGGCGACTGGGCCCGCCTCTTCGTCGAGGGCTATGCCGCAGCCTCCGCAGCGGCGGGCGTGGCCCTCATCGGAGGCGACACGACCGCCTCGAAGGGGGAGGTCTGCATCAACGTCACCGCCATAGGCCGGGGCCCCGAGGCCTCGCTGAAGCGGCGCAGCGACGCCCGGCCGGGCGACATCGTGCTGGTGGGCGGCGAGTTGGGCGCCTCGGGCACCGGGCTGAAGGACATCTTGGCCGGCCGTCCCGACACCCCCGCAGCCCGCACGCACCGAAACCCCGAGGCCCAAATCGAGGAGGGGGTATGGTTGGGCGGCCGCAGGGAGGTGCACGCCATGATGGACCTCTCGGACGGCTTGGCCTCCGACCTGAAACATATCCTCGACCGCTCGGGGGTCGGCGCCGAGGTGGATACCGAATGTATCCCCGTGGCTCCGGGCTCCGACCTCGAGACGGCCCTCTGCGGCGGCGAGGACTACAAACTGCTCCTCACCGCCTCGCCGGCGAATCTCGAGGGGCTGCTCGCCGACTTCCGCGCCCGCTTCCGCCGCCCGCTCCACCCCGTGGGCCGCATCACCGAACCCCTCCCGGAAAAGGGCCCCGGGCCCCTCCCGGGGTCCATCCGCTGGCTGTCCCGCGGCATCCCCCTCGCCGCCGACTGGCACGGCTTCCGTCATTACTGAAAAAACAGGCTGCCGCCCCCGTCCTTTAAGACGGAAGCGGCAGCAGGTCAGCCTCATCCCGGGCCCTGAAGCGGCATTCGCTCTACAATACGGCTTTGGGGCAGCTGTCCCAGTCAATCGACCTTATGGCCGTCTCGATGTTCACGTACTCGAAGTCGGAGAGATACCTGAGGTATTTGCCGTAGGCGCCCTTCAGGCCGATGCGATTCTTCAGTCGCTGGCGGGCGGACAGGTAGGGCATATCGGGCTGGCCCGGGTCGAAATCGCTGGGGTGGAAGTAGGTCATCGTATAGTCCTGCCTTTGGGTCAGTGCCTTGATGACCGGATAGGGGAACAGACGGAAATAGCCGCCCCCGGAGAATACTACTTCGCGCCCCATCACCCTCGCGGGGCTTATGGGAAACTCCTTGAAGCTAAAGCCGTTGTGCTCGATGATGCCCGGCCCGCAGATGCCGCAGCCCGGCATTCCGCCAAAATCCCTTTTTGCCGGGAAGATAGAGCTGTCGGTCGTGAAGCCGAGCTCGCCCAATACGTCGAAGGCGTACAGGTTTTCCCTCGTTATGGAGAATGCCGGGGCCCGGAAGGCCGTGATTTCCGCGCCGATGGCGTCCTCAATCAGCAATTTCGCCTTGCGGGTGTCTTCATAGAGCTGCTTGCGGTCGAAGCGGGTAAGCAGCACATGCTGATAGGTGTGGCATCCCACCTGATGGCCCGCGCGGGCTATCTTCCGGATAACTGCTGGATGGTGCTCGGCTAACCAGCCCAATACGAAAAAGGTCCCTTTGAGGTTCCTCTCCTCCAACGAGCCGAGGATGCGGTCCACACCCTCGTAGATGCGCACCTCGTGTCTGCTCCAATCCAAATTGCCGCTTTCGCAATCGTGGCAGTACCAATCCTCAATGTCGAACGTCAGGATATTCATATCGTCTATTCGCCCTCTTGAGGTTCGCCGGGTGTCCTGTGCGGAATTTGCCTTATCACCTTTGCCGGCCGGCCGGCCGCTACGGTCCAGGGGGGCACATCCTTCGTGACCAAAGAGCCGGCGCCGACAACCGCGCCCTCGCCAATGGTCACGCCGGGCATGATGAAAGAGTCCATTCCCACCAAGCAGCCTTTGCACAGGTGGATGGGCAGAATGGTGTATCCCAGTTTTGCATAGTCGTCTCCGACGCAATACGTTCTCATATCGCGCTGGTGGCACAACAGACGGGTGCCGGAGGCGATATGCACGTGGTCGTCGATGGTAATCATCTGGGCGTGGTTGAGGTCGACGCGCACGTAGTCGCCCACGAATACCCCCCGGCCGACCTTGCAGCCTAATTTGCGAAGTATTCGCGAACGGTATCTCCGGGGATTGAAGGGCTCGAGTATTACCCAGTCCATCATCTTCTGGAGCTGCTTGCGGCGCATGTTGCCGAAGAACTGTTTCACCACGCGCCACAGGCTTACCTGTCCATACTCCTGTTCGGAATAGTTGAAGCCTAATTTGCGCAGTACTTTGTATGTGGAGCTTAACTCCCGGTGTTCCATCGCAATCTAATTTTTGTGGTTCCAGATTTTCTTAAACAGGAATGTCCTCAGCCACTTCGGGGCCAGGCGGGCGCCGATACGGATAGCCGAGTTCCTGACTACATCGGCGGCGGAGTAGAAGCCCATTTGCCGGAATGCGACAAAGGTGCGTAGCTCATTTTTGAGATAGGCAAAGCCGGACCGCCGGTTTAACTGCTCGTCGGAGGTGCGAATGTAGTACAGGGGCTCCTGGCAGTTGTAGAACCTGGCCCCGGCCAGTATCATCCTGACCCACAGATGGTAGTCCTCGTAATACGGACAGTGGACGTAGTTCCCCGCTTCGAGCACCTTCTGCCGCCTGAGGAAACAGGCGGCATGGCACACCGGCGAACGACTGTGGGCCAACTTTACAATCTGCCCGTGGTGCTCCGGGCGGGTCTTGAGGGCCACTACATGGTCCAAACTTCCTTTGAAGATTATGGACCAGCAGCTGACCACGTCGTATCCTTCACGCATCCTGGCGAGCTGCTTCTCGAAACGGTCTGCGGGCAGCAGGTCGTCGCTGTCCATGCGGGCGATGAGGTCGAAAGAACAGGCCTCCACCCCTTTGCGCAGCGACAGCCCCAGCCCCATGTTCGTCGGGTTCTCGACAATGCGGAACAGGGGATGCCGCGCTTTATATTCGTCGATTACGGCATCCAGCTCTTCAGTCAGACCCCCGTCCTTGACCAATACGATTTCATCGGGCTGCACGGTCTGGCGGAATATGCTCTCCAGGGCTTCTCTAAACCACGCCGGATTCTCCTTGCGGTAGACAGCCATCAGTACGGAAAACTCCATGATGTTTATTTTGACGAATTGACGAATTGGCCGAACAGGCCGATATAACTCTGGGCCATTGTTTCGGCGGTTAAGAAGGCCTTGTAATGCCGGTATATGTTTGCCGACAGCTCGTCTCTTCTTGCCAAGGCCTCGTTTACCTTTGCGGCCAAAGACCGTATGTTGTCCGTTTCGTAAAAACAGGCGCACGATTCGGGCATTATCCGCTTTAGGATGGCTATGTCGGAGAGCACGGCCGCACAGCCGTTCGCCGCGGCCTCTATCAGCGCCAGGGGGTATCCTTCCGAATACGTGCACATGACGAATACATCGAAATAGGGATAATAGTTGACGCTGTCCGACTTGTAGCCCAACCACAGGCAGCGTTCGGATACGCCGAGCTGCAAGGCCAAGGCCTTGAGATTCGAAAGCTCCGGGCCGTCGCCGATGCAGACGAAGGCGCAGTCCGGCAAATAGGGCAGCGCCTTTACAATCTGGTGCAGCCCCTTTCTCTTATTTATGACAGAGGCCGTGCCGATTATGCGGTATCTGTCCGCCATTTTCGATATATCGTCTGCGCTCTTCTTGTCCTTGGGCGTCTTGACAAGGATGCTGCGGCCGTTGTTTATCACCTCGACGGGGGTCCGTATGATGCCGGCGGCCAACCTCTTCTGCTCGTCGCTTAATACGACATTGCAGGAAAAGCGGTTGTAGACAGCCTTGCTGACCGCAGCCAGGAGCCGGGACGCGACTTTGTTGTGGCCGCCAATCCGAAAGGCCTCCGCTGTAATGGGCTGATGCAGCGTGGCGACTGTGCATTTGTGATTCCGGAGCCTTATGCCGGCGTAGAGGGCGGGACGGAGACAGTGGACATGGACCACATCGTATTTGCGCCAGTCTACCCTTGTGAACCAGCCTATCCGATACGTATGGCATCCGAATTCCAGCGGGCAGTCATTCGTGTCGAAGTAAAACACGTCGCACTCATGCCCCTTTAGCAAAAATTCACGGCACAGCTCCCAGGCGACACGGACGGGACCCGCTTGTGCCAACGACGGCACTATTACGGCAATCTTCATACTATCCTATCAACTCGCTGTGGATAACCTCCAAATACTGGCGCCCGTACTTTAAATCCGGCTCGACATAATTCCCCTCCGCCCATTCGTTCCAGGACATCAGGAAGAGTATGCGGTGCTCCGGCTGCTTGTCTTTTACAATCGCTATCGCCTCCTGCAAGTGCCGGCGGAATAATTCCGGCGTGCTATGGTGGTAGATATTGGCCTTTTTCCCGCTCCTCGCCGACCTGTCCCAATTGGGCAGGATGGTCGGATAGACATTTTCCCATTTGTCCTCCGGCACGAACAGGTGCTTGATAATATCCCTGTATTCAAAGACGTTTAGCAAATCCTTTTTGAATATCCGCTTCACCAACTCGACCTTGTACTTGTGGAGGGCTCCCCTTGTCGCCAGCTCTGCGCGGAACAGCCCTCTGGAGTTTACCGCATCGAAGCCCCGGTCGAGGAGCTGTTCATACCGGGGTGCGGCTTCCTCGTTCGTCCTTACGGCATAGTACTCCTTGGCCCCCCTGTCGTTCACCCTGAATCCGGACAGGTTGCTCATGATGCCGACAAAGTGTATCCCTTTCAGGCCGTTCTCCACGGCCAATCCGTTCCAGCAGTCGATGAACCTTTTCGGGTCGGGTATTGCGAGCGGGTCGAAAACCACGAACAGGGGCTTGCGGTCGACCGTGATGTATCGCGCATCCTTGAATGCGGGCAGCAGCCGGTTGAAGTGGTCGGCATACTCGCTTTCGACGTAGGTCTGTTCCATCAGCAGCGAGTCGGTCTGTCGGGCGCTTCCCCTTTCCCACGTTTTGCTGCTCCAGCTGTGGTTTGCCCAGCCGAGGCAGAACGGGAAGTCCGGGATGCCACTCTCGAGAACCTCGTCGAACGGTCTGTTGAGCAGCTCCCTGCCTTTGCCGAACCAGTAATGCCAATAACAGAACCCCTCTATGCCGGCCTGTCGGGCCAATTCCGCCTGCCTAATCCTCGTTTCAGGCATCCGCAAGTCGTAAAAGCCCAGGTCGGCGGGAAGTTTAGGTTGATAGTGTCCCTTGAACAACGGGCGGGCCTTTGCGACATTCGTCCACTCGGTAAACCCCTCGCCCCACCACTTGTTATTCTCGGGAATGGGATGAAATTGCGGAAGGTAAAATGCGATTACCCTCGCCCTCTTTTCATTGAGCATGATGTTATTTAATTTGTTTAATCACCTTGGCCGAAATGCCGCCGGCCAGGTTTGATATGGCACGTATCGTTGGTATATATACTCTTTCAGAGTGGTATTGTTTATATCGACCTCGTGTTTGAAGTAGGAGTAGTACAGCGGAATGGCCGACGCCGCAAACAGCAGGAGGGCAACGGAGCTCTGGCGCTGCCGGATTAGGGAGGTCAGCGTGTCGCCCATGATTATCAGAAAGGGGATGGTGACGTAGGTCTGGAAGCGCAGGAAGATAACCGAGTTGAAGAGGATGAATGCCCCGATGACGGCATATATGTAGGTCAGCTGGATGAGCTGGCGGGACTTGTTCGTGAACTTCAGCGCATAGAACAGGACGAGCAGCGGGGCGATGCACCGTGTGATGAGGTGGACGATTATGCCGTTGAGGTTGTAGGTATGTTCGTCGTTCAGGTAGGCTTCAGCCCCCTCCTGGATGGCTTTCATCACGAAAAAGTCGATGATATGTTCCTGAAATAATTTCCAGATTGAGCCGGACAGGACCAAGGTCCCCAGGATGGCGAGAATCAATTTCTTGCGCGAATGGATGGACAGCAGTTTGCCTATCGGGAACAGGAAGGTGATGATGCCGGAGACGTGAATCATGCTCGCCGCCAGGCAGAGCAGGAGGTAGACGGGCCACCGGTTGCGGACAAAGGCCGCTGCGGCGAGCAGGAATACGCTCATGGCCAACGACTCCCGCAGAATTTCCGTATTCAGGTTAAGGTAGGCGAGCAGAACATACATCAGAATAGCCGTGAACCGGTACTGCGCGAAGGCTCTTATGAAGATAAATATGCTGACGTTCAGGATGATGGCATGGACGAACTGCAGACCGACGAATTGCGGACAGATGGATTTGCACGCGGAGGCGAAGAGAATCCAGCCGGGCATGAAGCGGGTATTGTCGAAATCCTGTGCGGACAACCGGGACAGCTCCCTGACATAGGAGAAATCATCCATATAGTTGACGGTATCTGCGCCAATCTTGTATCGCAGTCCCGCTATAACGATTAGCAGGGCGCAAACACCCCAGAATGCCCAATTATACCCCTTCGCCTGTCTTTGCATATCGTACCTGAAGGCGCAGATAAGACAGATGAATACAGCAAACAAGTAGACGCCCATAGCTATTTATGACGGTTTAACAGGTTGATAAAAATCTCGTTCCTCAGCAGGAGGAACTGGTCGAATAAAAAATAGACGGTGCACAGCGCGCCGCAGAGCCCTGTCGTGTACAGCATGCCATCCGTGAAGCGGTTAACCGTCAGACAGATAACGGCGTATGGAATGCTGTGCAGCAGGTGCCGGAGGAGGTTGGGTGCAAGGCCGTTCCGGCGCAATCCCAGCTGGCGCGCCCGCGTCAGGTAGTACGCCGCCAGCACGAGCTCGGTGCCCAGCAGTGCCCAGGCGGTGCCCCTGGCCGACAGGTGCTTCACCAACAGGATATTCAGCGTGCAGCCGACGGCGAGCCCGACAAGGGAGGCCTGAAACAGCCATTTGTCCCTCTCGAGCGGGACAAGCACCTGGTAGGCCAAAATCTGGTCGAGGCCGACGAAGAGGACCAGCGGCATGATGATACGCATGATGGGGACGGCCGGGAGAAATTCCTCGCCCGCTATCAGCCCGATAATTTGGGGGGCCAGAATCTCGCACACGACGATTATCGGGACGGTTACGGACAGGAGGAGGTTCATCGACTTTTCGATGAGCACCCTGTGCGTCTGCCGGTTGTCGGCGGCTATCAGCGCGGAGCTCCTCGCCATCACGACCGCCGTGAATGCGGAGAAGAAGCCGACGATGACATGGAACAGCTTTATGGCAATCGAATAGTACCCGACCTGCGTCGTATCGGTGTACAGCCCCAGGTAGATGACGCTCAGGGAGGAGTACATCGAGGTAAGGAGCAGATAAGCCCCGTATCCGATGGAGCCCGTGAAGTAGGAGCTTATCCGTATGGCCGAGAAGCTGAACGTCGCATATTTCGAGGCGTGGCAGATGTTGATTGCGGCGTTAAGGACGATAGTCCCTACCGTCAGCCCGTAATAGAGGATATAGTCCTCGCGGCTGTTCACGAACAGGAAGACCGCAAGGACATAGACGAGGCGGACCGAGATATTCCGGTAGGTTATGTACCTGAAATCCTCGAGACCCTTGTACAGCCACTCGATTAAAAAGGGCGAGGCGAAGATATGGATGGCCCCGATAAGCAGCAGCGGCCGATAGGCGCTGAAGGCGTCGACGAACAGACTGACGAGGGTGAAGAGGACGAGGGTAAAGAGCGTATAGATGAGGTTCAGGCAAATCATGCTCGAGAAGGTGCTGTTGAGAGCCTCGCGGGAATTCTTGCTCTTGGCGATTGCCCTTATCCCGATGGTGGGGATGCCCAACGACGCGATTATGATTGCATAGGAGACGATATGGGATACGAAGTCGACAATGCCGATACGGTCGACCCCCAAGGTCCTCGATACATAGGGAAGCAGCAGCAGTCCGAACAGATAGTTGGACAGCGTCAGGATGCTGTTGTATGCAATGTTCCGTTTAAGCCCCATGCCTTAAAGTTTTCTGACCTCGTCGCTTGTCGACTTGTCCGCCCACTCCTGCGCAAAGCGCCAGAAGCCATTGTATTCGGCGTGAGAGCGTTTCGCTATCCTGCGCAGACCGTGATAAATGCCGGACCGCGTCCGTATCTGCCGCTTGACGAAGGGATAGAGGACAAAGGTCGCGAAGATGCCGAGCGAGAGCACGATATACAGCTGTAGGTCTATGGACAGTCCGTACCGGTATGCGGCGAACCAGCAGCCGACGATAAACAGATTGATGGCTATGATGGACAGCGTCGTGCCGATATGGGAATATCCGAGTTCGATGAACAGGTGATGCAGGTGGGTCTTGTCGGGGCTGAACGGCGACCGTCCCCGCCATATTCGGGAGCCCATCACCCGCAGGGTGTCGAAGACGGGAACGCACAACACGGCGAGCGTGAAGGGTATCAGTCCGAGATTGTCGCGCAATCCGCCCGTATCCTGGGCGTCCGACAGGATGGTCGTCACGAAAACCGAGAAGATGATGCCGAGCGACAGGGTCCCGGCGTCTCCGATGAACATCTTCGAATACTTGCCGAACACATTGTGCAGGAAGAAGGGCAGCAGCGACGCTGCCACGATGGCGGCAAAGGTCGCCATGCGGATATTCCCCAACGCATAGAACATCCCGCCGAACAGAATGCAGCTCACTATGCTGTACCCCGAAGAATAGCCGTCCACGCCGTCAATCAGGTTTATCGCGTTGATGATGCCCACACAGGCGAAGACGGACAGCGGGACGGAGACATAGTCGGGAATCCGGTGTATGCCCCACAAGCCGTGAAAGTCGTTCAGCTGACAGCCGGTGGTCTTAATCAGATACAGTATCAGGATGATTTCCACGATGAAGCGAACCCGGGGAGAGAGCGAAATCATATCGTCCATAAGGCCCACAATCAGGATGATGATGATTGCCGCAAAGGCCGGGAACAGGTTGAAGAAATCGCCGAACAGATTGAAGCCCATAAGCCCCGACAACATGCCGAATACGACCGTAAGGCCTCCTAAAACAGGAACCGGCACCCGCTGGAGCTTCCTCGCATCGGGATTGTCCACGATATTCTTTACCTTCGCCACTTTCAGTATATACGGATGCACCCAGCAGGTGCAGACAAGGGCTATCAAGGCGGGTATTAAGATTTGGAGCAGATTGTTCATCTTTGAGTTTGCTTTTTACGGGCCTCCCTGTTCCGATGCGCTGCGGCGTCAGCCGTTAACCGGCCCCTCCCCGTCGATTACATACCCCCGATACCACCGGTTGTAGGAGGCGGTGTCGATGGGGTGGGACATGATTTGCCGATACTCCATGCCTTGCCCGGCCATTAGGTACCTGCGGCACAGGTCCTCGACCTTCTCGTGGCGCACGCAGTACATCAGGACGGGGAAGGGGTAATCCTTCAGGTGAAGGACCGTGGCGTCGCTCTCGTTCATCGTCATCTGCTCCAACAGATAGGCGGACCGGTCGAAGGCGGCCCAATAGTGTCCGACACCGTAGAGATGAACACGGTTTTCATTCGCATTCTCGCGCCTCATTATGGTCCTGGCGCTCTTCGCGAGCAGCCGCGATACATAATCCAGCGTGTTCAAGGGTTTGTTCGTTCGGGGCATAATAGGAAATTTGTTTTAGTCCGAAGGGGAAGGAAGGGGAAGGAGGGGGGGAGAAGTGGGGAAGGTGCGGCGGGCTGCAGCTGTCTTACAGCAGCTCCACGAACCCGTCGCCAATCTCTACGCTGACGGCCAGGAGCGAGGGCAGGACAATCATCAGCCGCTTGGTCTTCGAACCCTTTACGATTTGCAGCCGGCCCTCATACCCGTCCAGCACCCCGCCGACTATGCGGATATTGCGGCCGCACATCCCGGAGGAAATCTCCTCGGCGGAGTAGAACTTCGGGCTGGCCGAGGCACGCACGGCGCCGATGAACTTTTCCATCTGCTCGTCGGGCACGACAATCGCCTCGCAAAACCGGCCGCCCCTCTTGAATCGGTATTGAAGCGTGGGGGTCTTCTCTACGACGGCATCAATATTCCTGCGGCAGTCCTTGACGAAGAGCAAGTCCTGCATCACGGGAACCTCGACCTTCGTGCGCTTGCCGCCCTTCGCCGACAGACGGGTCGTCATCGGCGTAAAGACCTCCATTCCGGCCTGTGCGAGCTGCTTGTACGCCGGCAGCAGCGCATTCGGCCTCTTTAAATCCCGCATTGCAAACCAATGCCTTTCCGTGTCGGCTTGACGGTCCTCCATTTCTACTTTTCAGGTTCAGCCAGCGGCATACCTCCTAATCCTGCCTTGGTTTGCATTCTACGCATTCTCAAGCAGTTATAAGAAACAACACCAAAAGTTGGCAGCCATTCGCACTGCAATTTCAGCGGGCTTGTCATCTTAATTGTTCAGGCGCACTCTTCGGGGAAGACCCGGTCCGGTCCAATACCTTAATTGTATTCCCCTTATTGAGAGCTCCACAAAAGAACCCGTCCGATTCGATAATGATTTTATTTTTAGAGTTAGACGCGGTAGCGGCAGTCCGCTATTTTTCAACAAGGTGAACTGAATGCACGAGATAAGGGATGCGGGATGGATGGGATAAAATGAGACTGCCGGTTCTTGGGGCGGCAGCGCAGTCCGGCCTCTGCGAGACAAAAGGCTTGTGGTTGGGGAGCGTCCGGGAGGGGATAGATGAAAATAATCTTCGAAATATGCACTTTGTTGCTAATTATTTTCTATCTTTGCGGGCATATTTGAGAGTTCTTTTGTGGAACCAAAAGCGGCTCGGATGCGGTTACAGGCCTGTTTAGGCGCTTGTTTGCATCCGTTTTTTCATTGCTGCAAAGGGATATGGCGGCCCATGCGGGACGAGTGTCGCGGCACCTAACAGCCGCGAAGAAGACATCAAAACGATACGAATGGACACAAGGCGCCTCCTAATTCCCCAAACTGGCAATTATCCCCGAATTCGCCTCGTCAATCACCGAGTTTTCCAGCGTCGTGAGGTAAATCCGGGTCGTCTGCTCCGAGGTGTGGCCCATGCCGGCGCTGATAACCGAAATCGGGACATTGTGGTTTCGTGCCGCCGTCGCCCAGCTGTGGCGCGAGGTGTAGGAGGTCAGCATGCACCCGTCGGACAGCATCCCCGACAGCCTCTTCAGCAGCCGGTTGTGCGTGTTGAGTGCCGCCCGGTACTGCTCATACGCCTTTTGGGCATCCGACGAGGCGAGTATCGGAAAGAGGTAGAGGCTCTGCTCCGCGGCATAGCGGTCGATGATGCGCTGAATGGCCGGCTCGATGCGCACCGACAGCTGCTGCCCCGTCTTGCGGCGGACATAGCAAATCATCCCGTTCTGCAGGTCGCTCTTGCGCAGATAGGCAATATCCACGAAGGCCATGCCGCGCGTGCAGTAGCTGAAGATGAAGAGGTCGCGGGTGAGGGCTAACGGCGAACCCTCCGAAAGGTCGAGCCGGTAAAGCTGCGCAATGACCGACTCCGCCACGGCCCGCTTGCGGGTGCGGTCGATGCCCGTGTAGACCTCCGCGAAGGGGTTGGTCTGCTCGACGAGCTTCTGCCTCACCGCCTTGTTGTAGACCGCCCGCAGCACCCGCATATAGAACGACACCGAATTGCGCACCAACCCCCGCTGCACAAGATACGCATTGTAGGCCGTAATCACCCGCTCGGTCATGGCCGACAGCGGCAGCGGCAGCTTCGCAGCCCTCAGGAACGTCTCGAAGCTGTGCATCGTCTTGTCGTAGTTCTGCGCCGTTCCCAGCCGGTTCGCGGCGCGCAGCTGCTCTATCTGCGTGCGCATATAGTCCAGTACCGAAATGTGACTCTGGGGCGACTGGTAGCGGCTGACCACATCCCCGACGGAGTATTCCGCCCCGCTCTCCTCGAGACCGGCAATCACCCGCCTGAGCAGAGCGACATCGCTCTCCACCCGATTCAGAATTATCGGGCAGTTGGGCGCGGACGGAGCCGGTCGCTCCCTGTCCGCATCCCAGTCCGCAGGCTGCACCCGCAGCTTCGTCGTGATTTGCTGCATCCTGCGATTGTGGGTAATCTGATAGTAGATTACCCCCGCCTTGCCTTCAACCGAAGAAAGGCGTAATTTCACTTTTACTGTTGCCATAATACATCGGTTTTTTTGAATTGAATATAAACGCAAATAATCCATCCGTACCTATTTTCCCCTCCCTCCCTGCCCGCAGCTGCCTTCGGAGACTGTGATGTGTAAAATAATGCGAAATATAATGAAAGAATTACAATTATTGCGGATAATGCGCCGGATGTGAAAATTAAATTGCCGGTCCGCGGGCCTTTTTAAGACCGAAATATGATGGCGGCTGCTATTTATTGTCACCCTGAGCGGAACGAAGTGGAGCGTGAGGGGCTTATTTCCGTTGTCAAACTCCGGCTCACTCGCAAAAACCGGCGTAGTCCGCGCTGCGCCGGTCGTAAAAATTCAAAATAATTTAAAGTCCCCTCGACCGGTACAGCGCGGAACTGGTCCGGACGAGAGGCCGTCCGTCCGTTGCGCTTTTCCCGGGAGGGGATGAAATTAAAAAAATCGCAAGGAAGGATTGAAAATAATGGAATATTTTTCTAATTTTGTGGGGTGCAATGGAATCGGGGGTTTGATTGTTCCGCGAGAGAATCCCATGAGCGAAAAATAGGCCGACTATGGAAACACTCGACAAAATTGATTTGCAGATTCTGCGTATCCTGCAAGGGAATGCCCGTCTGACGACCAAGGAGCTCGCTGCCCGGGTCAACCTCTCCACGACCCCCGTATTCGAGCGGCTCAAGCGGCTCGAGGCCGAGGGGTGCATCAAGAAGTACGTCGCCGTGCTCGATGCCGGGAAGCTCAACCGGGGCTTCGTGGTCTTCTGCAGCGTGAAGCTCCGCCGCCTGAACCGGGACATTGCCGCCGACTTCGTTCGCTTGGTGAGGGGCATTCCCGAGGTGACGGAGTGTTACAACATCTCGGGCAACTACGACTATCTGCTGAAAATCTATGCGCCAGACATGACCTATTATCAGGAATTTGTCCTCAATGTGCTCGGCACCATCGACAGCCTCGGCTCCATCACCAGTTCATTCGTCATGGACGAGGTGAAGCACGAATACGGCGTGCCGTTCTAAGAAGCTGTTTAAATTTGTTTACGAAATTATATTATGGCTGTTTTGTGACTATATTTTCGTCTGATTTGAGGCGCATAGGGGTTCCTATGTAACGAGAAGCAGATGAAAATAGAGTCGTAAACAGCCATAAAAGAACGATATAAATAAATTTTAAACAGCTTCTAATGGTCCGCAGGGGCGCCGCCCCGTTCGTAGATTTCGAAGGTGTAGGGGCAGGGAGCTCCTTCGCCGCTGCGGCTTTCGCTCTCCTTAAGGTGCCACTGCCCGGGGTCCCAGTCGGGGAACCGGGTGTCGCCCTCATAGCTCCGGTGGACGCGGGTGAGGTAGAGACGGTCGGCTGACGGGAGGGCCTGGGCGTAGATTTCAGCCCCGCCGATGATGAAGATTTCCTCGTCGCGGGGGAAGAGGGCGACGGCCTCCGCTAACGAATGGACCACCCGGCACCCCTCGAGGCGAAGCTCCTGACGGCTAAGGACGACATTGGTGCGGTTGGGCAGCGGGCGCCCCAACGATTCGTAGGTCTTGCGGCCCATCACCACGGGATGGCCCGAGGTGAGCGCCTTGAAACGCTTCAAATCCTCCGAAATATGCCACAGCAGCGTGTTCCGGTCTCCTATGACGCCGTTTTCGGCTACGGCAGCGATGATGGAAATCATGGTCTTGCGATTTTTTTTCAGAAGGACATGGGGGCCTTGATGGCGGGCCAGGGGTCGTAGCCCTCGAGTGTGAAGTCCTCATAGCGGAAGTCGAAGAGCGATTTCCGCTCGGGATTGAGGTGCATGGTCGGGAGCCGGCGCGGCGTGCGCGTCAGCTGCAGGTCGGCCTGCTCGATATGGTTCAGGTAGAGATGGGCGTCGCCCAACGTGTGGATGAAGTCGCCCGGCTTCAGCCCGCACACCTGCGCCGTCATCAGGGTCAGCAGCGCATAGGAGGCGATGTTGAAGGGAACACCGAGGAAGGTGTCGGCGCTGCGCTGGTAGAGCTGGCAGGATAGCCGCCCCTCGGCGACGTAGAACTGGAAGAGGACGTGACAGGGGGGCAGGGCCATCTGCTCCACCTCGGCGACATTCCAGGCCGAGACTAAGATGCGGCGCGAGTCGGGGTTCTGCCGAATGAGGTCCACAGTCTGCCGCAGCTGGTCGATGGAGCCTCCGTCGGGGCGGGGCCAGCTGCGCCACTGGTAGCCGTAGACGTGGTTCAGGTCGCCGTAGCGGTACCCCTCTGTCGGCGACGGCTCGCCGGCCCGTGCCAGAAACTCCTCCCGCCCGAGGGGCTGAAGTCCCTCGGCGGCGCAGCGCTCGCCGTAGTAGCGGTAGGCGTCGTTGTCCCAGATGTGCACGCCGTTTTCAACCAGGCGGCGGATGTTCGTGTCGCCCTTCAGGAACCAGAGTAGTTCGTGAATGACCCCCTTCAGGAAGACCTTCTTGGTGGTCAGCAGCGGGAAGCCCTCCTCCAAGCGGAAGCGCATCTGGTGGCCGAAGATGCTCTGCGTGCCGGTGCCGGTGCGGTCGCCCTTCGTGACGCCCTCCTCGCGGATGCGGCGCAGCAGGTCGAGATATTGTTTCATAGGGTAAAGGTTTTCAGCTTCAGGTCGCCCCTGTCGTCCAGCACGGCATAGGTCGGCTGCCTCTCCCAGCTGCCGAGGTGCAGGATGCGGGGCCTCTCCTGCAGACGGTCGCAGGCGACGTGCATATGCCCGAAGAGGAAGTAGTCCACCTCGGGGTTCCGGGCGGCATAGGCGCGGGCATAGTCGCGCAGCGGCTCGGTGAACGAGACGTCGAGCGGGCTCTTCCCGTGCGACTTGCGCGACTTGCCGCTCCACCAGCGGCCGAAGCGGACCCCTATGTCGGGGTGCACGAGCCAGGAGAAGAGCCAGCGCAGGGTGCGCGAGCGGAAGACGGCGTTCATCAGCCGCAGCAGCGGCTGGCGGTGGATGTTCATGTTGTCGCCGTGGGCTAAAAAGAGCCGTTTGCCGGCCAGCGTGACCGTCTCGGGGGCGGTGTGGAGCTCCGCGCCGCACTCCCGGCTCAGGTAGTCGCCTACCCACATGTCGTGGTTGCCCGTGAAGAAGACGATGCGTATGCCCCGGTCGCTCAGCTCGGCCAACTTGCCCAGCGCGCGGACACAGCCCTTGGGGATGACCTGGCGGTATTCGAACCAGAAGTCGAAGAGGTCGCCCAGCAGGAAGATGGCCTCGGCATCGGCGGCCGCCCGGTCGAGCCAGGCGATGAAGCGGGCCTCCGTTGTCCGGCGCTCCCGTTCGTCCCCGGCTCCGAGGTGGATGTCCGACGCGAAGTAGTACATGTCAGAGCAGCTCGTTGAGTTTGCGCTCCAAAGAGCTGCCGTAGAGGTCCTGCCCGACGATGATGCCCTGGCGGTCGATGAGGAAGTTGGCCGGCAGCTTGCTGACGTTGTAGAGGCGGCAGGCCAGCGAGTTCTGGCCCTGGAGCTCCGAGACCGATACCCAGGGCAGCCCCTGCTCCTGGACGGCATTTATCCAGAGGGGTTTCGAGCGGTCGACAGCCACCTGGTACACCTCGAAGCCCCGGTCCGCATAGCGGGCGTAGAGCTCCTTCAGCTCGGCATTCAGGGCGTTGCTGTTGCCCAATTCGGCCGACCAGAAGTCGACCAGGACGACCTTGCCCCGAAGGTCGGAGAGCCGAACCTTCTTGCCGTACATGTCGTTGATTTCCAAGTCGGGGAAGGTGGTCTCGCGGACGTTGGTGAGCAGCTCCTGGCGGGCCTCCATCTTCTCCACGTCGCGCTCCAGGGCCTCGCGCAGCGACGATTCGGGATAGCTCTCGCGCAGGGCCTCGGCCACGGTGCGGAAGTAAATCAGGTCGCTCTCGTCGTTGAAGAGATAGGGGTCGCCCGGCAGCCGCTGGTAGAGGGCGTAGAGGGCCGCCAGCGAACCCTTGTTCTGGACGATGAAGCGCAGCTGCTCGCGCTTAATGCGGCGGTATTCGTCCGTATAGGCCTGCATGGCCTGTTTCTTGGTCTCCTCGCTGCACCGGGCGTACTTGGCGGCCAGCTTGTCCAGCTGGCGGATGCCGTCGGCATAGGCCTGGTAGAACTCGCGCAGGAGCTCCGACTCGGCGCTGCCCTCGACGGTGTAGTTGCGGATGATGCTGCCCATGGCGCTCACCTCCACGCGGTCGCCGCCGCCCAGCAGGAGCGGGATGCGTTCGTTGTCGCAGATGAGGTTGTAGAGCTCGGGGGTGGGGGAGGCCTCGCGCAGGACGATGGTGTAGCTGCCCGAGGCGTCCAACGCAGCCGAGTCGATGAGCCGCTGCGGCGTCGCCTGTTCTATGTAGACCGTCTTCGTCTGGGTGCCCACGAAACGGCCCGAGATTTTCACTTTCGACGAGCGGCATCCGCACAGGGCGGCCGCCGCGAGAATACATATCAGAGTCTTCTTCATTGTTGCGTAGTTGCGTTTGTCTAAAGAACGCCGGTTTTCCCGTAGAACGGGATTCTATTTCTGCAAATTGTGCGGACGGTTGTTTTTGGTGAAGTTTCGCTGCTGGTAGTTGTTGCGGGGCTTCTGCTGCTGGTGTCCCCGTGCGGCGGAGTTGGGCTGGCGGCCCTTCTGGGGCCGTTGCGGAAGGTGCTGTTTGTAGTCGCTTCGGAGATTGTTGATGGCCTCTTCGTCGATTTCAATCGCTCCTCCGGACATCTGCTTTATATCTTTTATGATAACCTCGTTGTTGGGGTGCTCCTGGTTGTACTCGTAGCTCTTCGTGCGCATGTAGCGGGCCAGGTTGTCCACCGTGCCGGCCACGGCCGCGGGGTCGTTCTCCCCGGCGAGCGAGCGGATGATGCGCTCGACATACTTGCCGTAGTGCTTGTAGGCGATGTGTCCCTGCGAGTAGGTCATGGGGCGCGGCGATACGGTCAGCTCCTGACGCGAGGGCCGCGGATAGGGCGAGTCGACATCGAGCTGGAAATCAGACATGATGAACAGATGGTCCCAGAGCTTGTGGGTGAAGTCGGTCGTGTCGCGCAGCAGGGGGAACAGGTTGCCCATGACGGCAATCACGGCCTTGGCCTGGCGGTTGCGCTCGCGGCGGTCTTCGATGGTGAGCAGCGAGTCGACCATCTCGTGAATATGGCGCCCGTATTCGGGCAGAAAGAGCTTCTTGCGCGTGTTGTTATAGTTTTTTCTCATGGTTTCGGACAGCCTCCGCGGCTGTTTCAAATCGTCCGGATAAAGTTTCCGCGGGTTCCGGATGCCGCTCCGAAAAGCCCTCCGCTCCACCCCTGACGGGTTCTTGAGCTTGTCCGGCGCAAATTTGGCCGCATTGGAGGGAAAGTCGTAACTTTGGTACAAAAGTAGGCAAAATTTTTACAAAAACAATCTATGGCAAAGGTTTTAATTCTGGAACATTCAAAAAGCATGCGAAATACGCTGCGCGAGAGGTTGGAATACGAGGGCTTTACTACCGAGGGGGTCGAGAACCGCGACGAGGCTTTGGGGCCGTGCGAGCGTATGCCCTTCGACGCCATCCTCGCCGAGGAGGGCAGCGACGTCTCGCAGACCGGCGTGCCCTTCATCGTGCTGGCGGACGAACCCTCCATCGACTCGGCGATTCGCGCCGTGCGCAGCGGCGCGCAGGACTACCTCACGCGGCCCCTCGACATGAACCGGCTGCTCAAGGCGCTGCGCCATACGCTCGACGGCGACGCCTCCGCCTCCGCTGCTTCCTCCTCCTTTTCTTCCTCCCCCTCCCCCTCCTCCCCCTCCTCCTCGGTGCGTGCGCCCCGCGCCCGGCGGGTCAGGGGCGGAGCGGTGGAGCCTATCGTGGGCCGCTCGCCGCAAATCGAACGGGTGAAGGGGCTCATCGAGAAGGTCGCCCCCTCCGATGCCCGCGTGCTCATCACGGGCGAGAACGGCACGGGCAAGGAGCTCGTCGCCCGCTGGCTCCATGCCAAGAGCCGCCGGGCCGGAGCCCCCTTCGTCGAGGTCAACTGCGCCGCCATCCCCTCCGAGCTCATCGAGAGCGAGCTCTTCGGACACGAGCGGGGCGCCTTCACCTCGGCCGTCAAGCAGCGCAAGGGCAAGTTCGAACAGGCCGACGGCGGCACGCTCTTCATGGACGAAATCGGCGATATGTCCCTCTCGGCACAGGCCAAGGTGCTCCGGGCCCTGCAGGAGAACAAAATCAGCCGGGTGGGCAGCGACAAGGACGTGGAGGTCGACGTGCGCGTGGTGGCCGCTACGAACAAGAACCTGAAGGAGGAGATACGCCGGGGAACCTTTCGCGAGGACCTCTACCATCGCCTGAGCGTGATAGTCATCGCGGTCCCGGCCCTGCGCGACAGGGCGGACGATATTCCGCTGCTGGTGGACTACTTCCTGGATAAAATCTGCGCCGGACAGAACATCCCCCGGAAATCCGTCGAGCCGGATGCTGCGGAGCTGCTGCGGGGCATGCCCTGGAGCGGCAATATCCGCGAGCTGCACAACGTCATGGAGCGCCTGGTCATCCTCTCCTCCGACGTCATCGGACTAATTGCAAAAAAGTAGGCTAAAAAGTCATAGTGTGACTTCAAAGATTCCACTAATTGCAAAAAAGTAGGCTGCAAAA
>X127_Alpine_Marmot__coassemble_55_pt1 | contig 24594 bp, 15 predicted proteins | sample X127_Alpine_Marmot__metabat2_high_PE_013 | metagenome-assembled genome bin X127_Alpine_Marmot | reverse complement strand
ACCGAGGGGAGCAACCGAGGGGAGCAACCGAGGAAAGCTACGAGGAACGCTACGAGGAAAGCTACGAGGAGGGGCGTCCGAAGAAACTGCCGAGGGAGCACCCCGAGGATATAATCGAGGGGACAGCCAGCAAGGCTGTCCCCTTTTGCATATTGCAGTTCCCTTTCGGGGGAGGGTCACGTGCAAAACCCCGCTCATTCACCGAAAATTCCTCTCATCCACCCTTTTTCGGATGGCGGATTTTGAATTTCGGAACTTATTGCCTACCTTTGTCCTTTACGTGTGAGCCCGGCGAGGTATCGCACGGGAGTACAAACCAATTTGAACGACACAGCAGAATGAAAGCAGAACAGAACAAAATGGTCGGCGTAGACTACAAGCTCACCGTCGACGGACAAATCGCAGACCAGTCGCGTCCCGGTCAGCCCCTCGAATTCATCTTCGGTACGGGCATGCTGCTCCCCAAGTTCGAGGAGGCCATCCTCGGCAAGGAGCCCGGTGAGAAGGTGGCCTTCACGCTCGAGCCCAAGGACGGGTACGGCGAATTCATCGCCGATGCGGTGGTCGACCTGCCCAAAAATATCTTCATGGTAGACGGCAAGTTGGCCGAAGATATTCTCTTCGTCGGCTCGCAGGTTCCCATGGCCGATGCCCAGGGCAACCGCATGATGGGCGTCATCAAGGAGGTCGGCGACCAGACCGTGAAGATGGACTTCAACCACCCCATGGCCGGCAAGACCCTCAACTTCGAGGTCGAGGTCGTCTCGGTCCGCGACGTCACCCCCGAGGATTTGGCTGCAAAGGGCGGCTGCTCGTGCGGCTGCGACCATGAGGATTGCGGCGACTGCGGCGGGCACGACCACGAGGGAGGCTGCGACTGCGGCCACTGCCACTAAACCGCAAGCCAGGCGGACACCGATAACAAAGGGACAGCCTTATAGCTGTCCCTTTGTTATCGGTGCGAATCGCCGACGGAAACCGGATGAGGTTCTGGACCCGTTCTAAAACCGGCGGTTACGCCGGCGGTTAGGCGCCGACGAAGGCGAGGAGTGCTTCGGCGGTGCGGGCGGGTTCCTCGAGGAAGCCCATGTGGCCGGAGTTCTCCAGCCAGGTCACCTGGGCTTCGGGGTGGGCGGCCACCATTGCCTCGGCCGCCTCGACGGGGATATATCCGTCCTTGCGGCCCAGGATGAAGAGGTGGGGAACCGGGGTGCGGCGGAGCATCTCGTTCTGGTCGCGGCGCTCCATCATTCCGCCCAGCAGGGCGACGATGCCCTCGTCCTCGGTGAGGAAGACCTGCTCGGCGAGCTCCTCGACATACTCCTTCATGCGCGGGAGGTTCTCCTGTGCGAAGCCCGCTGCGGGAGCCACGCGGGCCAGCAGCTCCTTCTTTCCGGCCTTCACCAAGGCTATTTCGCGCTGCCGGGCGGTGCGCTTCTCCTCGCTGTCGGGGTTCGGCGTCGAGCTGAGCAGCACCAGCCCCTCCAATCGTTCGGGGTAGTGTTCGCAGAAGGCCAGTGCCGCGTAGCCGCCCATCGAGTGGCCCACCAAGGTACACTTCCCGATGCCCAACGCATCGAGGGCGCCCCGCACCGTTTCGGCCAGGAAGTCCATGGTGTGCACCTCGCCCTTCACCTCCGAGATGCCGTGTCCCGGGAGGTCGAGCGTCACCACGCGCACCTGCTTGTAGAGCAGCGGCACGAAGTCGTCCCACACCAACAGCGACTCCAAATAGCCGTGCAGCAGGACGACGGCATGCTCCCCCGCCTCCGAATCGCAGACGTGGAGGGCGGTCGTTCCCGCCATGATGAATTTTTCGGTCATGAATATCTCGTTATGAATCGATTTTCCGAACTGTAATTACGCTTCGCCGGGGACATCCTACTCGTCCGCCCCCTCATCAATTTCTTCCTCTCTCTCGTCGTCCCCCTCTCCCTCGTCGGGGTCGTCGTACTCTTCATCCTCCTCGTCTTCATCGGGGCCGTCGTACTCATCATCGTACTCCTCCTCCCCTTCGCCCTCGTCCAGGTAGTCGAGAGCCGAGGCGCTGCGGTTTCGGCTGCGAAGATAAGCATCGGCCTCATCCTCCTCATCGTCGGGAAGCGAACCGTAGAGTGCATGACGTTCTTTGCCACTTTTGCGATTGGGCTCCAGGCGCTTGGCCTTGCGAAGCTCGTCCGATACGTCGGTCGGGCGAGAACCCTTCGTTGTTTTCATATGAAAAAACTGGTAAAACGTTAGAAATTGTTTAAAATTTTCTTATAATAATTAAAATTTACCGCAAAATATGTTTCGGCTTCTTCGATTTTCTTTTCGGCCGATTTCTCTTCGGTACTTTAACAGCCCGCCGTCGGCTGCAAGTAGAGAAAAAAATCTGCCCGAAAATAAATCTCAAACAATCTCGAAATAAAATTTAAACAGTTTCCTTATTCGATTGCAATGTTAGAGATTTTTTTTCAATTATCGCGCATTTTGGCGTAAAAATCTTTCGTTTGCAGCCTTCCGCCGCTAAAAATCGGGGCTCGGATTGCTAAACTCGCGTTTTATTACTACTTTTGAACGCTAAAAGACAATGGACGGAATGTTGGAATACACCCTCTGCCACGGCTCGGGAAACCGCTTTGTGATGGTCGACGGCGTGCTTAACGCCGACGCACTGGGCCGCATGGAGCCCGGAGAGCTGGCCCGCAGCCTCTGTAGGCCGGGGGAGCTCTGCCCCGAGCGGTTGGACGGTCTGCTGCTGCTCTGCACGGCGGCGGAGGGCTATGCTATGCGGATGTTCAACACCGACGGCTCCGAGGCCGAGATGTGCGGCAACGGCATCCGCTGCGTGGCCCGGATGGTCCGCGAGCGCTACCTGCACCGGGACGAATTCCCCCTGTGGTCGGGCGGCCGCCGGTATGCCGTCCGGCACGAGAGGCCCCTGTTCGGCGCGTTGGAGACCTACAGCGTGGAAATCGGCATCCGCACCGCGGGGGACGAGGACTTCCCCCGGGGCGGCGAGCGGTTTGTCGCGCAGCCCATCCCCGAGTTGGACGACGGGCTGCGCTTCACCTTCCTGAATCTGGGCAACCCGCACATCGTCGCCGAGGTCGGGGAAATAGACATAGCCCGCCTGGAGCGGATGGGCGAGCGGATAAAGGAGCTCAGGGAGGTCTTCCCGCGCGGCATCAACTGCTCGATAGTCCGGCGGGACGATGAGCGGCGCCTCTTCGCGGCCACCTATGAGCGCGGCGTGGGGCTCACGAACTCCTGCGGAACGGCGATGACGGCCTCCACGACGGCCGCATGGCTCACGGGCCGGTGCCCGGCCGACACGGAGATTGAGGTCCGCAACCGGGGCGGCATGGTGCGCTGCCGCGTCCTGTCCTCCGGGGAGGGGCTCGCCACCCGTCTGACGGGAAACGCCACCTTCGAAGTCCGGGGGCGGCTGCTCGTCAGCGGCGGGGCACTCCGCGGCGAGCCGCACGACGAATATACCGGCGAGCAGCGGGAGTATGCCCGCTTCATCGAGGCAGTCACGAAATAGGGGTCGGCGTATGAAGGTCTTGCGTTCCATAATGCTGCTGCTGACGGTCTGGGTCCTCCTCCCGGCCTGCAACGTCACGCGCAAGTTCTCCGCGGATGAGTATTTGGTGCAGCAGGTGAAAATCGAGGCCGACAAGACGGTACCCCGCCATGAGCGCATAGGGGCCGACGAATTGAAGAAGTACCTGCGCCAGCGTCCCAACAAGCGGCTGTTGGGCACCAACTTCTACGTCTGGGTCTACAACCTGGCCAACCCCGAGAAAGACAACGGCTGGAACAACTTCAAGCGCCGGATGGGCGAGGCCCCCGTGCTGCTCGACATGGCCCTCACCGAGCGCACGGCGGCCAACTTCAAGAACTATCTGGACTCGCGCGGCTTCTTCTCCTCGCAGGCGGACTTCGAGGTCGACACCGTGCGCCGCCGCCACCGCGCCTACGTCACCTACCGCACCCGGCAGGGGCAGCCCTACCGCATCAGCAGCTTGGACTACGACTTCCGCGACCGCACCCTGGAGCCCCTCATCCTCGCCGACACGGCCGGGACGCTGATACACCCGGGCGACATCTTCGACATCGCCACCCTCAATGCCGAGCGCGAGCGCATCGTGGCCAACCTGAAGCAGCGCGGCTACTACAACTTCTCGGTCAACAACATCGAGTATCTGGCCGACACGCTCAAGAAGCGCTATGAGGTGGGGCTGAAGTTGATAGTCAAGCAGATGCTCACGGGCTACGACGAGCGCGGGGAGGCCATAATGGCGGACAACACGGTCTACCGCATCGGCCGCATCAACGTCTTCCCCGCCTACAACCCCGCCATTGCGCAGAACGACCCCGACTATCTGAAGGAGCTCGACACGGTGAGCTACCGGGGGCTGAACATCATCTACGCCGGCAAGCCCAACATCCGCCCCCGGGCAATGCGCGATATGGTCCCCATCTACCGGAACCTGCTCTACAACTCCAACCGCATCACCCGCACCTACGACAAGCTGATGTCCATCGGCTACTTCAAGAGCGCCCGCATCGTCTTCGAGGAGGAGCCCCGCCAGGCCGGGGCCGCCGACACGCTCGGCCGCATGGGCGGCATGCGGCGCGACTCGGCCGCCGCGCGCCGCGCGCAGGAGAGCTATCTGACCTGCAACATCCTCTGCACGCCGGCCCTCAGGCAGAGCTTCAAGATAGAGCTCGAGGGGAGCGTCACCTCCAGCTTCTACGGTCTCTCGGCCACGGTGGGCTACCAGAACCGCAACATATTCCGGGGTGCCGAGGCGCTCGACTTGGACTTCACGGTGGGCTACGAATACATGCGCACCCCCGAGGCGAAGAAGCGCAACGCCGTGGAGTTCGGCATCTCGGCGGGTCTCTCCTTCCCCCGCTTCCTGCTGCCCTTCTACTCGAAGCGGTTCCAGTCCCTCATGCTGCCCCGCACGAAGGTCGCCCTCTCGGTCAACGTCCAGGACCGGCCCTACTACCGCCGCACCCTCTCCAATGCCTCGTGGGGCTACTCGTGGGACTACCACGGCTTCTCCAGCTTCGTTCTGCGCCCCATAGACCTCACATTGGTCGACGTAGGCTACATAGACGAGGAGTTCTTCAACTCGCTCCAGAACCGCTACCTGCAGAACAGCTACCGCTCGCAGCTCATCTCGGCCATGACCTTCGGCTACGTCTACAACAACCAGCGCAAGAACCTCGGCGGCAATGCCACCGTCCTGCGCCTCAACGCCGAAATCGCCGGCAACCTGCTCGACGGCCTGGAGCACCTCTTCTCCCACCCCGCCGAGGGGCAGAGCTACTATGAGCTGTTCGGCATCCGCTACTCGCAGTACTTCCGCATGGACGTCAGCGCCAGCCGCAAAATCATGCTCGGCGAGAAGACCGCCCTGGCAGGACGGCTCTTTGCCGGCTGCGGCATCGCCTACGGCAATGCCGAGGTGCTGCCCATGGACCGGCTCTTCTATGCGGGCGGCAGCAACAGCATGCGCGGCTGGACACCCCGCACGCTGGGCCCCGGCATCGTCCCCATGCCCGAGGATGCGCTCTACCCCACCCAGCTGGGCGACATGCGTTTAGAGGCGAACTTGGAGTTCCGCTTCCCCATCTGGGGCATCTTCAACGGCGCCGCCTTCTTCGACGTGGGCAACATCTGGTTCCTGCGCCGCAACGACCGGGAGTACGCCCCCGAGGCCGTCTTCCACTTCAGCGACTTCTACAAGCAGTTGGGCTTCAACACGGGCATCGGACTGAGGATGGACATCAAGTTCGCCGTCCTGCGCTTGGACTGGGGCATCCAGCTCCACAACCCCAACAACCCGGCGGGCGAGCGGTGGATACACGACTTCCGGTGGAAGAACACCGCCCTGAACTTCGGCGTCGGCTATCCATTCTAACGCCGGGGACGAATAAGGAGAGAAAAAGACGAGGGCGTGTCAAACTGAAAAGTCTTGACACGCCCTCTTTAGGTGTGTGGGAACCGGTAGACGATTACTTCACCTCGAAGGTCCGGGGCTCACCCGAGGCGCTGTCGCCGGCGACCCAGAAGCGGAACTGCCCCGGCTCGACCTTGCAGCTGTTGTCCAGACCGTAGAAGGCCAGCTCCGCAATGGGCAGCTCGAAGCGCACCGTGCGACTCTCGCCCGCCTTCAGCGCTACGCGGGCGAAGCGCTTGAGCTCCTTCACGGGGCGGGCGATGGAGCCCGTCACGTCCTGCACGTAGAGCTGGGCGACCTCCACAGCGTCGTACTCGCCCGTATTGGCCAGCGTGAACTCCACGGCGAGGGTGTCGCCGGTGCCGTAGACCTCCTTGTCGGCCTTCACGTCCGAATAGGCGAAGGTCGTGTAGGAGAGGCCGTAGCCGAAGGGGAAGAGGGGCTCCCAGCCGGCATCGAGGTAGAACGACGTGCAGCCCAACGAGGTCTGCCCCGCCTGAAGCGGAATATTCTCCAACAGAACCTCATTGCCCACCACGGGGCGTCCCGTATTGTTGTGGTTGTAGTAGAGGGGCAGCTGGCCCGTCACCTTGGGGAAGGTTACCGGCGTCTTGCCGCTCGGCACGGCCTTGCCCAACAGCAGGTCGGCAATCGCCGCACCGCCCATCGTTCCGGGGTGGAAGCAGTAGAGCATGGCGTCGCACTCCTTCAGCTCCTCGGCAATGGTGAGCGGACGGCCCGCCATCACGACGACCACGACAGGCCTGCCGGAGGCCCGTGCGGCGGCAATCAGCCGGCTCTGGGCACCCTGCAACTTCAGGTCGGCCAGCGAGTGGGCCTCGCCCGAGAGGATGGCCTCCTCACCGATGAAAACCGCCACGGCATCGGCCTGACGAGCTGCGGCCGTAACGGCCGGCAGACGGTCCGTCGAGTTGTCGCGGCTGTAGAGCAGACCGGGGAGGTAATCCACCTGCAGCCCCTCGACCTCGCGCAGGGCGGCCAACGGCGTCACCGTATGTTCGGGCTGGCCGTCGAAGCTCCACGTGCCGTTCTGGTCGTGAGCCGCATCGGCCATGGGACCCGTCACCAACAGGCGGCGCACCCCCTTCAGGGGCAGCGTCGCGTCCTCGTTCTTCAGCAGCACGGCCGACTCCACGGCGCACCGCTTGGCGGCGGCCAGGTGCTCGTCGCAGTAGTCCACCTCCTTCTGCCGTTCGAGGTCGACGTAGGGGTTGTCGAACAGTCCCAGGCGATACTTCAGCGTCAGGATATGGCGCACAGCCTCGTCGAGGCGCTTCTCGCTCACCTCGCCGCTCTCCACCAGCTCCTTGAGGTGGCGGCTGAAGCCCATCGACATCATATCGAGGTCGACGCCAGCATTCACGGCCTTGCAGGTCGCATCGCGCAGGTCGGCGGCGAAGCCGTGGGCGACCATCTCACCGGAGGAGTTCCAGTCGGTCACCACCACGCCCTTGAAGCCCCACTCCTCGCGCAGCACGTCGCGCAGCAGCCACTCGTTGCCGGAGGAGGGCACGCCGTCGATTTCGTTGAATGAGGTCATCAGCGTAGCCGCACCGGCCTCCACGGCCGCCTTGAAGGGCGGGAGGTAGGAGTTGCGCAGCTCGCGCACGGGAATCTTGGTCGTATTGTAGTCGCGGCCTCCCTCGGCGGCTCCGTAGCCGGCGAAGTGCTTGATGCAGGCAGCCATCGTGTTGGGCTGCGAGAGGTCGTCGCCCTGGTAGCCGCGCACCATAGCGGCACCCATCACCGACGCCAGGTAGGGGTCCTCGCCCGCACCCTCGGCCACACGGCCCCAGCGGGAGTCGCGCGCCACGTCAATCATGGGCGAGTAGGTCCACCGGATGCCGGCAGCCGAAGCCTCGACGGCCGCCACGCGGGCACCCAACTCCACCACCTCGGGGTCGAAGGTCGCAGCCTGACCCAGCGGAATGGGGAACAGGGTGTGGAAGCCGTGTATCACGTCGCGGGCGAAGAGCAGGGGAATGCCCAGGCGGGTCTCCTCCACGGCGATACGCTGCAGTTCATTGGCCTCTGCGGGGTCGAAGACGTTCAGCAGGGCACCCGTAGAGGCCGAGGCTACCGCCTCGCGCCCCATCTCGGGCGTAAAGGGGGAGATGTGGTTCAGCTGACCGATTTTCTCCTCGATAGTCATTTTGCCGAGCAGTTCGTCGACCTTGCGGTCGACTTCCGAACGCCCGGAGGTCGAGCAGCCAGCCAGGCCGAGTGCTGCCAGACCGATTAGAAAAAGGGATTTCTTCATGGTTTCCTCCGGTTTTTATTTTTTCTGGAATACACGTACATAATCCACCTCCATCGTCGCCGGGCCGTTCTTGAGGGCCGTCACGCCGTTGATGTCGAAGATACCCGGGAACTGGCCGCCCACGGCGAGGTTCAGCAGGATGAAGTTATCCTTGCGGAAGACGTTGTTGCCCAACTCGCTGGTGATTTTCATCTCGAAGTAGGGCTTGACCCCGGGATGGGTCTCCAGGTCGATGTACATGCGCACGTAGTTCTCGTCCCAGATGCAGGTGAAGGTGTGGAACTCGCCGTCCTGCACCGAATAGTCGTAGGTGACGTGGTTGGCATAGCTCTGACCCCAGTGGCAGGCGCCGTTCAGGTAGCGCTCCTGCGTGCCGGCCTTGATGCCGGCCGAGTTGCCCATCTCCAGGATGTCGGTCTCGCCGCACTTGGGCCAGCCCACCTCGCTGAAGTCGTTGCCCATCATCCAGAAGGCGGGCCAGAGGCCGTCGGCCGTCTTGGGCAGCTTGATGGAGGCCACCACGTAGCCGTACTTGAAGAAGACCTTCTTGAGGGTAATCAGCCGCGCCGAGGTGACGGGGAAGCCCTCGTAGTTCTCCTTGACAGCCGTGATGCGCAGGGTGCCCTCCTTCACCGAGACGTTCTTCTCGCGGGCGGTGTAATATTGCAGCTCGGCATTGCCCCAGCCGCCGGCGCCGTTGCCGATTTCGGGCGTCCAGCACTCCGTGTCGAGCGCCGTGCCGTCGAACTCGTCGCTCCAGAAGAGGGTATAGCCCTCGGGGACGTAGATGTCGGGCAGGATATATTCGGCCGTCTCGGGCACCTTGAAGCCGGCGGGCGCCTTGAAGCCCGACCATACCTCGATGCGGGTGAGGGGGTTCTCCGTGCAGTCGAGCACCTCCAGGGCGCGGTTGTTGCGGATATTCAGCGTCGTGAGCCGGTTCTTCGAGCAGTCGAGCGTCCGGAGCTTCTCCGCGTTCGACAGGTCGAGCTTCTCGAGCGCGTTGTCCGAGCAGTCGAGCGTCACCAATGCGGGGAAGGCCCCCAACTCGGCGAAGGAGGCGACGTCCTTGCCCGAGATGTTCAGCTCGGTCAGGGCGGCAGCCTCGGCGACGCTGAAGACCCCGTCGCCGTCGGCATCGTACCCGGCAACCAAGCAGCGCTTCAGGTTGGCATCGGCCACGGCGAGCTCCTCGACCCGCATCCGCTGCTTCAGGGGAACCGTCACGCGGGCGGCGCCGGCCTTGATGGTGATTTCGGTGGCGCGGTCCTCGCTCTGCGAGGGGTTGGCACCGACGGTGAGCGTCACCTCGGTCGTGCCCTTCAGGCCGCCCGTAGGCTTGCACTTCACCCACGAATCGGCGGCATAGATGCCCCACTCGCAGTCAGCCTCGACAGTCAGCGCCACCTCGCCGCCCTCGGCCGCAGCCGTCAGGGCGGAGGGCGTCACCCGGATATTGCCGGCCGGCGCCACATTATCGTCCGACGAGCAGCAGACCAGCATTGCACAGAGGGCCGCAGCCATCAGATTCCAAATTCGTTTCATCTTTTGTTTCTTCGATTTAAAAACGGGAGGGAGCTCTCTTCGGAGGGCGCCCTCCCGTCGGATTTCAGTAAATAATCAGGAGGCGGTTAGTTGATGCGCTTCAGACGGTATCTCCAGGCGATGGGGCCGCCGCCGTTTCCGGTCGCGGTGTACCAGGAGATTTCCATCTGGTTCTCCCACATGGCGGTAATGTAGTAGGTCCTTTCGGAGGTGAGCTGCGCGTCGTTGCCGATGTAGGAGAACAGGATGCCCTCGGGCAGCGTGAAGCTGGGGAAGCCGGCCTCACCGGTTGCCGAATAGGTATAGGTGGCCTCCTGCTTCTCGGCCTTCACGCGGAAGTCGTCGCCCAGGGGCTGGTCGACCTGCTCGCCCGTATAGGTCTTCACGCCGGCATTCATGTAGGTCATGCCATCCACGGGGTCGAAGGTATAGCTGCCTCCGTCGCCGAAGGTCATCACGTCGTCGTACATGGAGCAGCCGGCCTTGCAGTCGGCGGCACCCTGCCACCACTCCACCGGATTGGCAATCGAGCCGCCGCAGCCGAAGTGGCCGAACGAGGAGCTCTCCCAGGTCCACGAACCGGTCAGATACTCCTTGTATTCACCGGCCTCCAGCTGGGCTCCCGGGTTGAACGTGGGGGCCTCGGGCTCCGTGGAGACGCTCTCGGGCACGAAAATCAGCTGCCAGGCAATGCCCTCGACGGCCTGTACCAGCACCATGCGGTCGGCGGTGAGCTCCGCAACCGTGAAGGAGGGCTTTTCGTACATCTGGTCGTTGGCAATGTAGGGCATGAAGGTATTGTCGGCCAGCGTCAGCATCTTATAGTCGTCGTCGATGGTGTAGGTCGACTCCTGGCGCGTGTTCTCCATGTCGAAGTCGGTGGTGACGGTCGCGGGGTCGGGGTTGAACTTCGTGCCGTAGTTGACGTAGGTCAGGCCGTCCTCACCCGGGTCGTAGACGAACTTGCCGTCCTCGGAGAAGGTGATGCGGTCGTCATAGATGCCGAAGTCCGCCTTCTCGTTCGGGGCTGCCGACCACCAGCCTGCAGGATTGGCCACCGACTCGCCGCAGGCCATGTGGCCGGGGTCGTTGGCTGCTATTTTCCAGGTCTTGCTGCCGGCGCCGAAGAGCGGGTCCTTCTCCACGGGTGCTGCGCCGTCCTTGGGCACGTAGCGCATGTACCAGGCGATGGAGCCGCCGCCGTTTCCGGTCGCGGTGTACCATACCAGCTCCATGAGGTCGTCGGAGAGGCTCTTGACGACGAGCTGCAGCGGGGCCTCGGTCAGATAGAGGTCGCTGGGCACGTAGCCGACCACGGTGTAGTCGGGTGCCTGCTGCGGGAAGACCAGAAGGCCTTCGTCGTCCTTGTACTCGTAGGTCGAGGTATAGTTCTCCCACTCCACCGACATATCCTGGCCCGAGGTGTTCTCGCCCAACAGCGTGACACCGGCATTGACGAAGACTTTTCCGCCCTCGCCGGCCTCGAACTTGTAGGTGCCGTCGGAGTTGAAGGTCAGCACATTCTCATACAGGCCCGTTCCGGCCTTCTCGTTCGGGGCGGCACCGTACCACTCCACGGGGCTCTCGACCGACGGACCGCAGCCGAAGTGCTTCTCGGCGGCAGCGTCGATAACCCACGATTTCGAGCCCGTGCCGTAGAGCGGGTTGGTGGTCGAGAAGTCGTGAGCCACGGTGAACTCGCACGACTTCGCACCGTCGGACATGCCGTTGCGGTTGTAGGCCTTCACCTCGACACTGTAGGTGCCGGCCTTGCGGTAGCGGCGCTGATAGGGGTTCTGGGTGAACATCTCCGTCTCGGAGAAAATCCACACGGGGGTCATGCCCTCATTGTTGAGGCGGAAGGTGACGTAATTGGTCTCATCGTCCACTTCGATGCTGACGTCGAGCGCCTCGGCCGAGGGAACGGCGCCTCCGTTGAGGTCGTCCGCCTCGTCGGCGGTGCAGGCTCCGGCGAGCACACCCGCCAGCGCCATCCAGCACCACATCATTATTTTTTTCATACTCATTCTTGATTTTAAGGTTCTACACTAATAGTTGTTCTGCGTCAGCGTACCCTGTGCGGCGTCGATTTCGTCCTGCGGAATGGGCAGATACTTCTTGCTCTCCGACCAGGCGCGGGTGCGGTAGCCGCCCTTATCATTCCCCGGAGTGAGCTCCGTCGAGGCCTTGCCGAAGCGGATGAGGTCCCAGTAACGCTTGCCCTCGCCCATGAGCTCCAGGTGACGCTCCTCGAGGATGTTGTCCAGCGAAGCGCTTACCGAGCTCAAACCGGCGCGCGTGCGCACCTGGTCGAGGTAGTCCTGGGCCGAACCCTTGCCCTGGGCGCCGCGAACGATGAGCTCGGCGGCGTTGAGCAGCGTCTCGGCATAGCGGTAGATGCGGATGTTGTTGTTGTAGTTCAGGTTCATGTCGGCGATTTGACCCTCCGTGCCGTTGGTGCGGGGCAGGTACTTGGCCAGGAAGTAGCCCGTATCCTCATAGCGGGGGTCGTAGGTGGCACCCTCCTCGGCGGGAGCGTAGACCGTGGCGTCGCGGCGCTTGTCACCCTCGCCGAAGCGCTCTGCAGCGCTCTGCGTCATCGGACCGAAGCCCCAGCCGTCGACGAACTTCGAGCTGCCCTTCAGGGCGTTGATGCCGATGAACTGCGGCAGACAGGTGCCTCCGGCAACTAAGGGCGAGCTCCACGAACGGTAGGCACCCTGGCTGAAGTAGTTGATTTCGAAGATGGACTCGTCGCACCACTCGCCCGTCTGCTCGAAGAGCTCGGCGAAATCGCCGTGCAGACCGTACTTGCCGCTCTCGATGATGGTCTCCATATAGTCCAGCGCCTTCTGGTAGCGGGTCTCGTCCTTCTGGTACATAACCATCTCGGCATAGAGCATGGCGCCCGTGGCCCAGTTTACGCGGCCGGACTGCGAGGCATCCTCGACGCGCATCGGCAGACCGCCGTTCGTCAGAGCATCCTCCAGCGTGACGATGACGGCATTGTAGACCTGGTCGGCCGTCGACTGGGGGCAGAGGTAAGGAGCCTGGAGGTTCTCTTCATAGTAGGGAACATTGCCCCACAGCTTCCACAGCATGTTGTAGTACCAGGCGCGGAGGACGGTAGCCTCGGCCAGGTAGAGCTTGCTTTTCTCCTCCGAGATGTTCTGCACGCCGGGCATGTACCGGAAGACGCAGTTGGCGCGGTTGATGCCCGAGTAGGCAATGGACCAGACCGTAGCGCAGACGTTGGTAGGCTCGGCGGCGTAGTCGAACATCAGGTGGAGGTGACGGTTGTCCTGCATATCGGCACCGCCGGGATAGATGTCGTCGGCCATAACCTCGTAGATGAGCGGAATGGGATTGTACATCACGTCGTTCCAGTCGAACCATTGCAGGGGGTCGTAGGCGGCGACAAGCGCCTCGTAGATGCGGGATTCTGTGGTATAATACTCGTCGATATAGATTTTGTCGTGGGATTCGACGGCTAACCAGTCTTCACCGCACGAGGTGGCGGTCAGCGCGAGCAGGCCGGCGGCCAGAATATATAACTTTTTCATTTTCATTCTCTTTTAGCGGTTAGAAGGTAATATTGGCGCCGAAGTAGAAGGTGCGCGACTGCGGGTAGATGCCGCGGTCGATACCCATCGAACCGGTCCGGCCGCTGAGGTCTGCGGCGGTGATTTCGGGGTCGAAGCCGTCGTACTTGGTGAAGGTCAGCAGGTTCTCGGCCGATACGTAGAGGCGAATCTTCTTGATGAAGACGCGGTTGGTCCAGCGGGCCGGCAGCGTGTAACCCAGCGTGATGTTCTTCAGGCGCAGATAGGAACCGTCCTTGATGTAGAGGTCGGAGTTCTTCCAGTTGTTGTTCGTGTCGTTGAAGGTGTAGCGCGGCAGCTTGTCGGAGGTGTTGGGACCCGTCCAGCGGTCCAGTATCCAGCGGGGCTGGTTGGCCGAGGTGATATCGGTACGGCGCGTAGCGTCGTAGACGTCGTTGCCGGCCACGCCCTGCCAAACCATCGAGAAGTCGATGCCCTTCCACTCGAAGCCGGCATTGAAGCCGAAGGCCCAGTCGGGCGTGCCCTTTCCGATTTTGGTGCGGTCGTTGTCGTCGATTTTGCCGTCGCGGTTCAGGTCGACGAAGCGCACGTCACCCGGCTGTGCATCGGGCTGGATGAGCGTCGTGTTGCCCTCGTCGTCGGTGTAGGAGTAGGCGGCCACCTCCTCGGCAGTCTGGAAGATGCCGGCGGTCTGCAGACCGTAGAAGAAGGGGTAGACCTCGCCGTTCTCGGCGCGGGAGATGGTGCCCATGGTCGAGAAGGAGTCGAGGTTCATGTAGCCGGTGTCGTTACCCAGGTTGACCAGCTTGTTCTTCAGATAGGAGGCATTGCCGCCGATGTTGAACGAGAAGTCGCCGAAGGTGCGGCGGTAGTTGACCTCAATCTCGAAACCGCTGTTGTCCATGGTGCCGACGTTGCCCGTAGGCTTCGACTCGCCCAGGTAGGAGGGTACGGGCATAGTCATCAGCATACCCTCGGTGCGCTTCTTGTAGTAGTCGAGCGTCAGGGTCAGCGAGTTGTTCAGGAAGGCGAAGTCCAGGCCCACGTCGGTCTGGTTGCTCTCCTCCCACTCCAGGTCGGTGTTGGCCGTACCGGAGGCCTTCACGCCGTTGACGATAGCCTCGCTGCCGTCGGCGCCGCTGCCGAATACGTAGTTGTTGCCGGCAGCCGTCAGCACCGTATAGGAGAAGGCGCCGATTTGGTCGTTGCCGTTCTTACCCCACGACAGACGCAGCTTCAGGGCCGAGAGCCAGTCGGCGCGGTCGCGCAGGAAGGCCTCGTTCTTGATGTTCCAGCCCACCGACACCGAGGGGAATACCGCGAAGCGGTTGTTGGGGCCGAACATCGACGAACCGTCGCGGCGCACCGTAGCCTGAATCATATAGCGGTTGTCGTAGTCATAGGATACACGGGCGAAGAGCGAGGTGAGGCGGTAGTCGTCATAGAGGTAGCCGCTCGCGCCCTGCTTCTCGCGGTCGCCGGTCGTGAAGCCGAGGTTGGCCTTGTCGGGGTCCTCCTCGACCAGGTCCTGGTTGCTGCCCGTCAGCGAGCGTCCCGTGCTTTCGAGAGCCGACTGGCCCAGCATAACCGAGAGGTGGTGCTTGTCGGCGAAGACCTTGTCGTAGGTAAGGGTGTTCTCCACCTGCCATATCAACTCGCGCTGCATGGTCGAGAAGACCGACGAATAGTCCTGCTTGCGGTTGGCATTCAGGTAGTAGTTGGGCGTCCAGCCGTCCCAGCCCTTGAAGCCGAGGTCGACACCGACCGACGACTTGAACTTCAGGTTGTCCCACAGGGTGATTTCAGCGTCGAAGTTGGCCACGAAGCGGTCGCCGTTGAACTTATCGCCGGGCAGCGAGAGGTCGGCCAGCGGGTTCGACATCTCGTTGTAGTCGCTGCCGGGGATGCTGTACAGACGGCCGTTCTTCTTGTCGCGGATGAGGTTGTAGCCGGCATACTGCGCCTCCAAGGCGGCCTCGTCCTCGGCATAGACGCCCAAGATAGGCGACAGCGTGATGGCCGAGCCCAGGGGCGAGCCGTACTCGCTGTTGGTCGAGATGCCCTTCGAGATGGTGCGGGCGTAGGAGAGGTTGGTGTTCAGCACCAGTTTGTTCAGCCAGTTGCGCGCCTCGGTCTTGTCGAAGAGCGTGTAGCTGTCATTCAGACGCAGGGTGAAGCGCTCGAAGTTCGAACGGTCGAAGTTGCCGCCGATGATACCCTCCTGGTCGTAGTAGCTGGCCGATACATAATAGGTGTTGCGTCCCGACTGGCCGCTCAGCGAGAGCTGGTGCGACTGCACGGGGGCGTTGTCGTTGAAAATCTCATCCTGCCAGTCGGTGCCCTCGCCATAGGAGTAGGGGTCGGCGTAGCGCAGACCGAGACCGGCGTTGAGCGAACCCTCGTTCATCATCACGGCATACTCCGTGGCGTTCAGCACGTCGCGCTTGCGCCAGGGATTCTGGATACCGTAATAGAAATCGTAGCTGACCGTGAGGTGGTCTTTGGCCTTGGAGCCCTTCTTGGTGGTCACCAGGATAACGCCGTTGGCGCCGCGCGTACCGTAGACGGCGCACGAGGCGGCATCCTTCAGCACGTCGATACGCTCGATATCCGAGGGGTTCAGGTAGTCGATGCCGGTGCTGATGGGCATGCCGTCGACCACGTAGAGCGGGTTGGAGTTGTTGATGGTGCCGAAACCGCGGATGCGGATTTGCGAGCCGGCGCCGGGCTGGCCCGAGGCCGAGGTAACCATCACGCCCGAGGTGAGACCCTTCAGGGCGTCATCCACACGCACGGCGGAGACCTTTTCGAGCATGTCGTCGCCGATGGTCGAAATCGAGGCCGTCACGACGCTCTTCTTCTGCACGCCGTAGCCGATAACCACGACGTCATCCATGGTCAGGCTGCTCTGCAGCACCACGTCGATAGTGGTCTGCGCACCCACCTGAATACTCTGCGGGGTCATACCCACGTGAGAGAAGGTCAGCACGGCATCGCCGCCGGCGACCTGGATGGCATAGCGGCCGTCCAAGTCGGTCGTCATGCCCTGCGTAGTTCCTTCGACAACCACGGATGCACCGATAATCGGTTCACCGCCGGCGTCCTTGACCTGGCCCTGAACCAGCTGTTGGGCGTGGGCGCTCAAGATTCCCCCCCCCAACAAAATCAGGACCAAAACAGCCTTCATGCATAAGTTTTTCATAGGCTTCGGTTTTTAGGTTTGTAAGTTAATTAAGTGAATTATTGGTTTCCTTTCTCTTTGTTCCGCCCCTTCCGGACGGCTTTACACAAAATTATAGAAAAGAGGTGTGGCTTCAAAAGGCAAGGGAGAAAATAGTGGATTAAAAATTTTTAAAAACAGATAACCCGCTCATTCCCAATAGCGACTTTGGAAGGACAGCCGAAAAAAAGTGGATTTTGCACAATGCAAAATCCGCTTCTCGGGCCTCTTTCCCCTCCTCGCCGGCCTTCGGATGCCGGCTCAAGACGCCAACGTAAGACGCCAGCGTAAGACGCCGGTTTTAGTAGGGGCCCCGGCGCAGCGCGGGCTCGGACGGTCTACGACTTAAACGAGCCGATGGTGCGTATGCGGTCCTCGAAGTCCTCGCGGCCCGACTTGGCGCGGTTCTTCACCTTGGCCCGGTAGTTGTAAATCGTGTTGACCGAGTAGCGCAGCAGGGCGGCGATTTTCGACGAGTCGGTGATGCCGAGGCGGATGAGCGCGAAGATGCGCAGCTCGGTGTTGAGCATCTCGCCCTTGTGGAGCACGATGCGCTCCTCGTCCTTGAGCAGCGAGTTGAACTCCTCCACGAAGTCGGGATAGAGGCGCAGGAAGGCCCCGTCGAACATGTTGTAGAAGTCCTCCAACTCGGCATCCATCAGGGCTGTGGACGACAGCTCCCGCTGCAGCTCGGCCGCCTTGCCGGCCGAGAGCTTGCGCTTGACGGTCCGCTGCAGATTCTGCAACTTCTCGATATAGTTCGAACACATCGAGAGCAGCAGACCGATATACTCCTCCTTCACGCGGTTGGCCTCGGCAATGGAGGTGTTCAGCTCGCGCAGTTGGAGGGTCATGCGCCGCTGCTCCTCCAGGTAGCGGCTGATGGCCACATTCTTGCTCTCGATTTCCTGCGCCGTGCGGTGCGCCCGGCGGAAGAGGACCCAGGCGTAGAGAGCGAAGGCTAACGACAGGGCGGCAAAGAGGGCGATAGCCGTATTCTGCCGCCTTCGGAGCCGCGCGGCTGCGGCATTACGCTCGGCATACGAGCGCTCGATTACGGGCATGATTTGGGCGATTTGCCACGGGCGCAGCTTGGCGTTGTAGAAGATGGCGTCATCCATCGAGATAGAGATATAGCGGAACGCCCGCTCGATTTCCTCCTCGCCGTCGGCGAAGAGCTGACGGGCCAGCGAGGCGATGGAGGCGTTGTCCTTCGTGGCGGTCATCGCATCGGCAATGGCCGACCGGATATACCAGTCGCAGAAGTCGGGCCGGTTGAGGGCATAGGAAATCAGCGCCTGGTCGTAGGCATGGATGGCGTAGGGGTGGGTGTCGGGGGCGTGGCGGGCCAGCAGGAGGCCATTCACCGAGTCGGCGCGCGCCATGTCGCCCTCGTCCATCGCCTCGCAGACCTGCAGCGAGAGGTACTCCTCCGAGTCGGCCGGCAGCTCGGCGAAGAGCTTGCCCCGGTAATAGGCCATCCGCCGCTCGGCCGTCTCGGCCAGCGTGGAGTGCTTGGAGTACTCCCTGAAGTCGCGGTTGAAGCGGTGCTGCACCCAGTAGTAGCGCAGCCGCTGCCCGACGTCCAGGGAGAGGGTGTCGGTCAGGTAGAGCAGCACCTCGCGGGCCTCGAGGTACATGCCCGAGGTGGTGTAGAGCAGTCCCTGCTCCACGGCGGTCTCGGCCGCCCGGCGCCGGTCGCCCATAGCGAAGGCCAGGCGGGCATTCTCCGAGAGGTAGTAAAGGGCGCTGTCGAACTTGAAGGAGAAGTATTCGTCGTAGAGCTTACGGTTGTACTGGTACTGCTGCTCGACGGAGGTGCCGGCATCGGTCTTCATCTCGAGCAGGAACCTAATGCGGCGGTAGCGGGCCTGCACATACCGCTCCGCCTCCGACAGACGGGTGTCCAACCTGTCGAGCAGCTCGGCGGTACTCGCGCGTTCGGCATGGGCCGACAGCGGAATTACCGTCAGCAGCAAGAGGCCGAGGACCGGCAGACGCAAGGACTTCATCATCGGTTCAGGTTCGTTTTTACAAATTTAGCAAAATAATCCCGAATTGAGAATCCTCAAGGCCGATTTTTTTCATTTGCCGGCGTAGACGCCGGCGTCACCCTGAGGAGGGCCCTTGGGCCCGACGTGAGGGTCTCATTTCCGCCGTCAAACTATCCTTGGTGCAAACCATACGGGATAGCGTTTGTTGCCGGTCGGCTCGCTTTTGGCGGTCGTTGTTCGGGCTTGCGCCCGTACGATAAGTGTCTACCCCTCCCCTTACCCCTCCCTTGGGGAGGGGATGCGACGGACGCACTGTCCCGCTTTCGCACCGATTCCGCGCTACGCCGGTCGTAAGGAATAGCGCATAAGGCCCTGGGACCCGCCCTAAAACAGGCGTTTACGCCTGCGTCCCGCGGGTGGACACCAATTCAAAATTGGGCAGAGGAGTGCACAGCCGGCGGAATCCGGACAAGATTCGGGACTGGCCGCCCTCGCCGCCGCCCTCCCCATTCCCCCCCCCGAGGGACGAACCCCAACAAAAAAGCGGACCCGCAGGTCCGCTTCACTTGGCTGTTCACCGTGGCTACTGGATGCCCAGCTCGCGCTTCACCTCGGGGAGGATATCGGTGAGCTGCGCCTCGTTGAAGTAGGCCATCGAGGGGATGGAGGTATCGAAAACCGCCAGATAGCCGCCGGCGACCGCCACCTTGCTGATGGCAGCCATAGCCTTGTCCGTCACGGGGCGGAACAGCTCGGCGCGCTTCTGCTGAATCTCGTTCTGGGCGCTCTGCTGGTACTCCTCCATACGGGCCGAGAGGTCCTGAATCTCCTTATACTTCAGCTGCTTCGTCGACTCGTTCATGGTCGCCTCGTTCTTCTGCAGCTCGGCAACCTTGTTGTTGATTTCCACCTGCATAGTCTCATAGGTGGCCCCCAGGTCCTTGACGAAGGCCTCCAGGTTGGCCTGGGCCTCCTTGGCCTCGGGCATGGCGGCCACGACCTCGTTGGTGTTGATGCGGCCGAACTTCTGGGCATAGAGCGAAGATGTGCTGAAGAGCAGCACCAGGGCCAGGGTTAGTTTCAGTACGTTTTTCATAAGTGTTGTGTTATTGATTTTTTAACTTGTTATTTCAGGGCATCGATGATTTCCTGCGTCTTGTCCACACCCTCCGAGCAGTAGAGCAGCGTGGGGTTCGAGGCCGAGTCGAGCACCAAGTCGGCACCCGCGGCCTTGGCGAAGCTCTCTATGGCGGCGAAGACCCGCTTCTGGATGGGCTGGATGAGCTCGATGCGCTTTTTCATGAGCGTACCCTCGGTGCCGAAGACCGCCTCCTGGTACTTCTGGGCCTCCTGCTCGCTCTGCAGTATCTGCTGCTCATGGGCCTGCCGGGCCGAGTCGGAGAGCGTATGCTTGATGCGCATGTAGTTGTTGTAGAGCGCCTCGGTCTGGGCGAAGCGGGCATCCACATTCTTCTGCTCCTGCTCGCCCATCTCGTCTATGCGGGCCAGGGCCTCGTTGTAGTCGGTCTGCGACTTGAAGATTTTCTCGCTGTTGACCACGATATAGTTCTGTGCGGCGGCGGCACCGGCGGCGCAGAGGAAAAGGAGGGATAAAATCAATCGTTTCATAATTCGGTTCTTGTCTTGTTTTGGTAAAGATAACAATTTTCTTTCAAATTTGTTGCCATCGCATCAGAATTGTTGACCCAGCACGAAGTGGAACTGGCTTCCGCTCTTGGTCGTCGACCCGGCGGGAGCGTCGAAGCCGTAGCCCCAGTCGATGCCCAGCATACCCACCACGGGCAGATAGAGGCGGACGCCGAAGCCGGCCGAGCGCTTGAGCTTGAAGGGCGAGAACTTGCGCCACGACTCGAAGCCGTTACCGCCCTCGAGGAAGCCCAGCACGTAAATCTGCGACGAGGGCTTCAGCACGATGGGATAGCGCAGCTCGACCGTATATTTGTTGTAGGCCGTCGAGTAGTAGTCGTTCACGGGGTCGAGTTCGCCGTCCTCGTAGCCACGCATCGAGATAATGTCGATACCGTAGATGTTGTAGCCCGACATGCCGTCGCCGCCCACCTCGAAGCGTTCGAAGGGCGACACCTTATTCTTATTATAGTTGCCCAGGTAGCCCATCTCGGCCTTGGCCATCAGCACCAGCTTCTGGTTGCGCGTGAGCGAGAGGAACCACTGGCCCTTGAACTGCCACTTGTGGAACTCAATCCACTTGTAGCGCTCCGAGTCGGAGAGGGTCTTGTCGCTGTAGTCCTTGCCGTCCCAGAGCGAGAAGGGAGGGGTGAGCTGCACCGAGATACTGAAGTCCGAGCCGCGGCGGGGATAGGTGGGCTGGTCGACCGAGTTGCGGCCGAAGACCAGTTTGAGCGAGAACATGTTGGCCGCGCCGTTCGTCATCACGAACGAGCTCCAGTTCCGCAGCTTGTAACGCTGGTAGGCCAGTTCGCCGTAGAGCGTGAAGTAGGGGTCGGGCCACGAAAGACGCTTGCCCAGGCCGGCCGAGATACCCGTCGAGCGGAAGTAGCGCGTGGCCGACTGCCAGAAGTAGTAGGCGTCGTTCTGCTCGGAGAAGTGGGCCTGCACGGTGAAAGAGTTGGGCTTGCGGCCGCCTAACCAGGGGTCGGTGAAGCTGAGGGAGAGGGCCTTGTAATAGGTGCCGTTGGTCTGGGCCGAAATCATGAGCCGCTGGTTCTGGCCCATGGGATAGGGGCGCCAGGCCCCCTTCTTGAAGAAGTTGCGGATGGAGAGGTTGTTCAGCGTGATGCCCACCGAACCTACGAAGGTGCCCGAGCCCCAGCCGCCGGCGACGTTGAACTGGTCGCTGGCCTGCTCCTCGAGGGGCCAGTTGACGTTCACTAACTCGTTCGACACGGGCTTGATGTCGGGCATCAGCGTCTCGGCGTTGAAGTGCCCCATGGCATTCAGGGTGCGGATGGTCTGCATGAGCATCGAGCGGTCGTACAGCTCGCCCGGGCGGGTGTAAATCTCGCGGCGGATAACCTCGTCGTCCACGCGCAAGTTGCCCGAGATGCCCACCTCGTTGATGGTGAACTGCTTGCCCTCGAAAATCTTGATAACCAAGTCGATGGAGTCGGTCCCCACGACGATTTCGTCGGGGTCGATTTGCGACATGAGGTAGCCCTTGTTCTGGTAGAGCGACGAAACGGACAGGTCATCGGGGTTGACCTCGCGGCCTATGCCCAACCGCTTGTGCATCGACTTCTTGTCGTAGGTGTCGCCCGGCTGCACGCTGAATATCTGCTCCAGGTCCTCGGTCGAGTAGACCGAGTTGCCTAACCACGAGATGTTGCGGATGTAGTATTTGTTGCCCTCCGAGAGGTCCAGATGCAGACCTATGCGCTTTTCGTTGATGACGTAGAGCGAGTCGCTCAGGATGGTGGCGTTGCGGTAGCCCTTCGAGTTGTAGAAGTCGATGAGCAGTTCCTGGTCCTCGGCGTAGCTCTTCTCGTTGAACTTGGTGCTGCGCAGGAAGTTGATGCCCTTCTGGTGGGTCTTCTTGAAGGTCTTGCGCAGCCGGCGCTCGTTGAAGCTGTCGTTGCCCGAGAAGGTGATTTCGCCGATGCGCACCCGGGGTCCCCGGTCGACGACGAAGGTGACGTTCACGGCACGCGCACGCGCGGGGTCGTTGTCGATGCGCACCTCCACGGAGGCGTTGCGGAAGCCCTTCTCGGCGAAGTAGGCCTCGATGAGCTTGATGTTCTTGTCGATGACGTAGTCCGAGAGTTCAGAGCCGCGACGCAGCTTGAGCTTCTCGGTCAGGTCCTTGCTCTTGCTCTTGGAGATGCCCTCGAACTTCCAGCTGTTGACCAGCGGCCGCTCATGCAGGAACACCTCCAGGTCGACGCTGTCGCCCAACATGGTGGCGCCGATTTTCACGTCGGAGAAGTAACGCTGGTTCCACAGGCGGGTGATGGCGTTGGAGATGTAGCTGCCCGGCAGATAGAGCGAATCGCCCGGTATCAGGCCCGCCGACGAACGGATGAGGTCGGGGTCGAGGTACTTCACGCCGCGGATGTTGACCTGGCGGATGTGGTAGAGCTTCGGCGCCGCGCCCTTCAGCATGGGGGCATCCTCGGGGAAGGGCGGCAGGGCGAGAGAGTCGGCCACGCCGGCAGCATCGGCACTGTCGGTGGAAACAGGGGTGGAAACGGCGGCTGTCGTATCGGCCTGCTCCGGCTGTTGGGCCGCGGCGGGGCAGAGAGCCGCCAGGAGGGCTGCCGCTGCGAGTATGATTTTACCTAAACGGTTCATTCTTGTTCTAACTATTCACTTTTCACATCTTTTACCAGTCCGAACCGGCGGTCGCGGGAGGCATACACCGCTATCGCCCTGTCGAACTCCTCCTCCGTAAAGTCGGGCCACAGCACCTCGGGGAAGTAGAACTCGGCATAGGAGGCCTGCCAGAGCAGGAAGTTGCTCAGGCGGCACTCCCCGCTGGTGCGGACAATCAGGTCGGGGTCGGGATAGGGCGCCGTGTAGAGGGCATCCGCCACCCGCTTCTCGTCAATCTCCTCCGGGCGGAGCCGTCCGGCAGCCGCCTCTGCGGCCAGCAGCCGTGCGGCGCGCACCAGTTCGCTGCGCGAGGAGTAGTTCAGCGCCAGGATGAGGGTCAGCTTGTGCTCGCTGCCGGTCTCCTGCTCGATGAGGGCTAAATGTTGCTGCACCCGCTCCGAGAAGCGGCTGCGGTCGCCAATCATCCGCACGCGCACGCCCTGCCGCTTGAGCTCGGGCGTCTCGTCGACGATGCTCTTGCAGAGAATCTCCATCAGGGCATTCACCTCCTCGGCGGGCCGGCCCCAGTTTTCGGTCGAGAAGGCGTAGAGCGTAAGGTACTCCACCCCGTTCCGCAGGGCGGCCTTCACGCTGCGGCGCACCGACTCAACGCCCTGCATATGACCCATATAACGCTCCTCGCCGCGTTGTTCGGCCCAGCGGCCATTGCCATCCATGATGATAGCCACATGACGAGGAATATTTCTCTCCTTGCTCATCATTCGTTCTATATAAGGTGCAAATATAGCCTTTTTATGGAAAATGCGAAAGCGCGAAGCGCGAAAAGTGACTTTCCGTCGCAACATTCCGGCCCGTCGTCCGCCCTCCGGCCTCCCGAAAGGGGCGGGAGGCGAGGAAAGGGGGAGGTGCAGGGGGAAAGGGCGGAAGCCCGTCAGCCGCGGATATCCACGCCCCACATCATCTTATTGCGTAACGTGTCGTAAAATGAGATATTGTGCGGCACGGCCAGAAAAATGCGCTCCTCGGCCCGCCGCACCCGGAATGAGGAGCCCTCGCGGATGCGGTAGGTGCGGTTGTCGATGGAGAGGAAGGCGCCGTCCTCGCGCGTATGCACGCGGAAGCGCACCGTCGCCGCATCGGGAATCACCACCGGGCGCATAGTCAGGTTATGGGGGGCCAGGGGCGAGAGGACCAGACAGGCGCATGCCGGGGCCACCACAGGGCCTCCGGCGCTGAGCGAATAGGCCGTCGAGCCGGTCGGCGTGGAGAGGATGACCCCGTCGCCGTGGTAGGTGGCCACCATCTGCTCGTCGACGTAGGTCTCGACCGAGATGGTGCCGGCCCGCCGCCGCTGGACAGCTATTTCGTTGAGTGCCAGCTGCGACTCGGGGGCCGAGACGAAGTCGCCCTCCACGCGCAGCATCGTCCGCTCCTCCACACGCAGCGTGCCGGCGGCGATTTCGGCGAAGAGCTCGTCGGTCTGGTCGAGCGACGCCCCGGCCAGGAAGCCCAGGTGGCCCGAATTGAGCCCGGCGACCGGTATTCGCGCCCCCCGCAGCCGGCGGGCCCCCTCCAACAGGGTTCCGTCGCCGCCGCAGCAGACCATCACGGCCTCCCCGGGCTTACCTTCCTCCCCCTTCTCGCCCTCTTCTCCGGCCTTCGCCGCGTAGCTCTCGCCATAGCGCTCCACCCCCTCCGGCAACTTTGCGCCCCGCTCGCACAGGGCGGCGTAAAACTCCTCGTTGAGGGCATATCTAAAGCC
>X127_Alpine_Marmot__coassemble_44_pt1 | contig 27641 bp, 19 predicted proteins | sample X127_Alpine_Marmot__metabat2_high_PE_013 | metagenome-assembled genome bin X127_Alpine_Marmot | reverse complement strand
CGAAAGAACCCCGACCGGCAATTGCCATTTATTCAGGAAGGTACGTACCGAGGGGGTATGGTCTCGAAATTCGAATTTCGAAATATCAAAACCGCTCCGTGTGGAGGAACAGGCCGGGGAAGGGGGGCCGGTAGCGGGGTTCGGAGGCGAAGAGGCCGAAGAGGGTCGAGCCGCTGCCCGACATGGCGGCATAGAGGGCGCCCTGGGCGAGCAGGCTCGTCTTGACGGCGGCCAGCCGGGGATGGCGGGCGAAAACGGAGGGCTCGAAGTCGTTCTTCACGCACCCCTGCCACTGCGCCACCTCCTCGCGCAGCCACTCCGCAAGGGGGCGCGCCGGCACGGCGGGGGTCACGCCGGCATAGGCCTCGCGCGTGGAGACCCCCTCGTCGGGTTTCACCAGCACGAGCCACAGCCCCGCAAGAGGCAGCGCTACCGGCTCCATGCGCTCGCCGCGCCCCGTGCAGAGCTGGGGCGTATTGCGCACGAAGAAGGCTGTGTCGCTGCCCAGCTCGGCAGCCCGGGCGATGAGCTCCTCCTCCGGCAGCTGCAATCCGTACAGCTCATCCGCGGCCCGCACGACAGCGGTCCCGTCGGCCGAGCCGCCCCCCAATCCGGCACCGAAGGGCACCCGCTTGTCGAGCTCGATTTTCAGTCCCCCGATGCCGTAGTGCCGCTGCATGAGGCGGAAGGCCTTCACGCAGATATTCTCCTCGGCGGGGCAGTCGACCGCAAGGCCGCTCTGCGCAAAGGTCACCCCGCCATCCGGTGCGCGGACGATGCGCACCTCGTCATAGAGCCCCCGCACGGGGACCATGGCCGTCTCCACGTCGTGGTAGCCGTCCTCGCGGCGGCGCAGCACGTCGAGACCGATGTTGATTTTACAGTTGGCTCGCAGAATCATAGGGCAAAGGTAGCCATAATAATCGGAAATGCGCTATCTTTGCCCCATGAAATTCCGCACCGAAATACCTGTCCGCGCCCTGCCCTTCGAAATCGGCTACCGCAACCGCATCCTCTCGTTGGGCTCCTGCTTCGCCGAGAGTATCGCCGGCCGGCTCGCTGCCGCGAAGTTCGCCGTGACGCTCCACCCCACGGGCATCCTCTTCAACCCCCGCTCCATCGCCTCGGCCCTCCGGCGCTTCGAGACGGGGCGGGCCGTCGAAACCGGAGAGCTGCACGAGAGCGGCGGGCTGTGGTTCCACTACGGCTTCCACGGCTCCTTCTCCGGCACCGACCCGCAGCAGACCCTCGCCGCCATGAACCGGGCCCTCGCCGAGGGATGCCGGGCCCTCGCCGAGGCCGACCGACTGCTGGTCACCTTCGGCACGGCGTGGATTTACGAGCTCCGCTCGAGCGGCGAGACGGTGGCCAACTGCCACCGGCAGCCCCGCGAACAGTTCCTCAGGCGGCGGCTCTCGGCGGCGGAAATCGTCGCGGAGTGGGAGGCGCTGCTCGAGGGTTCCCTGGCCGGGAAGAAGGTGCTCTTCACCCTCTCCCCCGTGCGGCATGTGGGCGACGGCGCCGAGGAGAACTCGTTGAGCAAGGCCACGCTGCGCGTAGCCATTGCCGAATTGGCGGAGCGGCACCCCGACGTCGGCTACTTCCCGGCCTTCGAGCTGCTGACGGACGATTTGCGCGATTACCGGTTCTATGCCGACGACCTGGTGCACCCCTCCCGTCAGGCGGAGCAGTACATCTGGGAGCACTTCGTCCAGGCGGCACTCGACCGCGAGGCGCGCCGGTGGCTGCCCGAAATCGAGGCGGCGCTCCGCGCCCTGCAGCACCGGCCGCTCCACCCCGGGAGCGAGGCGTGGGCGAATTTCCGCATCCGCCAGCGCATCCGCCTCAAGGAGCTGCAGCGGCTCTCCGGCGCCGACCTGAAGGAGGAAATCGCCTATTTCGGATAAGGGGCTCCTTTCTCGGTTGTTTGCGTCGCCTTTCGCACGGCTTGCGGCTTCATTTTGCCGCACCTCCCGTTGCACAGGAACCCCTGTGCTCCTCGGGGTGCGACAGAAACCGGCCGCAAAACAGGCAGAAATAATCTTGGAAACAATTTTAAACAGTTTCCAAGAATCCCAAATAAAATTCGTAATTTTGCGCGCCATGAAATTCAAATTCGCAAAATTCGTCCTGCTGCTCGCCCTGTCGGGCAGCTGCTTCAGCCTCGCGCAGGCTGCGGGACAGCCGCGGTTGGTCGTTCAAATCGTCGTCAGCTCCCTCAGGCCCGAGGCACTCGCCCGCTATGCCGGCAACTGCTCCGAGGGGGGCTTCCGCCGGCTCGGGAGGGAGGGCATCAGCTACACCCGCGCCGCCTACGACTGTCAGCAGACCCTCACGCCCGTCTCGTTGGCGACCCTCACCACGGGTGCCATGCCCTCGACCCACGGCGTCGTGGCCTCCCACTGGCGCGACTATGTGGAGAACCGCACCGTATCCCTCATCGAAGACCCGGAGGTGACGGGATTGGAGTATCACACCGGCGGCGGGCAATTCTCGCCCCGGCAGCTTGTCGCTCCCACCGTGGGCGAGGCGCTTATCGCCCACTCGCCCGAGAGCCGCGTGGTGACCATCGCCCTGGAGCCCGAGTCGGCCGTGGTGATGGGCGGCAAGGCGGGGATGACCTTCTGGATGAACGACGAGCTGTGCCACTGGCGCTCCTCATCCTACTATATGCCCGTGCTGCCCGAGTGGGTGAAGCGCTGCAACAAGGAGCGCCAGCCCCAGAGCTTCATCATGCAGACGTGGAGCACCCTGCTGGAGGCCCCGGCCTACCGGAACCTCCGCCGGGCCGACATCCTCCTGCGCGAGCCCGCACACAGCCGCCCGCAGCGCGAGAGGCGCGGGGAGTTATCGCGCGTAAAGGAGATACCCTGCGGGGTGACCTACCGCCGGGAGTACGACCGGATGGCCTACACCCCCGCGGGCAACAGCGCCGTGCTGAACTTCGCCAAGTTGGCCGTCTCGCAGTTGGGATTGGGCGCCGACGCAACGCCCGACCTGCTGAATATCTGTCTCGACGCACCGCGCCACATCACGGAGGCCTACGGCCCCGAGTCCATCGAGGCCGAGGACATGTTCTACCGCTTGGACCGTGACCTGGAGGATTTTCTCACCTTCCTCTTCGCCCAGGTGAAGGAGGATGAGGGGGAGGAAGGGATTGTCGTAATCCTCACCTCCGACCACGGGACCAGCGCCTCCTACGACCTCGCGGCGCGGGAGCGGGAGCGCTTCAACGTGCCGCAGTTCGAGATGATTGTCGAGAGCTTCCTCGACGCCCGCTACGGCAAGGGCGACTGGCTGCTGGAGTACGAGAACAAGATGGTCTACCTGAACCACAACCTCATCTACGAGAAGCGTCTCTCGCTGGCCGACATCCAGAACGAGGTGGCCACCTTCGCCATGCAGTTCCGCGGCGTGTCGCACGCCCTGTCGGCTACGGCCATGCGGACGAGCTACTTCGGCAGCGGCTATGCCCGCAAGATGCAGAACAGCTTCTACCCCCGCCGCTCGGGCGACGTCATTCTGAACCTGATGCCCGGATGGATAGAGGAGGATGAGTTCAGACGCTCCGAGGCCGGCTCGATGTACGGCTACGACGCACGCGTGCCCCTGCTGGTCCGCGTCCCGGGCATCGCCCCCGCCGCAGTGGAGCGCGAGGTGGAAATGTGCTCGGTGGCACCCACCGTGGCCCGCTTGTTGGGGATTCCCGAGCCGGCGGCAGCGGAGGGGCGCGCCCTGGAGGAGATACGATAAATCGGAATAAATGCACCAGACAATGGAAAAGGATACCATACAGGAGGAAATCATCGGGGAGTTCGCCCTTTACGACGACTGGCTCGACAAATACGACTACCTCATCGGGTTGAGCGACACGCTGCCCGCCATCGACGAGAAGCACCGCACGGACCAGTACGTCATTCAGGGGTGCCAGTCGCGGGTGTGGGTCGACGCCGAGCTGCGCGACGGCAGGGTGTGGTACACGGCCGACAGCGACGCCATCATCACCAAGGGCATCATCTCGCTGCTCATCCGCGTACTGAACGGCCGCACGCCGCAGGAGATACTCTCGACCGAGCTCTACTTCATCGACGCCATAGGCCTGAGCGCCAACCTCTCGCCCACGCGCGCCAACGGACTGCTGGCCATGGTGAAGCAGATGAGGCTCTACGCGCTGGCATTCAGCAAAAAACAGGAATAGACCAATCGAAAGGAACATGGTTACCAAGGAAGACATCTTACGGGTGGAGCAGGACATCGTCCTGACCCTGAAGAACATATACGACCCCGAGATTCCGGTCAACGTCTACGACCTGGGGCTTATCTACGAAATCGACTACACGCCCGACGGCGTGGCGACAATCCGCATGACCCTCACGGCCCCCAACTGCCCGATGGCCGACCAGCTGGTCGAGGACGTCAATGTACAGGTGGGCAAGGTGAAGGGCGTCAAGGAGGTGAACGTCATCCTGACCTTCGACCCCGTGTGGAACAAGGACATGATGACCGAGGAGGCCAAACTGGAGCTCAACATCTTCTAACTATGGACCGGGGGCGGGAAAGCCGGGGGCGGGAGCACCAGAAGCAGGAGGGCCGCGGGTCGGAGGACTGCAAACGGGAGGACTGCGGGGCGGAGGGCCAGAAGCAGGAGGGCCGCGGACAAGCAAACTGCGGGCCGGAGAGCCGCGAGCGTTTTTGGGCCCGGCGGGAGCAGGCTGCCGACCTCTTCGGCTGCCGCGACGAGCTGTCGGCCCTGGATGCCGTGGAGCAGTGTTCGCTCTACAACCGGCTGGCCGCCGAGCGGATGGAGCAGAAGGCCGGGCGGTTGCGCCGTCTCTACCTCGAATCCGACCGCAACTGGATGCAGCTCTTCTTTCTGGGGCTGTTCCACACGGTGGGCGACCTGAGGAACCGCGACAGATACCTGGAGCTGGCCCGCCGCATAGGCTACGCCGCCGTTCTGCACGAGCGCTACACCCAGCCCCAGGTCGAGGCCCTGCTGTTGGGCACCGCGGGGCTGCTCGACGGCTGCCGCCGCGACGACTACACCGCCCTGCTGGAGCGTGAGTTCGACCACCAGCGCCACAAGTACCGCATAGAGCCCATGCGGGCCGAGGAGTGGGACCTGCACGTCCGCGAGGCGAACCATCCGCGGCTGCGGCTGGTGCAAATCGCCGCCTTCCTCACCCGCAGCGACTTCCTCGTCGACGAGGTGTTGAAGTGCCGCACCCGGGAGGAGGTGCAGCGTCTCTTTTCCGCCGAGGCCCCGCAATACTGGAGCAGCTACTACAACCCCTCGAATGCCGCCGACCACACGGCCAAGCGCCTCGGGGCGGAGAAGGCCTCGCTCATCGGCATCAACCTGGCGGCCGTCTTCCAGTATCTCTACGGCCGCGAGACCGGGCGCGAGGAGTACCTCGGCAGCGCCTTTGCCCTGTGGGAGGCCCTGCCCGCCGAGCGGAACCGCTTCACCACCATCTGGCACCCCGTGGCGCCGCACAACGCCTTCGAGTCGCAGGCCCTGCTGCAACTGGCCCGCGAATACTGCACGCCGCGCCGCTGCCGCCTCTGTCCGTTGGCCGCCCGGATATGGGAGCGGACCTGCTCCGAGGCCCGGTAGAGGTCCCCTTTTCGGCCCTTTCGGCCCGAGAATCGCCCGTCGGGCGCAATTATCCTCCCGATTTTTGCTTTTATTCGAGAATTATCGTTATTTTTGCAAGTTATACTTATCAAACGCAAAAACAAAGACAGGACCATGGATATATTGACCGGATTATTGAAGCTGTTTTTCGGCTCGAAAGCCGACAAGGACCGCAAGGAGATTCAGCCCTATGTCGACAAAATCAAAGCCGTCTACCCCTCCATCGAGGCGCTGACGAACGATGAGCTGCGCGCCCGCTCGGCCTCGCTGATGAAGCAAATCGCCGACTTCATAGCCGCCGACGAGGCCCGCATCACGGAGCTCAAGGCCCAGCTCGAGCGCGACGACATCTCGCTCGAGGAGAAGGAGCGCTGCTCGAAGGAGGCGGACCAGACCGTCAAGCGCATCGACGAGAAAATCGAACAGAAGCTGGACGAGATTCTGCCCGAGGCCTTCGCCATCATGAAGGACACGGGGCGCCGCTTCGCCCAGAACGACACGGTGGTCGTCACGGCCAACGACTTCGACCGCAACTTGGCCGCCGAGAAGGACTTCGTGACCATCGAGGGCGACAAGGCCGTCTATGCCACCCACTGGTTGGCCGGCGGCAACGACGTGAAGTGGGACATGATTCACTACGACGTCCAGCTCTTCGGCGGCGTGGTGCTGCACAAGGGCAAAATCGCCGAGATGGCTACGGGCGAGGGCAAGACCCTGGTGGCCACGCTGCCCGTCTTCCTGAACGCACTGGCCCGCAAGGGCGTCCACTTGGTTACGGTGAACGACTACCTGGCCAAGCGAGACAGCGAGTGGATGGGGCCCATGTATCAGTTCCACGGACTTTCGGTGGACTGCATCGACAAGCACCAGCCCAACTCCGAAGCCCGCCGCCGCGCCTACATGGCCGACATCACCTTCGGCACGAACAACGAATACGGCTTCGACTATCTGCGCGACAACATGGCCTCGTCGCCCAAGGACCTCGTGCAGCGCAAGCACCACTTCGCCATCGTCGACGAGGTCGACTCGGTGCTCATCGACGACGCCCGCACCCCGCTCATCATCTCGGGTCCCGTGCCCAAGGGCGACGACCAGCTCTTCGAGCAGTACCGCCCCGCCATCGAGAACCTCTACAACATGCAGAAGAACCTGGTTACCAACCTGGTGGCCGAGGCGCGCCAGCTCATGGGCGAAGGCAAGAGCGAGGAGGGCGGCGTAAAGATGTACCGCGCCCACAAGGGTCTGCCGAAGTACAAGCCGCTCATCAAGTTCCTCTCCGAGCCGGGCGTGAAGGTCCAGCTGCAGAAGACCGAGAATATCTACATGGCCGACAACAACCGCCGCATGCCCGAAATCACGGACGAGCTCTTCTTCATCATCGACGAGAAGCTGAACTCCGTGGAGCTGACCGACAAGGGCCATGAGGCGCTCTCGCGCTACTTCAACGAGGACGGCTTCTTCGTCCTGCCCGACATAGGCTCCGAGGTGGCCGACATCGAGAAGATGGACATCCCGGCCGAGGAGAAGGCGCAGAAGCGCGACGCCGTCATCAACGACTACGCCCTCAAGTCCGAGCGCGTGCACACGGTGAACCAGCTGCTGAAGGCCTACTCGATGTTCGAGAAGGACACCGAGTATGTGGTGATGGACAACAAGGTGAAAATCGTCGACGAGCAGACGGGCCGCATCCTGGACGGCCGCCGCTACTCGGACGGTCTGCACCAGGCCATCGAGGCCAAGGAGCACGTGAAGGTCGAGGCCGCCACCCAGACCTTCGCCACCATCACCCTGCAGAACTACTTCCGCATGTATCACAAGTTGGGCGGCATGACCGGTACGGCCGAGACGGAGGCTTCGGAGTTCTGGAGCATCTACAAGTTGGACGTGGTAGTCATCCCCACCAACAAGCCCGTCATCCGCGACGACCGGCCCGATTTGGTCTACAAGACCAAGCGCGAGAAGTACAACGCCGTCATCAACGAGGTGGTCGAGCTGGTTAAGTTGGGTCGCCCCGTATTGGTCGGCACCACGTCGGTCGAGATTTCGGAGCTGCTGAGCCGCATGCTCAAGCTCCGCGGCATCAAGCACAACGTGCTGAATGCCAAGCAGCACCAGTTGGAGGCGCAGGTCGTTGCCGAGGCCGGACGCCCCGGCCAGGTGACCATTGCGACCAACATGGCCGGCCGCGGTACCGACATCAAGCTCACCGAGGAGGTGAAGCGGGCCGGAGGTTTGGCCATCATCGGCACCGAGCGGCATGAGAGCCGCCGTGTGGACCGTCAGCTGCGCGGCCGTTCCGGACGTCAGGGCGACCCCGGTTCGTCGCAGTTCTTCGTCTCGCTGGAGGACGACCTGCTGCGTCTGTTCGGCGCCGCCCGCATCGCCTCGGCCATGGACCGCATGGGACATGAGGAGGGCGAGGCCCTGCAGTCGAAGATGCTGTCGGGCGCCATCGAGCGGGCCCAGAAGAAGGTCGAGGAGAACAACTTCGGCATCCGCAAGCGGCTGCTGGAGTACGACGACGTGATGAACTCGCAGCGCGAGGTGATTTACACCCGCCGCCGCCACGCCCTCTTCGGCGAGCGCATAGAGATAGACCTGAACAACATCATGTACGACTACGCCGAGCTCTTCGTCGAGCAGCACGGCGGCATCGAGTACGAGGACTTCCGCTTCGAGCTGATTCGCGAGGTGGCCGTCGAGCTGCCCCTCGATGCCGAGGCCTATGCCAAGGCGAAGCCGCAGGAGATAGTCGAGTGTATCGTGAAGGCCCTGCAGGAGATGTACGGCCGCCGGGCCAAGGCCGTCGCCGACATGGTGCGCCCCGTGATGGAGCGCATCTACGAGGAGCGCAAGGACCAGCTGGACGGCAACATCTACTTCCCCCTCACCGACGGACGTCTGGGCTACAACATCCCGGTAAACCTGCGCCGCTGCAAGGAGTCGGACGGCGCCGAAATATACAAGGTCTTCTCCAAGGTGGTCATGTTCACCACCATCGACGACGCCTGGCGCGAGCATCTGCGCGAGATGGACGACCTGCGCCAGAGCGTGCAGAATGCCACCTACGAGCAGAAGGACCCGCTGCTGATTTACAAGTTCGAGTCGTTCGGCCTCTTCTCGAAGATGTTGGAGAAAATCAACCGCCAGGTGCTCTCCGTCCTCGCGCGCGCCTATATCCCCGTGCGGGAGAACAACCCCGAGGCCGTGCAGCGGCAACAGCAGCAGCGCGCCCGCGTGGATGTGAACAAGCTCCAGGCCTCGCGCATGCAGGCCGCGGCACAGGCCGGACAGGCGGAGAAGCAGAAGCCCATGCCGATACATGTCGAGAAGAAGGTGGGCCGCAACGACCCCTGTCCCTGCGGCTCGGGCAAGAAGTACAAGAACTGTCACGGCAAGGGGCTGTAGCCCGGTCCGGAACCTGAACTGCTGAACCCGTATGTCTTACGAAGCGGAAAAACAACGTCAGCTCGACCGGCGCTATCTGCGCATGGCGCGCGTGTGGGCCGAGAACTCCTACTGCGTGCGCCGCAAGGTGGGGGCCCTCATCGTGAAGGACAAGATGATTATCTCCGACGGCTACAACGGCACCCCGTCGGGCTTCGAGAACATCTGCGAGGATGGCGAGGGCCACACGAAGAGCTACGTCCTGCATGCCGAGGCCAATGCCATCACGAAGGTCGCCAAGTCGGCCAACAACTGTGACGGCTCGACCCTCTACATCACCGCCGCACCCTGCATCGAGTGCGCGAAGCTGATTATCCAGGCCGGCATCCGGCGGGTCGTATACAGCGACGAATACCGCTCGGAGGAGGGTCTCGACCTCATGCGCCGCGTGGGCATCGAATGTGTCCGCGAGGAGGTGGAATAGGGGGGCCAGCCGGGGGAGCCAGCCGGGGGGGGGAGTGCGGACGACGCCGTATCCCTGGGCATCATCTGCCAGCAGGGGCTCGGCGTCGAGCCGGTGCGGGTAAAGTACACCCTGCCCGTCTACTTTGTCATCTCCGGAAGCGCCCGGGAAACGGACAAAAACGAAAACAGTAATATATGGGACGCACCGATACCGCAACAAAGAATATTGTGATTGTCGGCGCCACCTCGGGCATCGGTCTGGAGGTTGCGCGGCAGTGCATTGCCGCCGGGTGGCAGGTCGGGGCTGCCGGCCGCAGAGCCGAAGAGCTGGAGCAGCTGCGCCTCACGGCCCCCGGGCAGGTCGTCACGCGACCGATAGACGTCACCCGCAGCGACGCCCCCGAGCAGCTGCAGCAGCTCATCGAACAGCTGGGCGGCATGGACTGCTACCTTCACGTGGCCGGCGTGGGCCATCAGAACCTGACGCTCGATGCCGAAACGGAGCTGCGAACCGTGCAGACGAACGTGGAGGGCTTTACCCGCATGGTGACCGCCGCTTTCGAGTGGTTCGCCCGCCGCGGTGAGGGCCATATCGCCGCCGTCACCTCCATTGCCGGCACACAGGGCCTCGGCAGCGCCCCCTCCTACTCCGCCTCGAAACGCTTCCAAAACACCTACCTCGACGCCCTGTCCCAGCAGGCCCGCATGCGCCGGCTGAAGATACGCTTCACCGACATCCGCCCCGGCTTCGTCGCCACCGCCCTGCTGAACGACCGCCAACACTACCCGATGCTCATGCGCCCCGAGCGGGTCGCCGTACGCATCTTCCGCGCCCTCGTGCGCCGCGAGCGCAGCGTCATCATCGACCGCCGCTACGCCCTGCTGGTCTTCTTCTGGCGCCTCATCCCCCGCATCCTCTGGGAGCGCCTCGACATCCGCACCCGCAAACCCTAACGCCGGCCGGCGTAGACGCCGGTTTTAGGGCGGGTCCCGGGCCGCGTTTCGATTCCTCCGGCTGTGCGCCCCTCCACCCTGGTTCCCTCTCGTGCGTCATGCCGAGGAGGACCGTAGGTCCGACGTGAGCATCTCATTTCCGTCGTCACGGAATAGCGTTTGTTGCCGGTTGGAATTCTTACGACGGCCGTTGTTCGGGCTTGCGCCCGTTTACAAGTGCCTACCCCACCCAACCCTCCCTCGGGGAGGGCTGCGACGGATGTCTGTTTCGCTTTCGGTCGAAGTCCGCGCTACGCTGGTTGGGGATGGTTGGAGGGGCTCATGGCCGATGGAAACCGGACGAGGCCCGGGGCCCATCAGAATTCCGCCGCTTGTGCGCCCCTCCACCCTGGTTCCCTCTCGTGCGTCATGCCGAGGAGGTTTTGGAACAAAACCGACGTGGGCATCTACTTTCCGCTGTCAAACTCTCTTTCGGCCTTTTTAAGGCCGGCGGGCCGCAGCTGCGTCCCGCTCTTGACAGCGGAAATGAGACCCTCACGTCGGGCTTAACAGCCCTCCTCAGGGTGACGCAAGAGCCATTGGAAACCACTGGGGGCCATCCACTGGAAGCTACTGGGGTCTACCCCGCCAGAGGTACTTACACCTCGGCCTGGTAGAGCTGGATGCCCATCGAGCGCAGCTGCGTGCGCAGGTTGGAGGGCAGGTGGTTGTCGGTCACTATCACGTCGATTTTGTCGACCGAGGAGATGAAGGCGAAGCTGCGCTTGTTGACCTTGCTCGAGTCGAACACCGCAACCACCTGGCTGGCCATGGAGAGCATCACCTGGTTGATGTTGGCCTCCTCGATATTGGGGGTCGAAAGGCCGCACTCCACGTTGAACGAGTCCACGCCGAGGAAGAGTTTGTCGCAGTAGAAGAGTTTCAGGTTCGACTCGGCGATGGGGCCCACGGTCGAGTGGGAGGGCTCGCGGAGGTTGCCGCCGAGCAGTATCACGTTGAACCGCTTGTAGCGCAGCAGTTCGACGGCGATGTTGATGGCGTTGGTGATGATGGTCAGGCGTCTGAAACGGTCGAGGTTTCGGGCGATTTCGAGCGTCGTCGTGCCCGAGTCGAGCATGATGGTATTTCCCTCCTCGATGAGCGAGGCGGCCAAGCGGCCTATGGCCTGTTTTTCGCGCTTGTTATAGAGACACTTGTTGTCAATGGGCGTATCGTCGGGAGTGGCTTCGCCGGCCGGGTAGCTCATGGCTCCGCCGCGTGTGCGGACCAAGAGATTTCTTTCGTAAAGGGCGTTCAAGTCTTTTCGAATCGTAACTTCCGAAACTCCGAATTCCTCATGCAGCTCGGCCACCGAGATTTGCGAACGTTCGCGCAGCCGCTGCAAAATAAGAGCACGGCGACCTTTGGTCGTTTTCAAATTCTCTATCATATCAATTATCGCTCTTTATTCCGAAAAAACACCTTTAAATCACTCTATCAAGTCGTTTTTTTAATAATTAGAGCAAAGATAATCATTTTCCCGCGAAATTCCAAAAAATCCGTTTGCTTTCAACCGAAACGTTACGAAACATTTTCATCTATTCGAAACATTACGAAATTCAACTATAAATCAATACGATACAACAAGCAGCATTAAAATCCGCCTGTCGGACCTTAAAAAAATCGGCCGCGGCGGAGTTACGAAAGTTTCTTTTTTATATATTTGTGAAGAAAGCAAAACAAATTCGAAACAGCAATAACTGGAAATGGCACAACATTACACTTACAACGAAATCATGCAGCAGCCCCGCATGTGGTTGAATGAGTACGAGCTGCTGAAACAGGAGAGCGAGACCGTCCGCACGTTCTTGAACAGCTATCTGAAGGCCGGCTATCGTATAATCTTCACGGGAGCCGGCACCTCGGCCTACATCGGCGACGTATTGGAGGTAGCCGTTGCGAACACCCCCCTGCACGGGGCGCGCTCCGTGGCGACCACCGACCTGATTACCCATCCCGCCCACTATCTGCGGCCGGACGAGAAGACGCTGCTGATATCCTTCGCCCGCTCGGGCAACAGCCCCGAGAGCCTCGGAGCCGTCAACCTGGCCGACACGCTCTGCGGCGACAACATCGCCCACATCTTCATCACCTGCAACAGGGAGGGCAAGCTGGCCCGTTTGGCCGAGGGGCGCAGGAACACGCTGCTGCTGCTGCTGCCGCCCGAAACCGACGACAAGAGTTTGGCTATGACCAGCAGTTTCTCGACCATGCTCTTCACGGCGCTTCTGCTCGCCCATATCGACGACATCGAGGCGCAGTTCCCCATGGTTCGCGACATCGTGACCAACAGTGCGGCGGCGCTCACCCGCTATGACAAGGAAATCAAGGCTGTGGCCTCGCTCGACTTCGCGCGCGCCATCTTCCTCGGCTCGGGCGAGCTGAAGGGCATTGCCGAGGAGTCGCACCTGAAGCTGCAGGAGCTCACCGACGGCGGCGTGATGTGCAGCTTCGACTCGTTCTTAGGCTTCCGCCACGGACCCAAGGCCGTCATCAACAGCCGCTCGCTGCTCATCTACCTGCTCTCCGACGACCCCAAGGTGCGCCGCTATGAGGTGGACCTCATCCGCCAAATCAGCTCGAACAACCATGTGGTGGCGGCCATCGCCGTATCGTCGACCCCCATCGACATCCCCGATGCCCAAATCGACCTGAACATCGTGCTGAACTGCGGCCGCAAGCAGGGGCTTTACAGCTGCATACCCTACGTCTTCGCGGCGCAGCTGCTGGGCTACTACAAGTCGTTGGCCTCGGGTCTCAACCCCGACGCACCCTCGGTATCGGGCAACATAGCCCGCGTGGTCGAGGGAGTGACGATATATCCTTATCTGTAAACAAACAAAAGAGAAAAGCAATATGGCAAAGACCGAACAACTGCTGGCCCGCATCGCCCGCATCGAAGCCGAGACCGGCATTCCGCGCACCATTTTCGCCGCCTGTCCCAACTCGGTATCGGTGGTGAAGGCCGCCTTCCGCGCCGCCAAGCGCAACAATGCCCCCATCTACTTCGCCGCCACGCTCAACCAAATCGACTGCGACGGCGGTTACACGGGCCTCACGCCCGCCGAGTTCACCCGTCTGGCCGCCCTGGAGGCTGCTGCGGTGAACTACACCGGCACCACCATCATCGCCATCGACCACGGCGGTCCCTGGCTCAAGGACAAGCAGAACGTCGAGCGCTGGAGCGTCGAGCAGGCCATGGAGGGGGTGAAGCGCTCCTTCGAGGCCGCCGTGCTGGCCGGCTACGACCTCATCCACGTCGACCCCACGGTGGACATCTACGTACCGAAGGGTGAAATCATCGACATCCGCGTCGTCGTCCGCCGCACCGTGGAGCTCATCGCCCACGTCGAGAAGTTCCGCCGCGAGCGGAACCTGCCGCCCATCTCCTATGAGGTGGGCACCGAGGAGGTGCACGGCGGATTGGCCGACCAGCAGACCTTCGACCGCTTCCTCACGGGGCTGAAGAGCGGGCTGAAGGAGGCCGGATTGGAGGACGTATGGCCCTGCTTCATCGTGGGCAAGGTGGGCACCGACCTCCACACCACCCTCTTCGACCCCATCGTGGCGCGCGAGCTGACCGACAAGGTCCGCCCCTACGGCAGCTACATCAAGGGGCACTACACCGACGGGGTGAGCAACCCCGAGGCCTATCCGGCCAGCGGCATGGGTGCCGCCAACGTAGGTCCCGAGTTCACCATGAGCGAATACGACGCCCTGGCCGAGCTGGAGCAGTGCGAGATGGAGTTGGAGGCGCAGGGACGCATTGCCCAGCTGAGCCGCATGACTGCCGCGCTGAAGCGCCTGGTCTGCGACTCGAACCGCTGGCGCAAGTGGCTGCTGCCCGAGGAGAAGGGCCGGGAGTTCGACGAGCTGAAGCCCGAGCGGCAGAGCTGGCTCATCAAGACCGGCTGCCGCTACATCTGGCAGCAGCCCGAGGCCCTGGCAGCCCGCCAGCGGCTCTACGACAACCTGCGCCGCAACGGCTATGACGCCGAGGAGGTCGTCCTGGGACGCATCGAGCGCGACATGGACAAGTACTTCCACGCATTCAATTTGGTAAACCTCAACGATTTGCTTCGATGAAAACTTTCGATGCCGCCGCCATCGGCGAGCTGAACGCCGACCTTATCCTCAACCGCATCGGGGGCCATCCCGAGGTGGGCAAGGAGATTTTCGCCGAGGATATGCTCCTCACGCTGGGCTCGTCGACGGCCATCTTCGCCGCCAACATCGCCTCGTTGGGCGCCCGCACGGCCTTCGTGGGGATGATTGGGCGCGACCTCTTGGGCAGTCTCGTCTGCACCGAGCTGGAACGCAAGCGGGTGGATACCTCCTGTCTGGTCCGCAGCGGCGAGCACTCCACGGGCGTCACCGTAGTCATGAACTACGGCGAGGACCGGGCCAACGTCACCTATGCCGGCGCCATGAACTACATGCGCTTTGCGGACATCGACCCCACGCTCTTCGACCGCACGCGCCACATCCACCTCTCGTCGCTCTTCATGCAGCGGGGACTGCTGGAGGACATCGGCCTCGTGCTGGAGCGGGCCCGCGAAAAGGGGGTCACCGTCTCGCTCGACCTGCAGTGGGACCCCGCCGAGCAGTGGAACTTCGACTACCGCCGGTGGCTGCCGCTGGTGGACCTCTTCCTGCCCAACGAAAAGGAGCTCATGGCCCTCACCCGCCGCTCGACACCCGAGGCGGCCGTCGAGGAGGTCCGCCCCTACCTGGGTCGCGCGCTGGTGCTGAAGTGCGGCAGCCGCGGCTCGCTGCTCGTTCCCCGCGAGGGCGAGGGGGAGATGCGCCGCCTGGATGCCTGTCTGAACCGCAGTGTCGTGGATGCCATAGGTGCGGGCGACAGCTTCAATGCGGGCTTCGTCTACGCCTTCGTGCAGGGGCGTCCGTTGGAGGCCTGTCAGGAGTTGGGCAACCTGACCGGAGCCGTCAACACGACGGCCGCCGGAGGTACGGGGGCCTTCACCGACCGCGCAGAGGTCATCCGCCGCGCCCGCGAATACTTCAACCGCGAAATGGAACTGTAAGCCCTGCTGCCCGACAACCCTATTTAGATTTAGAAGAGACTGAAAAACCTTTCTTTCCGACCATGAAACTGAAACTCAACCATCTGTTCCCGGCACTCGGCCTGCTCTTGGCCGCCTGTGCCCCGGGTGCCGCCCCCGAGAAGGGGACGGAGACCGCCGACGACCCGAAGGCCGCTATCAGCGAGCTCAAGCTCAAGGACTACCGGCCCAAATCCATCTTCAACATTCCGGTCACGGAGGTCGACCGGGCCTGCTACCCCATCATCGACGTCCACTCCCACGACTACGCCAACAGCCCCGAGGAGCTGCGCGAGTGGGTCCGCACGCTCGACCTGGTTAACGTCGAGCAGGTGCACGTGCTCCACTGCAACTGGATTGGCGACTCCTTCGAGGATGTTTTGGAGGAGTACGCACCCTACAAGGAGAAGTTCCGCTTCTGGTGCTGCTTCGACTACACCGACTTCGAGGCCGACGACTGGGCCGAGCGGGCCATCGCCTATCTCGAGAAGTGCCGTGCGGCCGGAGCCGTCGGCGTGGGCGAGTTGGTGGACAAGGGGTTGGGCGACCTCTATGCCCGTCCCGTACCCGGCGAGGGTATCCACATGGACAACCCCCGTCTGAAGCCGCTCATCGAGCGGTGCGGCGAATTGGGCATGCCCATCAACATCCATATCGCCGAGCCGATTTGGATGTACGAACCGTTAGACGAGACCAACGACGGACTGATGAACGGCGCCACGTGGGCCGTGGACACCACCGTCGAGGGATGCCGCGACTATGAGGAGCTGATGGAGACCTTCGAGCGCACGCTGGCCGCCTACCCCAACACCACTTTCATCGCCTGCCACTACCTCAACATGACGCAGGATTACGAGCGGCTGGGCGCCCTGTTGGAGAAGTATCCCAACCTCTACCTCGACATTGCCGGCCGCATCGGCGAGTCGGCCGTCACGCCGCGCGCCGCGCGCCGCTTCTTCCTCAAGTGGGCCGACCGGCTGCTCTACGGCACCGACAACGGCATGGGCGCCGACATGTACCGCATGACCTTCCGCATCCTGGAGACCGACGACGAACATATCTACAACCCCGACTACGGCTACCACTGGTCCTATGCCGGCCTCGATTTGCCCGACGAGGTGCTCAAGAAGATTTACCACGACAACGCCGCCCGGCTGCTGGGCAAATAAACCGCTGAAGCCATGAAAAAGTACCTTATTCCACTTCTGTTGCTCACCGCTTGCGGCCGCAATGAGAACCTCGAGACCGGTTCGATGCGTCTCACCGCCGGCGAGAGTATGGAGCTGCGCATCGAGCAGCTCGACCCCGAAGCCCGACCCTTGGCCAGCGAGAGCGCGGCCGTCGACCGACTGACGACCAACCGGGGCGACATCGCCGACTTCCGGCTGACAGACAGCCGCCGCAAGGGCGGCACCTTGGAGCTCCGCGGCCGCTATGAGAAGGACGGGGTCGTCGTCGAGAAGTTGCAGACCGTCACCGCTCCGGAGGGCTTCCCCGGCATGGTGACCGTCCGCACCCGCTTCGTCAACTGCGGCGAGCCGCTCGAAGTCACCGCACTCACCCAGCACGCCCTGCGCGTGGAGGCCGACACGCTCATCTGGTCCTTCGAGCCCACCACCTCCGCCCACCGCGCCGACTGGCTGCTGCCCGTCCGCCCCGGCTTCTTCCAGCAGAACTACTTGGGCATGAACAGTAGCGACTACGGCGGCGGTATTCCGATGGTCGACCTCTGGCGTGCCGACTGCGGCGTGGCCGTGGGTCTGACCGAGCCCGTATTGAGAACCGTCTCCATGCCCGTCGAGTGGGCCGAGGGCGACAATGCCGCCACGGCAGCCCTGCGCCGCGACTTCCGCAAGCCGCTGACCCTCGAGAAGGGCGACACCCTGGCGGGCTGCGACACCTTCATCGCTCTCCACACGGGCGACTTCTTCAACCCCCTGCGCCAGTACTCCGAGTACATGCAGCAGGTTGTGGGCATCGGCTTCGCGGCCTCGGAGCCCGAAGCCTTCGAGCCCGTATGGTGCGCCTGGGGCTACGGCCGCGAATTTACCATCGACGAGGTGCTCGGCACCTTGGACAAGGCCGCCGAGGTGGGCTTCAAGTGGGTGGACATCGACGACGGCTACCAAATCGCCGAGGGCGACTGGGAGACCAACTCCCGCTTCCCGGGCGGCGATGCCGACATGCGGCGCCTGACCGACGCCATACATGCCCGCGGGATGAAGGCGAAGCTGTGGTGGGCGCCGATGGCTGCCGACCCCGGCACGAAGTGTCTGACCGACCACCCCGAGCGCATGCTCGTCACCGAGAGCGGCGAACCCGAGTTCATCTCGTGGTGGGACAGCTACTACCTCTCGCCCGTCAACCCCTCGACCCTTGCCTACACGCTCGACCTGACCGAGCGCTTCATCGACACCTGGAACTTCGACGGCCTGAAGTTAGACGGCCAGTACCTGAACTGCTGCATGCCCGACTACAACCCCGCGAGCGGCCTGAAGTCGCCCGAAGAGGCCGTGGAGCAGCTCCCGAGCTTCTTCAAGGCCATCTTCGACCGCACGCGCGAGCTCAAGCCGAATGCCGTGGTGCAGTTCTGCCCCTGCGGATGCGCCATCAACTTCTACAACATCCCCTACATGAACCAGGCCGTGGCCTCCGACCCCACCTCCAGCTGGCAGATTCGGCTGAAAGGCAAGACCTACAAGGCCATCAACCCCCGCCTGGCCTACTATGCCGACCACGTGGAGCTGAGCGACGGCGGCCGCGACTTCGCCACGCAGTTCGGCGTAGGCGGCGTCCTCGGCTCGAAGTTCACCTGGCCGAAGGCCAACCCCCGTCAGACCGAGCCCGGCGACTTCCTGCTTCACCCCGACAAGGAGGTTCTGATGAAGAAGTGGCTGGGGCTCTACAACCGCTACCGCCTCTCGCAGGGCGAGTATCTCAACCTCTACGACTTGGGCTGGGACCGGCCCGAGGCCCACGTGATACGCAAGGACGGCGCGCTCTACTACGCCTTCTATGCCGAGCAGTGGCAGGGCGGTGAAATCCGTCTGCACGGATTGGAGCCCGGCCGCCGCTACACCGTCACGGAGTACACCGCGGACGAACCCCGCAGCTATACGGTGGAGGGCGACACACCCGTCATCCGCCCCCAATTCACCGGCGCCTACCTCATCGAGGTCCGGGCGGCCGAACCTACGAACAATTAACCTAATTATTCACTTAAAAACTAACATCTATGGACATTAAGCTACTCAAGAAAGCGCAAATGCTGTGCGTGATGCTCTGCTGCGCAGTGGGTGCCCACGCCCAGACGTCGGTCAGCGGCCAGGTCCTCTCGGCAGAGGACAACTCACCGCTCATCGGAGCCAACGTCATCGTCGAAGGGACCACACAGGGTGTAACGACCGACATGGAAGGCCGCTATGCCATCGAGGCGAAGAAATCCGACGTGCTCGTCTTCAGCTACATCGGCTGCGAGCCGGTGCGGGAGACGGTAGGGGCGCGCACCCGTATCGACGTGAGCCTGAAATCGCAGGCCAATGCGTTGGACGAGGTGGTGGTCATGGGTTACTCCACCCAGACCAAGGCCGAGCTGTCGAGTTCCGTCGTGACACTCAAGGGCGATGAGCTGACCACCGTCACCTCGCCCGACATCGGCAACATGCTCCAGGGCAAGGCTGCCGGCGTACTGGTCTACAACACCTCGGGCCAGCCCGGCGCACAGGCTACCATCCGCGTCCGCGGCACGGGCTCCATTACGGCTGCCAGCGACCCGCTGTACGTCGTGGACGGCATCATCGGCGGCACGTTCAACCCCAACGACGTGGAGACCCTCACCGTGCTGAAGGATGCCGGTGCCACGGCCCTCTACGGTTCGGAAGGTGCGGGCGGCGTTATCGTCGTGACGACCAAGTCGGCCAAGCGCGGCCAGAAGACCACGGTCAACTTCAAACTCTCGGCCGGTGTGAAAGAGGTGCTGCAGGGCCGTCTGAAGATGATGGACTCGCGCGAACTCTATGAGACGCAGAAGTCTTTCATGCCCGAAGTGATGTTCAACTCCCAGCGTCCCGAGTCGCTGCTCGGCCGCGACTTCGACTGGGTGGATGCCATCTTCCGCACGGGCGTCGTACAGAACTACTACGCCTCCATTTCCGGCAGCGCCGGCAAGACCAACTACTTCGTCAGCTTCGACCACTACAACGAGGACGGTACGCTCATCAACACGAACTTCGTGCGCAACTCGGCCCGTGTGAACCTGAACACCGAGCTCTACAAGGGTCTGCAGATGAACACCCGCTTAAGCTACACCAACACGCGCGACTACAGCGCCTCGGCCTGGCAGACGCTGGAGTTCGCCTACGGTCTGCTGCCGTGGGACAACCCCTACAATGCCGACGGCTCGCCCAAGGACCTCACCCATGACAGTTCGTTGGAGTGGCTCTCGCAGAACCGCTACAACATCTTCTACAACGAGCAGTACAACTACGCCAAGTCGCACGGCAACAGTTTGGTGGCCGACCTCCAGTTCATCTGGCAGATTACCCCGTGGCTGAGCCTGACCACCTCGAACCGCTACGACTTCTCGACCTCGAAGTACATCACCTACAACGACCCGCGCACCGAGGCGACCACCACGGACGCCAGCCAGCGGGGCAGCCTCTACAACAGCATCAGCGAAGGGTGGGGCCTCTCGACCTCGAACCTGCTGAAGGCCTCCCACGCCTGGGGCGACCACAACGTGAGCGGTCTGTTGGGTTATGAGTACGGCATCAACAAGGCCGAGTACGTGAACGTCACGGGCGTAGGCATGCCCGACGGCATGCAGGCCTTCAACGCCTCCCGTCCCAGCGCCAACGGCGGCTACGACATCTGGGGCGAGGGCTGGTCGGTCTTCGCACAGGCACAGTACAGCTATGCCAACAAGTACATCCTCACCGCATCGTTCCGCGCCGATGCCTCGTCGAAGTTCGCTCCGGACAACCGCGTGGGCTACTTCCCCTCGGTTTCGGGTTCGTGGGTTATCAACCATGAGAACTTCCTCAAGGACAGCGACGTGGTGAAGCTCCTGAAGCTGCGCGCTTCGTGGGGCCAGACCGGCAACTCCTCCATCGGCGACTATCTCTATCTGGATGCCTACTCGCTCTCGGCCTCCTACAACGGCCTCGTAAGCGCCGTTCCGCTCCGCAAGGCCAACCCGACGCTGGGCTGGGAGACGGCCGACATGACCAGCGTGGGTATCGACGCGAACCTGTGGGACCGCTTGGAGATTACCTTCGACTTCTATAACATCATCAACAAAGATTTGCTCCTGAACGTCCCCAAGGCGCCCAATACCGGCTTCTTCGAGTTCACGGACAATGCTGGCGAGGTGCGCAACCGCGGCTTCGAGGTGGCCATCACGTCGACCAACATCAAGCACAAGAACTTCACCTGGATTACCTCGCTGAACATCGGCCTGAACCGCAACCGCGTGCTCACGACGCCTCAGCCCGAGGGCTTCCTCAAATCGAGCAGCAACGAGGTGAAGCAAATCGTGAAGCCCGGCGAAGACATCTTCAGCTGGTATCTGCCCAAGTGGTTGGGCGTAGACCCGTCGGACGGCGACCCCGTATGGGAGAAGCTCATCTATGACGAGGCGGGCAACGTCGTCGGCTCGGAGCCTACGAACGTGTACGACGAGGCCACTCCTCAAATTGTAGGCTCGGCTGCGCCGAAGTTCAGCGGCGGTTTCTTCAACACGTTCCGTCTCTACGGCTTCACGCTCGACATCGCCTGCAACTTCGTCTACGGCAACAAGATTTTCAACTACGACCGCGTCACCTTCGACAACGACGGCGCCTACACCGGCTACAACATGGTATCGCTCGACAACGGTCTGCACTGGAAGCGCTGGGAGAAGCCCGGCGACGCCGCCACCCATCCCAAGGCCGTGTCGTTCGGCAACCAGAACTCCAATGCCGTATCGTCGCGCTACCTGGAGGACGGCGGGTTCTTCCGCATCAAGAACATCACGCTGGCCTACGACTTCCCCAAGAAAATCACCAGCAAGCTCCACATGCAGGGGCTGCGCGTCTACTTCTCGACCGACAACGTGGCTACCTTCACCAACTTCTCGGGCATGGACCCCGAAGTGGATTTGCAGGGTTCAACCTATACGCTTGCCGGAACGTATGCCTCTCCGTATCCCGTCGGCCGTACCTATATGTTCGGTATCGACCTGACCTTCTAATGCGTATATAAACCGAAAAAAACATTAGCTATGAAAAAGATATTTCTGTTTGCCCTGCTGGTGCTCGCAGCCTCGTCCTGTGAATTGGACTACTATCCTTCGGATGCCATGACCTCGGCGCAGCTGGCCGACAACCCGGCCTCCGCCGTCTACAGCACCGACGGAAACTACTCCATGTTCAAGTCCACGTTGGAATACAAGGGCTCCAACTATTCGGCAAACACCTACATGCGCCATTACCTCTGTATGGCCGAGTACCACGGAGACAATGCGGCGCTGTGCGGCAAGACCACTGACGCGCTGTATGGACAGATATGCTACAACGACCTGGCTACCGACAGCCCCAACGCCTACCTGTGGTGGTGCGCCTATCACATCATCTACGGAGCCAACGCCGTCATCGAGGGTCTGCCCGTCGGCACGTCGCCCGTGTACGACCATATGCTGGGCGAGAACTACTTCATGCGCGCCATCTGCCACCTGCACCTGGTAACGCTCTTCGCCCGTCCCTACTCGATGGGCCGCGACAATCCCGGCGTCATTCTCCGCACCTCGACCAAGGACGATGTTGCGGTACGCGCCACGGTGGGTCAGGTCTACGACCAGATTCGCGACGACCTCATCACGGCCGCCGAGCTGATGAAGGGCGACGAGAGCCGCGTGGTGAACCACGGCTATGCTTCGCGCGACGCCGCTTTGGGTCTGTTGAGCCGCGTCTACCTCTACCGCGAGGAGAACGACAAGGTTATCGAGACGGTCAACACCATGCTGAACGGTGCCGACCCCTCGTCGAAGCTCGACCCCGACGTGGAGAACTACTTCGCCAATGCCCTGACCTCGCCCGAGACGCTGTGGTGCATAGCATACAAGGGCAAGGAGGATTATCCCGAATGGACGGGCAAAGAATCCTACGGCTCGATGCTCTACGCTGCCGACTATAAGGGCGGCACCGGCTGGTGCGAAATCTACTACTCCGACCCGTTGGTGAAGCTCTTCCAGCGTCACCCCGAAGACCGCCGCTACACGGGTCTCTGCGAGCAGCTGAACCCCGTCGACGGAGAGTATCAGGTTCGCTGGTCGGTACCCGATGTCGACAACAATTTCCGTCTCAACGAGCTTCACGACGCCATGCAGGAAACGGACGGCAGATGGTACTACCTCAACGACGCCGGCCAGAAGGAGTATATCACGGCTACGCCCGACAGCAAGGTGAAGGGACAGATAAACTACTCGGTGGAGATGAACGGCGAGACCTGCACGGCCTATATCGACCGGAAGTGCGATGTCGGCAACACCCTGCCTATCTTCATGTGCCGCAAGTTCACCGGCCAGGACGGTATCGTAATGCTTTCGTCGCCCGTGATGATTCGCTGGGCCGAGGTGATTCTGAACCGCGCCGAGGCCTATGCCAAGCAGGGCAACACTGCGGATGCCTTGGCTGACGTGAACACCATCCGCCAGCGTGCGGGCATCACGGAGGCCTACACCGCAGGCAACATCAAGGACGCCGGCTACGACGACGTATTGAGCGTAGTGCTGGACGAGCGCCGCATGGAGTTCTGCTTCGAGGGTCACCGCGCATTCGACGTCTATCGCAACAAGCTGAAGATGGACCGCCGCTTCTCGGGCGTACAACCCTGGGAAGAGATTGACTACACCGACAACCGAATCGTCTATTACATCCCCTACGATGAGATTTCGGTAAGCGGTATTCCGCAGAACAATCGGTAAGCGGCATCCCGCAGAACGACTAAACATGGGAAAAACCTTAAAATGCAAACAGTATGAAAACGAATAGGATTTCAAAATATATCCTGACGGCGGCGACGACACTGTTCCTCGCAGCCTGCGGCGGCCCCGAGCCTACCCCCGGCCCGATTGTCGGCGAGGTCGAAGGTCCTGACGGCCCCGATACTCCGACCTACACTCCGCTGAACGCCCAAATCACCGTGGACGGCAACATGAGCGACTGGGAGGCGCTGGGAGCGAATGAGCGCTGGGAGGAGACGGTTCCCGAAGGTGCCGCCTACACGGCCGCCAAGCGCATGTTGGCAACCTACAACGAGAACTATATCTATCTCTACATTGAGTATGACGGCTCGGAGGAGGCCGGAGCCGGTATTCTGGACCTCTTTATAGATACCGACGCCGCCTTCGACGGCAACGGAGCTGCCACCACGGGTGCCGGCAACTGGAACTGGGCCAATGACGGCAGCGAAATCCTCGCCCAAGGGGCCATTGCCAGCTACGACCCGGACATCTTCATGTACACCGGCGCTCCGGTAGCCGGCGAATGGGCCTGGGATACGATTCTGGCAGCCGGTTCGGGAGCTGTGAAGGGTTCCGAGCCCGTTGATGCAGCGAACGGCAACAAGGCTATCGAAATCGAAATCACGCGCTCGGCCATCTCCGGATTGGGCGACGAGATGCTCATCGGCATCCTGCTCGAGAAGGCCGACTGGAGCGGCAATTGCGGCGCCCTGCCGCAGCTGCCTGCCGTAGATGGCGAATACGCTGCTGCCGAGAAGCTCTACATCGACTTCACGGGCCGCGTCCTGCCCGGCGACTCGCCCGTTACGCCTCCGACTGTCGACCCGCTGAACGTCCAAATCACCGTGGACGGCGATGCGAGCGACTGGGAGGCCCTGAAGGAGGATGAGCGCTGGTTGGAGACGCTTCCCGAGGGAGCCCACTACGCAGCCGCCAAACGCATGATGGCCACCTACAACGACACCTATCTCTATGTCTTCGTGGAGTATGACGGTTCGGAAGAGGCCAATGCTGCCATCATGAGCCTCTACATGGATACCGACGCCGCCTTCGGCGACAACGGATTTGCCACCACGGGCGCCGGCAGCTGGCTCTGGGCCAACGACGGCTCCGAACTCAATACCGAGGGTGAACTTGCCAACTACGACCCCATCGTCTACCAGTACACCGGCGCTCCGGTAGCCGGCGAATGGGCCTGGACCGAAATTATGGCTGCCGGTATGGGTGCCATGAAGGGTTCTGACATCATCGATTTGGAGAACGGCAACAAGGCGGTCGAAATCGAGATTTTGCGCTCGGCCATCCCCGGATTGGGCAACAAGATGCTCCTGGGTGTCCTGCTTATGAATGCCGAGTGGTCGGAGTGCGGTGTTCTGCCGCAGTCTCCTGCCGCAGACGGCTCTTTCGTTGCGGCAGAGAAGATTCTTGTCGACTTCAAGGGCCGGCCCGGCAGCGGCGACGAGCCCGTAACGCCTCCCACGCCCGTAGGCCCCGTGTCGAAGACCATCTCCATCGACGGCGACCTGAGCGACTGGAACGACGTGGATGGCTCGAACGGCTATCTCTGCGACGCTCCCGAGGGTGCCTTCTACACCTCGGCACAGCGGCTGAAGGCTACGGCCGATGAGAACTACATCTTCCTCTACATCGAGTATGACAACACCACGGAGCCCCTTCCCGGCACGTTGGACGTCTTCATCGACTCGGATGCCGCCTTCGACGGCAACGGCATAGCCACGACCGGCACGGGCAGCTCGAACTTCGACAACGACGGCTCCGATATTCTCATCCAGGGGAACATCGTCGACGAGACGCAGGCTGCCGGATGGAACTGGGCCGAAGTCTTCATGTATACGGGCGGGCCTATGGCTGGCGAATGGAACTGGGCTTCGGTGCTGTCTCCCGGCATGGGCGCCACGGCGAACTCGGCACCTGTCGACCTCGGCAACGGCCGCTCGGCCTTCGAGTGCTCCATCATGCGCGGCGCCATACCCAACATGGGCAAGGAAATCGAAATCGGCATCGTGCTGGAGGCCAACTGGAACACCATCGGCATCCTGCCCATCGGCGACAGCGCCGGCTCGGGTGCCCATGTCGCAGCCCGGAAGCTCCACATGACGCTCCTCTAAATTCCTCACTTTTCCGCTCCCGGCGAACGCCCGGCGGGAGCGGAAAAGTCGGAGAAAAACCGATTCCCGACCGGTGTTGCGGCGTTGCGGCACCGGTCCTTTTTTAAAACGAAACGAACATGTTATCCATTCTCACCCGTTTCTCGTCGCTTCTGCTCTCGATGATGCTCTTCACCGGCTGCTCGTCGGACGGCGGCGGCACGGAGCCCACGCCGCCCACCCCCACACCGCCCACTCCCACGCCTCCCGCGGACGAGGAGACCTTCGTCGACTGTACCTACAAGGAGTTCGCCGGCGTCTTCCCGAACCCCGAGCGCGGCTTCTACTACCCCTACGCCTTCCACTTCCGCAATGGCGAGGTGCCCTCGGCGCTGACAGCCAACGCGCTGAAGGTGAACCGCATGGTCAACCGCACGCTCGTCCTGTTGGAGTACTTCCTCCAGGACTTCGTCGACCAGCCCCTCTCGCCGGAGGTGCTCGACTTAGTGGAGAAGAACATGCAGGCGCTGCGCGACGGAGGCGTGAAGTGCGTGCTGCGCTTCGCCTACTCCGACTCCGAGTCGGAGAAGCCCTGGGATGCCCCGGAGGCCGTCACCCTCGGCCATATCGCCCAGCTCAAGCCCCTTCTGCAGAAGTACGGCGACGTGATTTACGTCCTCCAGGCCGGCTTCATCGGCGTATGGGGCGAGTGGTACTACACCGAGAACTACAACTTCGGCGCCTCGACCGTCGAGGAGTATGCCCCCCGCCGCCGCGTGGTGGATGCCCTGCTGGACGCCATGCCCAAGGACCGCCAGGTGGCCCTGCGCACCCCCTACCATCTGATGATGTGCTACGGCCTCGCGACCACCGACGGCATCACCCCGGAGAACGCCCACAACGGCTCGGACCGCTCGCGCATAGCCGGCCACAACGACTGCTTCTTAGCCAGCGGCAACGACGTGGGCACCTTCAACAACAAGGCCGAGCGCGAGCTGTGGATGAACGACACGCGCTATATGAGCATGGGCGGCGAGACGTGCGGTCTGTCGTCCTTCTGCGCCTGCACCAACTCACTCTCCGACATGGAGAAGTACCACTGGTCCTACCTCAACATCGCCTACCACCAGGCTGTGCTCAAGGGGTGGCGCGACGAGGGGTGCTACGATGAGGTGGAGTGCCGCTTAGGCTACCGCTTCGTACTCACCGAGGGGCACTACACCCGCAAGGCCGAGGCCGGCAAGGAGTTCCGGGCGAAGTTCACCCTGCGCAACGACGGCTTCGCCTCCGTAATCAACCCCCGGACGGCGGAGCTGGTGCTGACCGATGGTGCCGGCAGCGTCGCCGCGACCGTCGCACTCGACGACGACCCCCGCACCTGGTTCGGCGGCGAGACGCACACCGTCGACCACACCTTCACCCTGCCCGCATCGTTAAAGAAGGGTGCGAGCTATACGCTGTGGCTCCGGCTGCCCGACGCCGCCGAGGTCCTCGCGGACAAACCCGAATTCAGCATCCGGTTGGCCAATGCCGACGTGTGGGATGAGAACTCGGGCATGAACAAACTCTACACCTTCAATCTGTAATAATGGACTTCCTGAAGAATCACAAATGGCTGCTCTTCGCCCTCATCACGCTCCTCACCTGGGGCGTGTGGGGCGAATTCAGCGAGCTCATCCAGCAGGAGGGGCTCCCCGCCAGCATGGTCTACGTTGTCTGGGCCTTCTCGATGATTCCCTGCGCCATAGCCGCCCTGTGGCTCGCCGGCTGGAAGCTCGACCACTCGCCCCGCGCCCTGCTGTGGGGCCTCAGTGCCGGGCTGTTGGGCGCCGGAGGCCAGCTGGTCCTCTTCGAGGCGCTGCGCCACGGCCCCGCCTACATCGTCTTCCCCGTGGTCTCCATGTCGCCCATCGTCACGGTGGCCATGTCGCTCGTGCTCCTCAAGGAGCGGGCCAATCGCATCCAGACCTTCGGCATCGTCGTCGCCC
>X127_Alpine_Marmot__coassemble_41_pt1 | contig 27976 bp, 25 predicted proteins | sample X127_Alpine_Marmot__metabat2_high_PE_013 | metagenome-assembled genome bin X127_Alpine_Marmot | reverse complement strand
TTTTTCATACCTTTGTGAAGGAAATCTTAAATCTTTGCAAAATGGCTGATTACAATACCGAGCAGGTATCCACGAAGGCTATGACAGAATGCAATACCGGGCAGGGGTTCACGAAGGCTATGGCTGAATGCAATACCGGACAGGTGTCCACGATGGCTATGGTCGATTGCAATACCGGGCAGATACCCATGAAGGCTATTGTCGATTTAAGGGGTTATGAATTTATAATTCCCTCGCAGCAGCGCGGCTATAAATGGACGAAAGAGAATATTTCTGAATTGTTTCAGGATTTTCTTGGTTTCATCGACAAAGGGGAGGCCAAGAAAGTATATTGTTTGCAGCCTCTGGCGGTTGTTCCCAAGGGAGCCAATCGTTACATTGTTCTTGATGGGCAACAGCGTCTGACAACTTTGTTTCTGCTATTCAAGGCGATATTTAAAGAGGAGTTATACTCTTTCACCTACGAACGAGATGAAAGTTCTCCCGATGAAGAATCTCCCGATGATAAAGTTGCCAACCGATGGAATCTGTTGCACAACATAACGGACAAAATTGACGATACATCTATCGATACGTACTTTATCACAAATGCCTACAAGGCGATTACGGACATTTATAAAAAGTTATCTGACGAGCAGAAAACCGAGCTCGGGGAACTTCTTCGTACAGGCAAAGGCTCTAAATCCGTTCAGGTAATATGGTATGAGGTAGAGGAGAATAAGAGCCATACGACTTTCCGCAATCTGAACAGCGGAAAAATTCCTTTGTCCAACACCGAATTGGTCAAGGCTCTTTTTCTGAACAGGACATCCGGCCTCAAGGAGGGGTTAAGAGAACAGGCAGCCACGCTGTTCGAGGAGATGGAGCAAATGATGAGGAACGACAGCTTTTGGTATATGTTCAATCCGGAAGAGCAGAAAGAAGGCCAATCGCGTCTTGACTTTATATTCAACCTCGCAGCCGAGTGTTCGCCTGAAAATTACAGCATAAATCCCCGCTGGTCGTTTAGAAATTATTTCGACAAGGATATCGGGAAGACGCTTGAGGAAAAATGGCAGACGGTCCGCCATACGTATCTACGTCTTAAAGATATGTATGAAGACCCCTACATATATCATTATGTGGGGTTTCTGACTTTCTGCAAGGATAAGAGTTCCCGGGCGGAGGCTTTGCTTTCATGGAGCCGAGAGAAGAGCAAAACCGAATTTAGAAGGGAATTGGCTATTCAAATCGGCGCCATTCTAAAGCAGCACGGCTCGCTTGGCGAATACAACTATGGTTCGGGGCCTAAAGCCCTGCGCCGTTTATTTCTGATTTATAACATCGAAACGATACTTTTCCGTTATGAGGAGGTAAACGGCAGCAGCGAGTTGGCCTTGAAAAATATCTTCGAGCGCTTTCCGTTCGAGCTTCTTCACAAGCAGACGTGGGACATCGAACATATCGCCTCTCGAACCGACAATGACTTTAGGAGTTCCAAAGACCGGGAGGATTGGCTCAAGAGTGTCAAGGCGGACCTTGGCAGAGGGTATGACGACATAGGCTGCGCTGAACTCGAATCCCACTACAAGGCCAGCCTTAAGAAGGGGGACTTCGACCTGCTGTACCGTAAGATAATGACCTGTTACGAGGAGAAATTGGGATGCGAGACAATTCCCGATTCCGTTCCGGAAGATGCGGCGAACGAGGGTCGGTCCCGAAAGGACAAGGACCAGATTGGGAATCTCACCCTGCTCGATTCGCATACCAACAGAAGTTTCCACAACGCGCTTTTCCCAAGAAAACGCAGAATCGTTCTTGTTGCGGGAGGGCTCCAGTCAAAGGACAAGGAGGACGAAAGGATTAAACGTGTATTCATTCCGATTTGCACCCGGCAATGCTTTACCAAATCCTACCGGCGCACGTCCGATGTAAATCTCAATGCGTGGACACAATCCGATGCCGATGCCTACTATTGCGACATCGAACTCAAACTCAAAAAATATTTCGCATAATGGACTTCAAGGGCGCGTTTAACAATAAAACCATTCTTATCCCCATCCTTCAGCGGGATTATGTTCAAGGAGCCACTGAAACGGTTATCGTTCCGTTCCTTGACAGCTTGTTGGATTCCGATTGCGACCTCAACTTCATCTATGGATATGGTGAAAAGGGATGCTTCGTCCCTGTCGACGGTCAGCAAAGGTTGATAACCCTATGGCTGTTGCACCTTTATATTCATAGCCGTAAGAACAGCCCGGGCGAGAAGTTTGATGTGGCCTTGAAGTTCCAATCGAGAGAATATGCCACGGAGTTTTGTTCCCGGCTATGTGAGAAACTTCGTGGGCTGCTCTCAAAAGTCGGCGAGGACGAACCTCTCGACAAAGCGATAAAGAACCAAAACTGGTTCATTTCGTCCTGGAGCAAGAATACGACGGTGGCAAATATGCTCAACACGCTGCGTTATCTTCACAAAAAAATCAGGGAGGAAAAGGCGGATGAGATTTACGACAGATTTTTTGTGAACAAGAGCCCCGTTTCGTTTGCATTCCTCGATATGACTGAGGAAAATGGTCTGGATGATGATATTTATATCAAGATGAACGGGCGGGGCCGGCCATTGTCCGCTTTCGAGAACCTTAAGTCCTGGATGGACCAACAAATCGGAGGACTTCCAATAGCCAAGAAATGGAAGGGCTACATGGATAACCGATGGACCAGCCTTTTCTGGAAAAACAGAAATCGGACACAGGAACATCCGGAAGAAATCGACGACGAACAGTTGCACCTGTTCTGCAATCTTTTGACCCTGTTTCATATCAAGAACAGTCCGATACTCTTGGATACGTTGTCTCGGACGGAATTCAGGGAGGAGTTGATAGAGTACCTCGAGTTGGATGGCGGGCATATAACCGATGAGGCGCTCTTCAATAAGATTCTCGGCAATCTCGTCAAAGGGCTGATGATGCCCCTCGTGTGGCTCGAACGGTTGCACCTGATGCCTTCGGAGTTTTTCTATTTCGCATACAACGCCTTGAACGTCCTCTTTGAACGATTTGAGGAGGTAAACGAGTCCGGCTTGTATTTTGGCGGTACGGAAGACGCCGACGGGCAGCGGAAGACAACAAAACTGTATGAGCTGTCGATGACTGGCTCGAGCTTTGGCCGTACGCTTCCGCTCCTCTATTCGATAATAGGCTTCAGGGATGGGTCGGCGACAACCCTTTATGACTGGCTCCGGATAACACGGAATCTGATTCTCAATCGGGAATCGCAGGAAGGCGAGAAAAATGCCAACCTGAAGAACGTGATAGCAAGTATAGAGGCTTTCGCCGACAAGGCTTTCTCGGAGAACATCTTCGACTTCCTTGGCGGCGCCGATGCGGAGAGAGACAGGTACGTGTCCAATATCCTGTACCCATTCAGCAACCAGCAGATACGGGAAGAGAGATTAAAGGCGAAGCCTGAAATGCGGTCCTACAATAAGGATTTCGCCAAATTGGAGAATCTCAGATTTTTCAGCGGCCGCATAAAGGTCCTGTTCGATATGCTTCCCGCAGGCGGATTGAACTCCGAGAATATCCGCTCCACGGTCGACCTGCTTGCGCTCCTGTTTAATGGAGGGGACAATGGAATTACTGGGCGTTTCGATGACCGGAATCACTATTTGCGCCGTGTGCTGATGTTATACCCTCCCTTCCGTTATGGTTTTGAGCAGAATAGATATTGGAGCTTTTGCAGCGGCCTTGACGAGTGGCGCCGGTATGCAATACGGAATAAGGCGCCTGAAGCCTTAATCGCCTTTGTGCGTGAATACGCATCTAAAGAGTGGACTGAAGACAGTTTGTATGAGAATGTGAAAGAAAAGGCAGAGGCTGTATCCAAGAGCTACTTAACCGATATTTCGACGGCCGGCAAAGATACATTCAAGTATCATTTCATTCACCATCCCGGCATATGGGATTATATGGAAACCAAACTGGCAATATGGAGAGATAATCCTTTCGATATTGTCCTTAAAAAAAGGAATAGCAACAACAGCCATCGTATCGAATTGAGAACGTACTGCCTATATTTGGATTATTGCCATGAAGCCGACTTGAAGGCGCAGTATCAAGGCAAAGGCTGGGGGATTGGGCTCTGGGAGAAAGACGACACCTGCTTCTATTTAGAACGCGAGGCGGAAATGTCGGATGGTAAAACCCGCAAGGTGGCTATCGATGTACTTTTCAGAGGCGTTGACGGCAAAAGGAACGCCGAAAATTGCTATGCCCTTAACGTCTTTGTCCGCACTTCGGAAGACGAAGACGATGCGGCAATCAATAAAGCCCTGCTTCTTCCGGCCCATGAAGGACTGTTCAACCAGTTAGAAATCGGCCAGGACAAAGACAGCGGCAGGTTTGTCAACCAAAGGAACCTTTCCAGAACAGAAGTCATAGAGACCATGAACCGATTGCTGTCCAATTTGTAACGCGATAATCCGCTCCCGATTTGATAGGACAATTAGAGGTTCGGTCGAAAACGCTCACCTGGCTCTGCTCACCTCGGTCCCCACTCACCCGCCTACCCAGGCAGGGGCGCTGCCCTATCTGTTTTTATCCCGACGAATCCTGCTTCTGTGTGTTGTTTGGGAGCGATTATGTCGATTCAGTCCTCGGTGTCGTAGAGGATGCCGGACATGAGGGTATCCAGCTCGCGGCGCTCCTTCTTGGTCGGGCGGCCGGTGCCGCGGTCGCGGAAGACGAAGACGGTCTCGCGTGGGGCGGAGAGCTTATCCAGCTCCGATTGGGGCGTGACATTGAGGCAGTAGTTCGGCACGTTCTTGGCCGGCTGGCGGCTGGTGACGAGGCCGACGACCTGGTACTGGTAGACTGCGGGCATTCGTTTTACGGCGATGCGGTCGCCGATTTTCACCTCGCGCGAGGGTTTGCAGCTCGCGTCGTTGACCAGCACCTTATTGTTGCGGATGGCGTCGGCGGCATCGCTGCGGGTCTTGAAGATGCGCACGGCCCAGAGGTATTTGTCCAAACGGATATCTTCCATAAATCTGAAAACCTTATTTTTCGTAGATGGATTGGTTGCGGGGCGTGTCGTGCGACTGCTCCTCGTTCTGGCGGCTCACGGAGAGCATCATGCCTAAGGCAATAGCCGTGAACAGAGTCGACGAGCCGCCGCGCGAGATGAGGGGCAGGGTCTGTCCCGTCTCGGGGATAATATTGAGTGTCACCATGATATGCAGCATGGCCTGGCAGGTGATGAGCAGTCCCAGGCCCAGCACCAGTAGGCCCGGGAAGGCGGTTCCGCACTGTTCGAAAATCAGTATCGCCCGGAAGAAAATCCAGAGGTAGAGCATCAGCAGGACGATAGCCAGGATGATGCCGTACTCCTCGACGAAGAAGGCGTAGGCATAGTCGCTCTCGGGGTGGGTCATCTCGACGCGCATGGCGCTCTGTCCGGCGCCCTGGCCCACGATGCCGCCGTTATGGATGGCGATAAGCGAGCGTTCGGTGTCGGTCAGGTGTTCCACGGGGACCTCGGTTCGGTCCTCGGTCCACAGTTCGACCCACGTGCTCACGCGGCCGCCCGCCGTTTCGCTGCGGCCCAGGTTGAGAAAGCCGATGAGGGCCACGGCAAGCACGGCCAAGCCGACGATGCGCAGCAGCTCGCCCATGCGCACGCGGCCGATGAGCATCACGACTAACGAGGTGAAGAAGACCAAGACGGCCGAGGAGGTGTGGGCGGGGAAGATGACGAGGCACGAGGCGAGCATGGGGGTCAGTATCGGCCAGGCGCCCTCGCGCCAGATTTTGCGCTGGGCCGGTTCCCGCCAGCGGAAGGGGTTGAGCGACGGCACGATACGGATTTTGTCGATTTGGCTCTGGCGGGCAGCCAGCTGGCGGGCCAGGAAGAGGATGGTGGCGACCTTCAGTCCCTCGGAGGGCTGGAGGTTGAAGCCGAAGAGCGGTATCCAGCGTGCGGCGCCGTTGGTGGAGTGGCCGAGGAAGTAGACCGCCACGGTGAGGAGCAGGAACCCGCCGTAGACCCAGGGGGCCAGGAAGTTGTAGGCCCGGCTGTTGATGCGGTAGACGAAGAGCATGACCGCCAGCGAGAGGACCAGGATGAGCAGCTGGTCGCGCAGGAAGTGAGCCGTGGTGCGCACCGTGGAGGCGGCGTAGGCCATCTTGGCGGTCGAGGAGTAGACCACCAGCACGGAAATCACGGCCAGCACGAGGGCTGTAATCCACAGCACCTTGTCACCCCGGAAGGTGCGGGCCAGCAGGGAGGGTTCCGGTTGTTCGGCGGCGGGTTTCACGGTCGGCGGGCTTTAGTGTTTCGCGTGGTCGCGGACCCACTGCTTGAAGAGTTCGCCGCGGTTTTCGTAGTTCTTGAAGAGGTCGAACGAAGCGCAGGCCGGGGAGAGCAGCACCACGTCGCCCGGGCGGGCGGCGGCGGCACAGGCCCGGCAGGCCTCGTCGAGCGAGGCGGTGGAGACGACCTCGGGCACGACGCCCATAAAGGCGTCGACGAGCTTCCGGTTGTCTACGCCCATGCAGACCAGCGTGTGCACCTTCTCGCGGGCGAAGGCCTTCAGCGGCTCGTAGTCGTTGCCCTTGTCCGTGCCGCCGGCAATCCACACCACGGGGCGCGTCATGCTCTCCAGGGCATACCACACCGAGTCGACGTTGGTGGCCTTCGAGTCGTTAATCCACAGCACGCCGTCCGTCTCTGTCACGGGTTCGAGCCGGTGCTCGACGGGGGCGAATTCGTATATGGCCTTGCGTATCTTGGCGGGCGAGACCCCTGCGGCCAGCGTCGCCAGTGCGGCGGCCATGGCGTTGTAGGTGTTGTGCAGCCCCTTGATTTGCATCTTGCGCGTGTCGACCTTCACCTCGCGGGCCCCCACGACGGCCGTGAACTTGCCCGTATCGCCGTCGGGGAAGGCGTCGCCGGCGCCGCTGGCCACCACGTTCTTCACCGCAAAGGGCAGCTGCTTCATGTGCAGGTTTGCGGAGCGCTTCTCGATTTCGCGCCAAATGACCTCGTCGTCGCCCGAGTAGATGAAGTAGTTGCGCGAGTGCTGGTTGCGCGTGATGCGCATCTTCGAGTCGACGTAGTTCTGGAAGCAGTAGTCGTAGCGGTCCAGGTGGTCGGGCGTGATGTTCATCAGTACGCCGATGTCGGCCCTGAAGTCGTACATGCCGTCGAGCTGGAACGAACTGAGCTCCAGCACATACCAGTCGTAGCCGCCCTGTGCGACCGAGTAGGCGAAGCTCTCGCCGATGTTGCCGCCCAAGGCCACCCGCTTGCCGGCGTCGCGCATGATTTTGTAGATGAGCGACGTGGTGGTCGTCTTGCCGTTCGACCCGGTGATGCAGATGGTCTTGGCCTTGCCCAGGTAGCGGCCGGCGAACTCCATCTCCGAGATGACGGGGATGCCCCGTTCGCGCACCTTTCCGATGATGGGGGCCTTCTCGGGAATGCCGGGCGACTTGATAACCTCCGAGGCGTTCAGGATGAGATCCTCGGTGTGTCCTCCCTCCTCAAAGGGAACCTTCCACTCCTCCAACCGCTCCTTGTAGCGGTCGGCGATACGTCCCGAATCCGAGAGGAAGACCTCGAATCCCTTCTTCTGGGCCAGGATGGCGGAGCCGTAGCCGCTTATGCCGCCGCCCAGGATGACGATTCTCTTCATAATCTATCTTCGTTTTTTTATCTTTTTTGTTCTCTCTATCGTATTTTCAGCGTCACCAGCGTCACGGCGGCCAGCAGCAGGGAGACAATCCAGAACCGCACGACGATTTTGGTCTCGAACTGGCCCCGCTTCTGGTAGTGGTGGTGCAGGGGCGACATGAGGAAGATGCGGCGCCCCTCGCCGTACTTGCGCTTCGTGTACTTGAAGTAGCCCACCTGGAGCATCACCGAGAGGCTCTCCATCAGGAATATGCCGCACAGCAGGGGCAGCAGCAGCTCCTTGCGGATGCAGAGGGCGAAGACGGCGATGATGCCGCCGATGGAGAGCGAGCCCGTGTCGCCCATGAAAATCTGGGCCGGGAAGGAGTTGTACCACAGGAAGCCCACCAGGGCGCCCACGAAGGCCGCCGCGAAGACGACCAGCTCGCCGCTGCCGGGGATGTACATGATATTGAGGTAGTCGGCATAGACGATATGGCCCGAGAGGTAGGCCAGCACGCCCAACACGACCGCAATGGGTGCCGAGACGCCCGTTGCCAGGCCGTCCAGGCCGTCCGTGAGGTTGGCGCCGTTCGATACGGCCGTGACGACGAAAATGGCCACGGCGATATAGAGCAGCCACGACCAGCGCTCGCTTCCGCCCATCAGCGAGCGGTAGTCCAGTTCGTTGTTCTTCATGAAGGGGATGGTGGTCTTGGTGGTCTTCTCCGGCTCGGAGCTCAGCACGATGCGCTGCGCGCGGTTCACCACCTCGTTGCCCGCCTCGTCCACGTAGACCGTCTCGACAGGCCGGGAGACCTTCTCCCTCACGACAATATCCTCGGAGAGCCACATGGTGAGCCCCACGATGATACCCAGCCCCACCTGGCCGACAATCTTGAAGCTGCCCTTCAGCCCCTCCTTGCGGTGGCGAAAGACCTTGATGTAGTCGTCCAGGCCGCCGATGAGCCCTAACCAGACGGTGGAGAAGAGCAGCAGCAGCACGTATACATTGTCCAGCCGCCCGAACAGGAGCGTGGGGAGCAGTACGGCCAGCAGGATGATGATGCCGCCCATGGTCGGCGTGCCGCGCTTCTCGAGCTGGCCGGCGAGCCCGAGGTCGCGAATCTCCTCGCCGATTTGCTTCCGCTGGAGGTAGCGGATGATGGGCTTGCCGCAATAGATGACGATGAGCAGCGCCAGGATGATGGCCGCCGCCGCACGGAATGAGATATACTGGAACATGCCCGAACCCGGGATGTTGTACAGACGGTCGAGGTATTGGAAAAGGTGGTAAAGCATATCGGGTCTAATTCTTTCGTTTCTTCATTTCGGTAAAGCAAAAGCGTCTTCGTCGAGTTATTTGCCGCAATCCGTTCCGGGCTCGGGGTCCGCCTCCCGGACAAGGGCGAAGGCCTTGCGCAGCTCCTCCCTGTCATCGAAGTGGCGCTTCTCGCTGCCGATGATTTGGTAGTCCTCGTGCCCCTTGCCGGCGACCAGGATGATGTCGCCCGGACGGGCGGTCAGGACGGCCGTGCGGATGGCCTGGGCCCGGTCGGCAATGCGCAGGTAGCGGTCCGCGGGCTTGAGCCCCGCCACCATCTCGTCCAGGATGGCCTCGGGCGACTCGTGGCGCGGGTTGTCGGAGGTGAAGATGGCCGTCGAGGCATAGCGGACGGCGATTTGCGCCATCTCGGGACGCTTCGTGCGGTCGCGGTCGCCGCCGCAGCCGCAGACGACCGTCAGCTGCTGGGCGGGGCGGCGTATCTCCTCGATGGTCTGGATGACGTTCTCCAAGGCATCGGGCGTGTGGGCGTAGTCGACGATGGCCGTCAGTCCGTTCGGGCCCTGCAGGGCCTCGAAGCGGCCGCTCACCGAGCCAAGCGTGCTCAACAGCCGCAGCACCTCGCCGCAGTCGGCCCCCAGGAGCCGGGCGGCGGCGTAGACGCTCAAGAGATTGTAGGCATTGAAGCGCCCCAGCGGCCGCACCCACACCTCGCGGCCGTCCATGCGGAGCAGCATGCCGTCGAGGTGCATCTCGACGATTTTGCAGCCATAGTCGGCCGCCGTGCGCAGCGACAGGGTCGCCACCCGCGCCCGGGTGTTCTGGACCATCACCGCGCCGTTGCGGTCGTCGATGTTCACTAAGGCGAAGGCCTCCTTCGGCAGGGCGTCGAAGAAGCTCTTCTTCACGCGCAGATACTCCGCAAAGGTCTTGTGATAGTCCAAATGGTCGTGCGTGAGGTTCGTGAAGATGCCGCCCGCGAAGTGCAGGCCGGCAATGCGCTCCTGCGCAATGGCGTGCGACGAGACCTCCATGAAGCAGTATTCGCATCCGGCATCGGCCATCTCGCGCAGCAGGGTATTCAGCCGCAGCGTGTCGGGGGTGGTGTGGGTCGAGGGGAACTCCCGCTCGCCGACCCGGTAGACGACCGTGGAAATCAGCCCCGTGCGGAAGCCCATCCCGCGGAAGAGCTCCGAGAGGAGCGTGGCCACGGTGGTCTTGCCGTTGGTGCCCGTAACGCCCACCAGCTTCAGCTCGCGCGAGGGGTCGCCGTAGAAGTTCGAGGCCATGCGGGCCATGGCGGCGTTCGTGTCCTCCACGACGACGTAGCATACCCCCTCGCACCGCTTCTCGGGCAGCCGCTCGCACACCACGGCCCGGGCTCCCGCCTCGACGGCCCGGCCGATATAGTCGTGGCCGTCGGAGGCCGTGCCCGTCACGGCAAAGAAACAGTCGCCGGGCTCCACGCACCGGGAATCGTAACACAACTGGCGCACCCCGCACTCCGCGGGGCCGCAAATCTGCACGGGGTCGAGCCCCGCAATCAAATCGTTCAAATATTTCATTGCACCTGTCATTTGCTATTTCAACACTATCGTCACCGTCTCGCCCCTTCTGAAGGGGGTTCCGGCCCCGGGCGTCTGCGACGCCACAGCGCCCTTGCCCGAGAAGCGGACCCGCAGGCCGCGGCTCTCGAGCAGATACAGCGCATCCTTGAGTCCCATGCCCCGCACGTCGGGAAGTTGCTGCGCCCCGCCCTCCAATGGCAGCAGCTCCATGCCGGCCGAGTCGCACGCCACCCGTCCCCAGCCCTTGCGCTGTCCGCTGCGGAGCGGGGCATCGTAGCGGGCCGCCACCTTGCGGACCTGCGCGATGTCGCCGCCCTTCATCCGCTCGGGCCGCCCCTCGCCCCCGCCCCGGACCACGGGGTGTTCGTCGCCGCTCCGCGAGGCCAGAAAGGCGGCAAGCTGCCGCTCGACGGGACCCGCCAGGCCGGCGCCGTAGTAGGTCGTGCCGTAGCCGCGCTTCGTGAAGATGGAGGTCAGCAGCGTATAGCGGGGCTTGTCGGCGGGCAGGTAGACCACCATCGTACCCAAGTAGTAGCCGTCGGAGTAGTGGATGGCGCCCTGGGCGAACTTCGCCGTGCCCGTCTTGGCCCCCACCCGGAAGCGGGTCGTATCGCCGAAGTAATACTTCGCCGTGCCGCTCACGGCCACCTCCTCCAAACACTCGCGCACCTTTTTCAGCGACGAGGAGGAGCAGATGCGGTCGACCAGCACCTTCCGGTCGAACTTCTCGAGGACCCGGCCGTCGCGCCGAATCTCGCGCACGAGGCGCGGGGCCACCATCACGCCGTCGTTGGCAATGGCGTTGTAGAGCGTCAGGACCTGTATGGGCGTCAGCTCGATGGCATAGCCGTAGCCCATATTGGGCAGCGTGACGTGCGGATACCAGATTTTCTGCCCCGGCTCGGGCAGCAGGGGCGTCCGCTCACCGAACTCCTCCAACCCCATCGGGCGGTCGAGGTGGAGGTGTTTCAGGAAGTCGACGTAGCGCTGCGGCTCCTCGCGGTAGGCCTCGTATATGGCTTTGGCATAGAATACGTTGAGCGACTGCGCCGTGGCGGTCTTCAGGTCGACCTCGGAGAAGCCCGAGTGCGAATCCTGCACCTTGGCCCGGCCCACCATGACCGGACGTCCGTCGCCCGAATCGTAGGTCAGGGAGAGCTCGGCGCCCCGGTCCTCGACGAGGGCCAGCAGGGCCGCCGCCTTGAAGGTCGAGCCGGGCTCCATGCGGCGGCTCAGGGCATAGTTCTCCAACTCCGCATAGCTGCCGTCGCCGCGCCGCCCAAGGTTGGCCATGGCCAGAATCTCACCCGTAGCGGCCTCCATGACCACCGTCGTCCCCCACAACGCCCGCTGCTGCTCGAGCTGGCGGCGCAGGGCCTTGTCGGCCACGTCCTGCACGTCCAGGTCGAGCGTGGTAACCACGTCGGCGCCGTCCACCGGGTCGACGTTGTCCGCATGGCCGGCCACGCGGCCCGAGAAGCCGCGGGCAATGCGCTGGCGGAGCTCCGTGCCGTCCTTGCCGGCCAGCAGCTCGCGGTAGATGGCCTCGATGCCGTATTCGCCCTTGTCGCCCACCTGACCGATGGTGCGGCGGGCCAGCTCGCCCTGCGGGTAGATGCGCTCGTCGCGCTTCTCGAGGGTATAGACCATGCCCATATTCCAGTTCAGCAGCGGGTACTCCTTGAGTGTCTGCCACTCGGTATAGTCCACCTCGCGGGGCAGGATGTAGACCGGGCTCGGGTCGCGCAGCGTGTCGTAGAGCTTCCTTTTGCTGGTCTCCTCGCCCCGCAGCCGGTCGATGAAGCGCCCTAACCACCCCTCGGAGTTGTAGACCACCGTATCCTTGCGGAAGACGGTGCGGTAGTGGCGGGCATGCTCCTCGCGGAAGAGTTCGGTGTACTGGGCCGCCGTGCGGTCCTTGAAGTAGAGGGCCAGCAGTTTGGCCAGCGAGTCGCTCTGCTCGTTGAACAGGGCAATGGAGTCGAGCCCCTCGGCCGAGAAGTCGAAGCTCACGCGGTAGCGGAAGATGGAGGTGGCCAGCGGCTCGCCGTTGCGGGCCAGGATGTTGCCGCGCAGGGCCGAGACCTTCTCCTTGCGGAAGATACGGTCCTCGATGCGTTCGGCATTCACCTTCACCTCGCGGCTGAAGGCCTGGACCCAAATCAGCCGGCCCAGGATGAGCAGCCCCGCAGCGAAAAAGAGGATATAGAGCCACCACACCCTCTGCAGGATGTCGCTCTTGATTTTCGATTTCCCCTCTCTGTTCTCGCTTGCCATCTTCTTCAGTCCTCTATTTTCTCATGCGGCGAGAGCGGGTCCCGCAGCGGGATGTTGCGCTGGCGCAGCTGCTCGACAATGGCCGAGTGGGTCGTCAGCCGCCCCCGCTGCTCGCGCAGACGGATGGCCTTCTCCCTCAACAGCTGCACCTCGCGCTCCGTGCGCGTATAGTTCATGTCGAGCCGCAGGGCCCAGAACATGACGAAAATGCTCAACAGGAAGACCCCGGCAATCAGCAGCGGATAGCGGTAGTTGCCCGTCAGCCACTCCTGGCGCAGGACGTTGCCCGTAACCAACCCCCTCAGCGGCGATGCCGCCCGGCGGCGCCGGCGCTCCTCCTTCTCCTCGCGCTCGGCCTCCTCTTCCTCCTCGCGCTCGCGGTCGGCCTCCATCTCCGCATCGGCCTCGCCGCTCTGCACACGGCGCACCTCGCGGCGGATGCGGCGGGCCAACTCCTCGTCGCGCTCCGCCTGCTGCCGCTCCTCGTCGCTCTGCGGGTTGAAATCGGTATCCTGGTACATATCCGTCACACTTTGACTGCCACCCGCAGCTTGGCCGAGCGCGAACGGGGGTTGCGCTCCAGCTCCTCCGCCGACGGAGTGACGGCCTTGCGGGTCACCACCTCGAACGGCGCGGAGCTCCGGCCGTAGAAGTCCCGCTCCACGCGCCCCTCGAAGTTGCCGCTCTTCATGAAATTCTTCACCAACCGGTCCTCTAACGAGTGGTAGGAAATCACCGCCAGACGGCCGCCCGGCTTCAGGATGCGAAGGCTCTGCTCGAGCGCCATCTTCAGGGCCTCCATCTCGCCGTTTACCTCGATGCGCAGCGCCTGGAAGAGCTTGGTCAGGAACTTCGCCTCCTCCCTCTTCGGCGTGCAGGGGCGGACGGCAGCCACCAAGTCGGCCGTCGTCGCTATAGGGTTCGCCTCCCGGGCCCGCACGATGCAGTTGGCCACCTTCCAGGGGGTCTCCAACTCGCCCCAGTCGCCCAGTACGCGCGTGAGCGCCGCGTGGTCGTAGCTTCCGACCACCTGTGCGGCGGTGAGCCCGCCCCGCCGGTTCATCCGCATATCCAGGGGCGCCTCGCCGCGGAACGAGAAGCCCCGCTCAACGGCGTCGAAGTGGTGGGACGACACGCCCAAATCGGCCAGAATGCCGTCCACAGTCTCCACGCCGCGGCTGCGCAGCTGGCCCCGCAGGAAGCGGAAGTTGCTCTCCACGAAGCGGAAGCGGCTGTCGGCGGGGCAGTTCGCCTCGGCGTCGGCATCCTGGTCGAAGCCGTAGAGCACCCCTTTGGCGCCCAGGAGCTCCAGGATGCGGCGCGAGTGGCCGCCGCCCCCGAAGGTGAGGTCGACATAGGTGCCTTCCGGATTGATTTCCAGCAGCGAGACCGTCTCCTCCAGCAGGACGGGCGTATGGTAAGCGGATGCACTCATTGATTTATCTGCATATTTGGGTGTAAAGTTAGGGATTTTGCCGGAAAAAATCCCTAACTTTGTCCGGAATAATTTTTCGACATGCCACGAATCGACATAGAGGCCGTATTGAAGAGCAAGGCTCCGCGGGTTGCCCGCTGGGTGCCGCGTCCGCTTGTCAACTACTTGAGACGCATCGTCCACGAGCGGGAAATCAACGAGGTGCTGGAGCGGGCCTGGGAGCTGCCGCCCCAGGCCTTCATCCGCGAGGCATTCCGCTGTCTGGAAATCGACTACACCGTCCACGGCCTTGAGAAGCTCGACCGGAAGGGGCGCTACCTCTTCGCCTCGAACCACCCCTTCGGAGGCATGGACGGCCTGATGCTGGCCGACAAGCTCATCGACCACTTCGGCGACGTGCGGGTGGTGGTGAACGACCTGCTGATGAATATCGAGCCGCTGCGGCCCCTGTGGGTTCCGGTGAACAAGCACGGCGCACAGAATGCGGCCTACGCCCGGCGCTTCGACGAGGCCATGTACGGCGAGCTTCCCATCCTGACCTTTCCCGCCGGTCTCTGCTCCCGCCGCCGGCGGGGCGAGGTGAGCGACCTGGAGTGGAAGACCAGCTTCGTGAAGCGGGCCTACGCCTCGCAGCGCGAAATCGTCCCCGTGTACGTCGAGGGGCGGCTCTCCGACTTCTTCTACCGCCTCTCCAACCTGCGGCAGGCATTGGGCATCCGCTTCAATGTGGAGATGCTCTACTTAGCCGACGAGATGTTCCGCCAGCGGGGGCGCACCTTCCGCATCCGAGTAGGCGAGCCCGTTCCGATGGGCGAGCTCCAGGCTTTCGACGGACTGCGCGAGCAGGCCGACTACATACGCAAAAAGGCGTATTTTTTGGCAAAAACAGCCGAAAATGAGCCCGAATCCCGATAAAATCGGTATCTTTGCGGCAAGTAACAACGAAAAAAAGATGGTCCCCATCGTACAACCCGTTCCGCGGGAGGAGCTTCTGCGGGAACTGACGCCCGAGCGAAAGGTTCGCGACACCAAGCGGGCGGGCAACGAAATTTATCTCTTCGACGCTGCCGAATGCCCGGCGCTCATGCGCGAGGTGGGACGTCTGCGCGAGACGGCCTTTCGCATGGAGGGCGGCGGCACGGGGCAGGAGACCGACATCGACGCCGAGGATTTGGCCGGCGACGGCTACTGCCAGCTCATCGTCTGGGACCCGGCGGCACAGGAAATCGTCGGCGGCTACCGCTTCATCGTCTGCACCTCGTCCCACCCCCGCCACCTCTCCACCGAGCACTACTTCCGCTTCAGCGAACGTTTCCGCCGTGAGTTTCTGCCCCACACCATCGAGCTGGGCCGCTCGTTCGTGCAGCCCACCTACCAGGCCCGCCGCAACCCGAAGAGCCTCTATGCACTGGACAACCTGTGGGACGGACTGGGGGCGCTGGTCGTCCTGAACCCCAAGGCGAAATACCTCTTCGGCAAGGTGACCATGTACACCTCGTACCGGCAGATGGCGCGCAATGCCCTCATCTGGTTCCTTAGGCGCTACTTCGCCGACCGGGAGCACCTGGTGGAGGGCATCCACCCCATCGAACTCGACCTGGACGACCCCTATTACGAAAACCTCTTCACCGGAGCGACCTACGAGGAGAACCTGCGCATCCTGATACAGAAGCTGCGCGAATTCGACGAGAGCATCCCGCCGCTCATCCATGCCTACATGAACCTCTCGCCCACCATGCGGCTCTTCGACACCGTCACCAACCCCGACTTCGGCGCCGTCGAGGAGACCGGCATCCTGGTCACCATCCGCGACATATACCCCGAGAAGAAGCTGCGCTACAGCCGCTGGATTGGCTGGCGCGAGAATCTCAAGCGCCGCCGCGAGAACTTCCGCAACCGTCTGCACGAACGGCTGAAAAGCATCATAAAATCGTAAAAACGTCCGCGCGATTCCGGCCATAAAAATCAAAGAGAAAGGCGCACCCTATAAAGGCGCGCCTTTCTCCATCCAAAATTAGTTTGGGGCGGGAGGACACACGGCCGGCAAAATCCGAATGAGGGCCGGAACCTGCCCTAAAACCGGTCTTTTAGACCGCTGCCGGGCTTAGTTGCTCTGCGCGGCGGTCGAGCAGTTGACGCCCTGCGAGTCGCGGGCCCAGTCGCCGCGGGCACGCAGGACCTGCTCGATGATGTCGCGCACGCATCCGCGGCCGCCGTCGAACTCCGACACGTAGCGCGAGGCCTCGATGACCTCCGAGGCCGAATCGGCCGGGCAGACGGGGATGCCCACCCTTCGCATGCACTCCAAATCGGGGATGTCGTCGCCCATGTAAATCACATTCTCGGGGTTGAGGCCGTTTTGGGCGAAGTAGGCCTCCATGGTCGCCAGCTTGTCCGAGCAGTCCATAAAGATATCCTTGATGTGGAGCATCTCGAGCCTGTGGCGCAGGTTCTCGCCGCGGCCGCCCGTGATGATGCAGATTCGGTATCCCATCCGTATCGCATAGGCGATGGCATAGCCGTCCTTGGCGTTGTACTTGCGGATGAAGTCGCCGTCGCGCGTGGGGATGATGCCCCCGTCGGTCAGCACGCCGTCCACGTCGAAGATGAAGGCTTCGGTCTTTACGATGTCTTCCTTGAAGTTTCCCATATCGTTTTCGAAATTAGTTGATAAATACGCTGCATATCTTCGTCGCCCTCCAACAGGCGCAGGTGGGCCCGCTGCACCGCCTCGTCGCCCCGCACGGCCGGGCCGGTCTGGACCTCGCGCGGGTGGCGCGCCCCGGCGGCCTTGAGCGCCGTCTCGGTGATGAGCGCCCGCAGCACGTCGAACGACAGTCCCGCCCGTTCGGCCATCCGCTCGCCCAAGGTGTACATGGCATTGGCGAAGTTGTTGGCGAAGACCCCTGCGAGGTGTATCAGGCGCCGCCGCTCGGAGTCGGCCTCGTAAACCTGGCGGCTGATTTGTCCGGCCACCTCCTTCAGCAGGGCGAGGCTCTCCCCGTCGGTCGCCTCCACGAACACGGGGATTTGTGCGAAATCGACCCGCCGGCCCTTCGTCAGGGTCTGGAAGGGATAGAAGGAGCCGCGGAGAAGAAACCTCTCCGGCAGCGCCTCGATGCCCACGCTGCCGGCCGTATGGGCCACGACGGCCCCGGGCGGGAGGGGCAGTGTCTCCGCGACCTCCGTGACGGCCCGGTCGACCACGGCAATCAGGTAGAGGTCGGCGGGCTCTGTCTCTGCGGGGCTGAAGCGGAGGCTCACGGGGCAGAGTTTCGCAATGGCCTCCGCCCGTTCGCGGTTGCGGGCGAGGAGCTGAACCTCCCCGACCCGGTTTTGGGTCAGGGTCAGGGCCAGGGCTTCGGCCATGTTGCCGCTGCCTACAAGGACGATTTTTCTCATGATGGATGTTCGTTTAGGGGTTGTCCGCGCTGCTCGTCGCGCAGCAGGTTATGATTTTGATGGACATAGCAGAGTTCGTTTCCCGTCAGCAGTATCTGCCACGACCAGCGCAGCCAGATTAGGAGGAAGAACAGGGTGGCGAAGCTGCCGTAGATGGCGTTGTAGGAGGTCAGGCCCCACAGCAGGGAGAGGAGGTGGTGGAAGAACAGGAAGGCCGTTCCGGCAGTCAGACCAGCCACCAAGGCGCTCGGCCAGCGGACCTTTGCGCGGGGGACGATTTTATAGAAGAGGATGAAGACGCCGAGCTCCACGGCCGTCAGCGCCGCCCGGGCGAGAATCCGATAGGGCAGGCTGTCATGCAGCCCCAGCAGCTCGCGCAGATAGCGTCCCGTGAGCTCCGCCACGCCCCAGAAGGCGGGGAAGAGGATGAGCACGCAGAGGTAGATGGCGTAGCGGTAGAGTTTGCGGTCGTCGGCACCCCTCCACGGTTCGTTGACGGCCTTCACCAACTCGTTCACCAGGCTCACGGCCGACCAGAGCATGGCCCCGGCCGCCACGGCGGCCATCCATCCGCCGCGCGTGCGGGCCAGCATCCGCTCGGCGAAGTCGACGCAATAGTCGATGATTTCGGGGCTTTGCGGGAAGAGGGCATAGAGGTTCTCCAGCAGCAGGTCGATATAGCCCAGCATCTTCGCGGCGCCGAAAATCACGGCCAGCAGGGGGACGAGCGACAGCAGCGTATAGTAGGTCAGCGAGGCGGTGCGGATATTGGTCAGGTTCTTCGCCATGTCCTTGACCATGAAGTAGACCAGCTGGAAGATGTAGACCAGAAGCCGCTGCAGAGGGGAGTGGATTTTGTGCAGGGGCATGGCGACGAGCAGCGAAAAGAGCCTCCGCTCCAGATGCCACAGGCTCCGGAGCCAATCGCCCGCACAACGGCAGATGTTCCTCAATCCCTTCATGTCTCAATCCTCCGGTTTCAGCCGAATCATCCAGTTCCGCGTCAGCACCCGCGTAAAGGCCACCCGCGCTTCAGCCCCCTCGCGCAGTCCCGTCTGCTCGAGTATCTGCGCCGTGGAGAGGGGGAAGTCCCGCTTCAGGATTTCGGCCCGCAGCCCCTTCAGCGAACGTTTCAGCTCCCGGGTCTGGTATGGAATGATTCGCTCTATTTCAAAAATCCGGCCCAGCACGCTCCCCTCCCCCACCTCCTCGGGGCGCTCCTCGGCAAAGGCATAGCCGTTGTCGGAGGCGATGAAGCAGTGCCCGCGCAGGGCGTGACAGGCCAACCGGGCCTTGCGGAGCGCCGCATCGGGCACGATGAGCCAATGGTAGCGTTCGGGCAGGAAGATGTCGCACGTCGGCCGGTCGTCCACCTCCGCGAGGGGCACCTCCAACCGCCCTATCCCCACCGCCTCGGCGGCAATGACGGGCTCCGAGCCGTCGGCATAGACCGCCACCTCCTTGCATTCGCCGCGCAGCGAGACGGCCTCCACCCGGCTGCGGGGAAAGAGGCGGAAGGCCTCGTCGACGTCGAACAGCGGCGAGAGCTTCAGGCAGAGCCGGCCGCTCACCCGCTCTATCAGGGGTTTCAGGGCCAGTATGTCGGGCGAACACTCCTCCATCCGCACCTTTCTCCGCCCCTCCGCATCGCGGCGGTCGGGGTCGGCGTAAATCCAGTCGAAGCGCTCGCGGCAGCCGGCCAGGAACTCCTCGGCCGAGGCATTAACGACGGTGATGTTCTCCGCCCCCAGGCGCCGGAAGTTCTCGCGGGCGACGGCGGCCAGCACAGGGTCGCGCTCTAAGGTCACCACCTCGTCGAAGCGGCGAGAGAGGGCCAGCGCATCGACCCCCAGGCCGCACGTGAGGTCGAGCAGCCTTTGGCCTCCGATGCGTTTGGTCGCGGCCACGGCTTCGCTCGACGCCTGTTCGAAGGCCCGGGCGGGCAGGATGCACTCCGCCTCCGCATAGCGGGGCAGCTTCTCGGCGGCCCGCGCCAAGTATTTCAGCTGGGAGGCAACCGCCCCCGCATGGGGCAGGTGCTTGTCGAGCGCCACGTCCAAAGGATTCTCGCCGCGCCGCTCGTGCACGGCCTGCCGCACGGCGGGGCTGCACAGTATGTCGAACTCTTCCCGGGTCATTACGGTTGCAAAAATACCGATTTTTTTCGTTCGGCGCTCCACACCGCAAGGGTAATCGCACCGAAAAGGGCATAAATCGCCGCGACCCAGGCGGAAGGCAGGGTGTAATCGATTGTCATACACTCCCATCCGGCGACCCGCTCCACCAAGCCGTTCTGGAGCGACACCGCACCGCCCAACGTCCACTCGAAGAACGGGCGCAGCCACGCGAAGGGCAGGGCGACCCAGAGGACCGCGAGCCCCACAATCACCTGGGCGAGCAGTATAACCGCCGGGTTGAGGAGGATGCCCGCCGGGGTGACGACGCCGAAGCGGAGCGAGACCAAGGGAGCCGTGACGAGCGCCGCGCAGAAACCGGTCGTTAGAATCCCGCCCAACCAGCGTTTCCATCCGTGCGGGAAGAACCGGATGAGCGGCACGCTCCAGCACAGAATGGCCGCCACGGCCAAGAAGGAGAGCTGGAAGCTGACATCGAAGAGCCACGCGGGGTGCAGCAGGAGCATGATGACGCCCGTCCCGGCCAGCCAGTTCACGGCCCGGTACTCCACGGAGACAGCCAGAGCGAATTGCAGGGCCGAGAACATGCCCGCGGCACGCAGCACGCTGGGCGAGGCTCCGGTGGAGAGGGCGTAGAGCCATACGGCGAGGATGGCCGCGAGGTTTCTCGCCACGTGGCCGTGCCGCAGCAGCACCAAGGGCCGCAGCAGCAGGTTGACGACCAAGAAGACCATGCCCACGTGCAGTCCCGAGACGGCCAGCAGGTGGGCCGTGCCGCTGCGGGCGTATGCCTCGCGCAGGGCCGGGGAGAGGGTCCGTCTGTCGCCCACACTCATCGCCGCCCCCACGGCCTGCACGTCGGGCGAAAGACGCAGCCGGGCGAAGCGTTCGACCGCCCCCGCATGGAGCCGCTCCGCAAAAGAGGGGGAGGGGGAGGAGGAGGGGGAGGAAGAAGCGGAGGATTCGGATGTATCGAGGCGAAGCAGGTTCCGTTCGCTGACGTGCAGCGAGCCGGCGAAGCCCCGCCGCTGCATGAGCGAGGCGTAGAAGGGGTGCCTGTCGGAGTAGGGCCTCAACCGGCCCAGCACCCACAGCCGCTCGCCGTTCCGCAGGAGGACCGCCGAATCGCAATAGAGCGTCACCCGGCACTCCGCGCCGCGCCACACGCCCGCGCTGTCCTTCCATGCCGCAACGGAGGCCCGGGCCGAGGAGTACCCCTCCCTCGGGGCCGGCTCCCCGTCGACGCGCAGACTGTAGAGCGCCGTCCGTCCATAGGGCGGGAGCCCGGCCGGCTCATGGAGCTCTGCGGAGAAGGCTCCCGCGGCAAAGAGCATCAGAAAGGCGTATGCGTCGCTGCGCAGCAGCAGGGTCAGCACCCCGCCCAGCAGGATGCACCCCGCCAAGAACCACCCGGGGAGGGTGAAGCGGGAACAAAAAAGTATGCCGCACGCTGCGGCGAAGAAAATCCGCAGCATGGGCATACCTTTCAGGGTGCGACGCAGCTTGTCGAGGGAGAGAATCATGTGTGCAAAGATAGCTCATTACGGCCTATTTTCCGCCGAAATCGGCATAAAAGAGCTGCCAGCCCCGCTCCACGTCGCTCCACACGGCCCGCACGCCGTTCTCGACCTCCGACATGGCCGCCACGAAGGGGACCATGGTCTTCCCGTCGAGCGTATCCACCGGCTCGTCATCCCGCAGCCCCACGGCATCGGTCACGTAGCGGAGGTAGGAGCGAGTGTCGTTCTCCGCGGGCGGCGCCCAGCGGGCGACCATCCCGGCGGCCGTGCAGAGGCCGTAGCGAAGGCGGTAGGTGTGCAGCAGGACGAACATGGCCCGGTAGCCCCACTCCATGGAGACGAATTCGCGGAATTCGGCATCGCGGACCCTCCGGCACTCCCCGCGGTAGAGGGGCGCCGAGCCCGTGCGGCGGATGTTGCCCGGGTTCCGGTTTCTCAGTCCCCTACTCATCGTCGGCCTCCTTCGCCACCCGGCGCCTTACATACCGTTGCAGATAGCGGAACAGCGGGGCCTCGCTGAGCACGGCCGCATTCTCCAGGAACGACCACAGCTCCACGCCGCAGACGAAGCCCGTGAAGAGCCGCGTCAGATGGAGCTCCAGGAAGTCGAGCACGCAGCTCTCGACAATCCACGTCAGGACAATCGAGAGCGAGACGAAGCCCGCCTTCAGCACCGTGCGCCAGGCCCGGCGGCTCTCGAAGTACCACGCCCGGCCGCTCTTCAGGGTCACCTTTCTGTCGGCCGCCACGCCGGTCAGGAAGTCGATGCCGACGAATGCCGCGGCACAGGCCACCAGGGGCGCCGCGGGGGCGAAGAGAGCAGCCAGTCCGGCCGCCGCTCCGCTAAAGAATCTGTACAAGGTCTCCATAAATCCGGCATCGGTTCAATACGTTTTCCCGCGGCTCGTACTCGGGATATGCCTCCCGGCGGCGCTCCAGCTCGTCGGACAGCCGCCGCACAAGAGCCGAGAGCTGCCGCTTCAGGCTCCGGCAGCCATCCTCGAAGGCCGTGTCGGATGCCGCGCGCCACGCCGCACCGTCGGGCATCGCCGCGCCGCACGCCCCGAGGCGCATACGCAGGGCGGGCTGCACCATGCACCTGACGCCTATGGCCAGCACCGGCGCCGCAAACTCCGTGCGGAGCTCCTCATAGGCTCCTTCGAGGAGCCGCTCATAGAGCGCCCGGCCCGTGACGGGACGGATATAACGCTCCTCGGCCGCCTTGATTTGCACTTCGGTCAGGGTTTCGGGCGGCAGATATTCGCCGTCGGCGAAGGCCAGCACAACCGCCTCCTGAGGGGTAATCAGTGTCTTCATCTTATGCAGGGTCTATAGAGGTGATGTTGTAACGGGTGATTTGGGCCAGGAAGTACTGCTGCTCGGCGTCGTCAGGGTCGTACTCCAGGCCGTCGGCCTTGCGGGCCTCCCAGACCTTCATGTAGATAGGCTTCGAGCGGGTGGGCGGGCGGTTGACAACCTGCATCGACGAGGCGTCGACCCCCAGCAGCTGCTCCACGACCTGGCGCACAGGCTCCAGCAGGAAGTCCTGCTCGCCGAGAATCACCGTGTTGAGCGCCACTTCGTACTCGTGCAGGATGCGCTCCGCACTGAAGCCCGTGCCGTAGTCCAACCCGCTGAGCGACCGGAACCACGAATGGGCGACCACCATGTCCGAGGTGGCCTGGTCGTGCAGCTCCCGCCAGTCGCCCTCGTTCTGCGAGGCGATGGGGATGAAGCGCGAGTTCTCGTTCTCGGCCCCCTCCTTGACCACGAACATCACCTGGCCGGGTCTTCCGGCGAACTTACGCTCGGCGACGCGGATGAGCTCCTCGGCCTCCTCCTCGTTCTCCATGGCGCTGTCGAGCATCATCACTCCCGAGGGCTGGAACGAATTGTCCAGGCGCGAGATGTTCCACCGGTCGGTCTTGTAGGCGATGGCCGAGACGTCCAGGCCCGCCACGTAGGGCGGCACGCCGTAGTGTTCGAAGCCGGGCTCGTAATCCCGGTAATGGACGACGGCCCGCAGCGTACCGTCCGTCTGCTCCTCCAAGAGGGGCCACAAGGGCAGCCGCTGCGCCTCCTCCGGACGGAAGCGGCGCCAGTCGTGGTGGAACAGGACGTGGCATCCGTCGCGGGCTATGCGGCAGCGGGTGGCGTCCTGGTGGTACAGCGACAGGAAGCTGTGCGCGGGGTCGGTCACCACCTCCAGGAAGGCGTTGCCGAAGAGGGCCTTGTCGAAGGCCAGGCGGTTGAGAATCTTTCGCAGCGACTCGCCGTCGCCATTGGCCCGCGCGATGAACTCCCTGAGCAGGGGCAGCTTCTCGTCGCAGACTATGCCCTTGCCCGAGATGTAGTCGGCTTTGTCGTTGAGTATGCGCCGATGGATGGTCGAGCGCCTCGACAGCAGGGCGAGGGCCTCGGGCAGCAGGTTGTCGTCGCCCCAGCGCCAGAACTCCCGGCTGGAGCACACCTCCCCGCCCGAAAACAGGTAAGGCTCTTCGCGGCGGTCGTTCACCGCCACGGTCTTTTTCTTCTTTTTCATCTTTTCTGCACTTTATTCGGATTTCGGAACATATTCGGCCGCCGGCGTCGCGTCGTCGCACGCAAGCACCATCTCGGCCGTGGGGGCGTCCGTGGGCCGGCATCCCGTGTCGAAGGTCAGCCGCTCGAGCTGCAGCGGCTGCTCGTCGGCTAACCGTTCCGTCCACCCCGCCACCATCCGCTCGCCGTCTTCGGCCGTGATGAGGGCGACGACCCCGTCGGCCGCCATCCGCTGGAGGTATTCGAAGGTGAAGAGCCCGCGCCCCTGCCAGCGGCTCAGGACAAGCGTCAGGGTGTGGTGCACGGCCGCCGGTCCCTCGCCGGCCGCGACCTCCTCCGTATAGCGGCTCCGGCACTCCAGCAGCGGCAAGTCGACGGCCCGGGCCCCGGGGCGGAGGACGATGCCCGTGCACCGCCCCCCGCTCCAGTCGAGCCTTACGATATCCGCCGCCGCATGAAGCCGGACTGCCCGCACGCCGCCCGCGGGTTTTCGTGGAGCAGCCGCCATGGCTAACCGCGAATTTGCGCGAGGGAGACAATCCGCTCGTCCAGGATGTCGCAGCCCGCCATGAAGGTCGCCCGCTGGCGGTTCTCCATCTGGTCGGGGTTATACCACATGCGCACTTCCGTTCCGGGGAAGTCGGAGGTGTTGACTGCCAGCACCATATTGCGGCGGTCCGTAAGCAGACAGAACGACTGGGGAAACGAGGTCTCCTTCAGGTAGCTGCCTATGCGCACGTCGATAACCGGAATGCCGTGGTAGGCCAGCCCCTGGCGGCCGTTCACCATCTCGGTATAGGCGCTCTCCACGCCCTTCGAGTCGAGATACTTCTCGTAGAGGTGGTAGATGTCCGAGGTCACGAAGTAGGCCAGCTGCCCCTCGCCCTTGAGGTCCTTCAGCCTGTCGTCGCCCTTCTCCCACACCTCCTCGAAAATCTGCACGGCGCCTTCGGGCGTCGCGAGCTTCTCGGCCGTGTAGGGGCTCTGCGCTACGGCGTCGTTCTCCACGAACCCGGCCAGCACGGAGAGGAAGCCGTTGAAGGTGTCGTAGCCGGTGAGCGCCGCCGTGTCGCCCACCCACATCGTGGCGCGGATGCTCTCCGCAATGGCGCGTTTGAAGAGCTCCGTCTCGGCCTGTTCCAGCTCGGTGCCCGACAGGTCGTCCAGGTTCACGTCCGCGCGGCCCGCAATCTGCTCGTAGACCATCGAGAAGTAGTCGGCCGCCGCGAAGCCCAGCTCGGCCTTCACCTTCTCCAGGCGGATGGTCTTCTGCGCCTTGCGGGCAGCCTTGCCGCCCGTCCATCCGGCCGCCGTATACTTTTGCAGCACGTTGTCGCGGCCCTCCCACAGCTGGACGGTCGTAGGTGCGGGCAGGTTGTAGAGCACCCTCACGCCGAGCTCCTGGGCCGAAGGTCCGCTCAACATGGGGCGGAAGAAGATGGTTTCGAGGTCGTGCCCCGTGTAGGTCTTGGGATTTTCAATCAGTGACATGTTTTTTTGGTTTTTAATGGGTTGATAAATGGGTGAATTTTCGTTTCGTTCAGAATTTGGAGGCCGTGAAGTTCCGGGCATCGGCGGCATAGGCCTCGGCATTGGCCGAGCGGACGACCTCGCGCGTCGAGGGGTCCTCGCGCGGACGGGTGCGGGTGGCCTTCACCGTCTGCTGCCCCGCCTGCAGGGCCACTGCCGAGCGCTGCGTACCGGTCGAGGGCACCTCCCCGAAGTGGAGGATGTTCCTCTCCCCGGTCTCGGGCGCCTCGGTGCCCTGCACGGCCGCGGCCAGGCGGCGCCAGCCGCGCAGGATATTCTCCGCCAGCGAAGCGCCCTTCTTCACCGCCGCATGCTGCTCGACAATCGCGTCGGCCAGCCCGGCCTCCAATGCCTCCTCGGGCGAGAGCCAGCGGCCGCGGCCGTTGTTCTCGGCCATCAGCGCCGCGAACTCCTCGGCCGGGCGTCCCGAGCGGGCGGCGTAAATCTCCGCCAGGCGGGCGTCGGTCTTTCGGAGCAGCTCGGTCTGGGCCGTCAGCTCCTCGGCATTGCCCTCGGTGGAGCAGATGGAGTTGTGGATGGGGTAGAGCGCTCCGGCCGCGATTTCGCGGCACCCCTCCGATGCCGCCTGGGCGATGAGCGTCGCCGCCGAAGCAGTGTGGCCGTAGCAACGGGTCGTGACGTGCGCGCCCGTCTCGCGCAGGGCTTCGTAAATCAGCAGCGCATCGTTCACGTCGCCGCCCGTCGAGCGGATGTTGACCACCACCTCGCGGTTTTCGATGCCGGCAATGGCCTTCACCGTCTCGCGGAATTTCTCGTAGGTCGCCACCCGCTGGTCCTCATGCTCGAACTGCCACTGCTCGGGCACTCCGATTGTCCCTTCGATGTCGATGAAGCAACACTCCGCCTCGTTCTTGATTCGAATGTTCGATTTCATGTGTTCTTTTGTTTCAAGGTTTGTTTTTCCGATAAATCGAGCCGCGCACCTTTTCGTAGGAGCAGCAGAACTCCTCGGCCGTCAGCTCCATGGCTGCACAGCGGCCCTCGCCCTGCGCGACCAGCTCCCCGACCCGCTGCCGGATGGCGAGCCGCTCGCAGACCCGGAGGTCGAGCAGCCCCTCCTCCAACAGCCGGACCAGGAGCGCCCGCATTCCCCCTTCCTTCCCTCCCTCCTTTCCCGGATGGCGGCGCAGGAGAGCCTCCAAACAGCGTTCCTCGTGCCGGGTCATGGGCGGTCGTCGTTCAAAAGGGTGAAACGGCAGCGGGCAACCCCGCGCGCGGCGTCGTAGCGCTCCACCGCCGCCAGCCGGCAGCGCACCGGCTCGCCGCCGATTTTCAGCCGGAAGAGCGAGTTGAAGCCGGGCAGCCCCTCCTCACAGGGTTCCTTCAGCCGTCCTACCTCCGGGGCCGTCGGCACGATGTCCGCCTCAAGGGTCTGCCCCCGCCGGCGTATCGCCTCCTCGTCGTCGTAGAACCGGTGCAGCCCCGTCAGCCCGTCCCGGTCCTCGAAGCAGAGCGTGAAGCCCTCCGTCGCCCCGTCGCCGGCGAAGTGGAAGGCCGCGAAGGGATAGAGGCCCTCCCGGCAGGGATACCCCCACCGCTCGCCGTCGGGCAGCGCCCGGTAGCCCGCATAGCGCACGATGCGCGGCGTGAAGGCATAGGCATCCGCCGTCTTGGCATCGTCCCGGTCGCCCACCATGGGAATTAGGGCCGAGGGTGCACAGGCCGAGTGCCCCGCCTCGTCGAGCGTCGGGGCGAAGAGCGGGTTGCGCAGCTCCTCGACGCCTCTCTTCGCCGCCATGGAGACCGAGCGCACCGTCCAGTCGCCGAAGGCCTGGCCGCTCGCACTCTCGAACCGCTTTACAGCCCCGTCTCCCTCGCGGTAGCCGTAAAGCCGCGCCTCGTGCTCCCCGCTGTCGCTCTCGGCAAGCACCGCCTCCCCGTCCGCGCAAACCCGGCCGCTCCACTCCGTCACCGCCCCGCCGCCGTACAGGTCGGCCGCGGGCTCCACGACCACCCGCTTCCGCTCCTCGTCGGTCAGGAACCGGAGGTTGAACAGGTGGCCGAGCGCCTCCAACAGCTCGATTTGGAGGATGCCGTGGCGCGCCACGTCGGCAAAGGAGAGGCGGGTGCCATACCCCGGCCGCGAGGAGAAGTAGGGCCTTACCGTCGTGCTTTTCAGCAGCCGGAAAGTCATCCCGGGCTCCGCGCCGTAGAAGTAAATGGTGCGGAAGTTCTTCGGCTGCGAGGGTCCCGCCGTCTCGGGCGCCGTGCGCACGTTGAGCTCCACGTCGGTCTCTCCCGTCTCCTCCACATAGCCGTCGTAGAGGGCCCAGTCGCCCCTGTAGAGGTGCCAGGCCGTCTCATCCGCCCCCATGGAGAGGAGCTGCGCCTGTCCTCCGCCGGCGGCCGCCGGCACGGTGACGAGCGCCGAGCGGGCGGCGAACTCGGCGAACGGCTCCCCGCCGGGGAGCTGCAGCCGGTAGCGGGTGCCCTCCCCGTGGTCGAACACCACGGCCCGGTAGCTCTGCCCGCCCGTCAGCCGCGGACGCCGGTCCGGGAAGCGATTGGTCAGCCGAAAGGGCATGTCGGCCCCCGTGCCGAGGTAGACCGAGTCGAAGCCCGCCAGACGGGCGCGCGAGAGGATGCGGTAACCGGTCCGGTAACGGATGCGG
>X127_Alpine_Marmot__coassemble_28_pt1 | contig 30911 bp, 26 predicted proteins | sample X127_Alpine_Marmot__metabat2_high_PE_013 | metagenome-assembled genome bin X127_Alpine_Marmot | reverse complement strand
CCCGAGATGGTCACCTTGTCGCCCGGCTTGCGCGAGAAGACGTACGAGGAGCAGATGCCCGGGTTCACCTTCATAAAGCAGTTGTTCGCCTTATCGAAGGGCGGCGTGGCGATACGGATGTTGAGCATGATGATATTGCCCTCGGCCGGGTGGTTGGCCATCGAGTAGGCGCGGAACGTGGGCTCGGGGTTCTTGGCCACCAAGTCCCATATCTTGAGCTTGTCCCAGTCGGTGTGGAACGGCTCCTCGACCTTCATGTCCGAGAATTTGATTTCGTCGTACTTCGGGATGTCGATTTGGATATATCCGCCGCTGCGGAAATTGAGGGTTTCGCCCTCGGGCAGCTTGACTACGAACTCCTTGAGGAAGGTGGAGATGTTGCGGTTCGAGACCACTTCGCACTCCCACTTCTTGACGCCCAGGACGGCCTCGGGGACCTTGATTTTGAGGTTCTCCTTCACCTTGACCTGGCAGCCCAGGCGCCAGTGGTTCTTCTGCATCTTGCGGTTGATGAAGCCGGTCTCGGTGGGCAGGATTTCACCGCCTCCCTCCAATACCTGGCACTTGCACATGCCGCACGACCCGCCGCCGCCGCAGGCCGACGGCAGGAATACCTGGTTGTTGGCCAGTGTCGAGAGCAGCGTCGAACCGCTCTCGACCGTCAATACTTTTTCGCCGTCGTTGATGTCGATGGTGACGTTGCCCGACGCGGTCAGCTTCGCCTTCGCAAAGAGAAGCAGCACCACCAATACGAGTGTCACCACCAGAAAGGCGAGTATTGCAACTAAAATAGTTGTCGTCATTTCCATTTTTTCAATCTCTTGTTAAAGGGTTACAACTGAATACCGGAGAAAATCAGGAATGCCATACCCATCAGTCCCGTGATGATGAAGGCGATGCCGGGGCCCTTCAGTGCGGCGGGGATGTGGGAGTAGGCGGTCTTCTCGCGGATGGCGGCCATCATGACGATTGCCAGCCACCAGCCCAGGCCCGAGCCCAAGCCGTAGACAATCGACTGCCAGAGCGAGTCCAGCTGGCCGCTGTCCACCTTCTGCTGCATGAAGAGCGAACCGCCCATGATGGCGCAGTTCACGGCAATCAGCGGCAGGAAGATGCCCAGCTGGTTGTAGAGTGCGGGCGAGAACTTCTCGACGACCATCTCCACCAATTGCACGAAGGCGGCAATCACGGCGATAAAGACGATGAACGAGAGGAAGTTCAAATCGACGCCCGGACAAAGTGCGTCGGCCTTCAGTACGTATTGGTACAAGAGGTAGTTCAGGGGCACGGTCATCACCATTACGAAGGTGACGGCGGCACCCAGGCCCAAAGCGGTCTTGACGCTCTTCGACACGGCGATATAGGAGCACATGCCGAAGAAGAAGGCGAATACCATGTTGTCGATGAAAATCGACCGGATGAAAATATTCAGGGTTTCCATAAGTCAAGTCTCCTATTTTTCCTGTAAATCCTTGTTATGCGAGCGGTGTACCCAGATGATGCAGCCCACGATAATCAGTGCCATGGGCGGGAAGAGCATCAGTCCGCAGTTGGAGTAGAAACCGCCGTTGGCGATGTACCAGCTCTCGGGGATGATGCGCAGCCCGAAGAGCGTTCCCGAGCCCAGCAGTTCGCGGAAGAAGGCCACGATAACCAGGATAAGTCCGTAGCCCAGACCGTTGCCGATGCCGTCGAGGAACGAGGGCCAGGGCTTGTTGGCCAGGCCGAAGGCCTCCACGCGGCCCATGACGATACAGTTGGTGATAATCAAACCCACGTAGACCGACAGCTGCTTGGAGACGTCGTAGACGAATGCTTTCAGCACCTGGTCGACGAGGATAACCAATGCGGCGATTACGACCAGCTGGACGATGATGCGGATGCGCGAGGGCACGCCGTTGCGCAGCAGCGACATCACCAGGTTGGCGAAGCCCGTCACGACGGTCACCGACAGCGCCATCACAATCGCGGGCTTGAGCTGTACGGTGACGGCCAAGGCCGAGCAGATACCCAGAATTTGGACAATGACGGGGTTGTTCTTGCCGAACGGGCCAGTCAGATATTTCAAGTTCTTTGCCGAGAAAATCGGCTCCTTTTCGTTACTCATGGTCCTCTGCATTTAATTCGTTAGACACTTCGGCCTCTTCGTTCGCAGCCTCCGCCGCTGCTGCTGCAGCGGTCTGGGCGATGCGGGCCGAGAGGAACGGAAGATAGCTCTTCAGGCAGTCGTAAAGCATGGCCGACACGCCGTCCGAGGTCTTCGTGCCGCCCGTGATGGCGTCCACCTCGTGCATGTTGCCGGGCGTGGCGCCGCCCTTCTTCAGGTGGATGGCCGTGAGCTCGCTGCCCTCGAAGATGGTCTTGCCCTCATACTGGGCCCAGTGCTTGGGCGTGGCGATTTCGGCACCCAAACCCGGGGTCTCGCCCTGGTGCCCGAAGACGACGCCGGCCACGGTGTTCATGTCCTTCTCCAAGGCTACGTAGCCCCAGATGGGACCCCACAGACCCGTACCGGTCACGGGAACGACGATGCGGCCGTCCTTGGCCTCGAAGACGGGATAGGTTCCTCCGGCGAAGGCGCCTTTCAGGTCGAAGAGCATCTGCAGGGCGTCGTCGGCCGAGACGCCCTCGACCTTTGCGCCCGAGGCGTCGACGGCATAGGCGTCGATGAACTGGTCGTAGGCCTCGCTCTCGGCGGCTAACGACGAGAGGATGGCGCTCTTCTTCTCGCCCATAATATTCGCGTTCTGACGGGATTGGAGCGAGAGGGCGGCCACGGCCAGCAGGGCGGCGACCACCACGACCATCACCGTCGCGTAGACGATAATATAGGTATTGCTGTTTTTGTTCATACTCATCTCCTATTTAGCCAATTTTTTACGGTTCTTTCTGCGCGAGATGTTCGCCTCCACCACGAAGTAGTCCACCAGCGGAGCCAGGGCATTCATGAAGAGGATGGAGAGCATCATGCCTTCCGGATAGGCGGGGTTGACGCCGCGAATCAGGATGGCGATGGCACCCGTCAGGAAGCCGACGATGTATTTGCCCGCATTGGTCTGTGCCGAGGTGACGGGGTCGGTGGCCATGAAGACGGCACCGAAGGCGAAGCCTCCGACAATCAGATGGTGCCAGGCGGGAACCTCCATGAAGGGGCTGCCGCCCACCCAGTTGAACAGAAGACCCATGGCCAGGCCGCCGACGAAGACGGAGACCATGGTGCGCCACGAGGCGACGCCCGTGAAGAGCAGAAGGGCGCCTCCGAGGAGGATGGCCAGCGTCGAGGTCTCGCCCACGCAGCCGGGGATGAAGCCCAAGAAGGCGTCCAGGGGCGACCAGCTCATCGAGCCGTTGGTGGCGAACTGCTCCAGGGCCGTGGCGCCCGATACGGCGTCGTCGGCGAACCACACCTTTTCACCCGAGATGAAGGGGGTGTAGCTGAAGAAGACGAAGCCGCGGGCCAGCAGGGCCGGGTTGAAGACGTTCATGCCCGTACCGCCGAAGACCTCCTTGCCGAATACGACGGCGAAGGCGGTGGCCAGACCAATCATCCACAGGGGCGTGCCGACCGGCATAACCATCGGGATAAGGAGGCCCGAGACGAGGAAGCCCTCGTTGACCTCATGGCCGCGCGACTGGGCGAAGCCGAACTCGATGGCCAGGCCCACCACATAGGAGACCACAATCATCGGCAGCACCACGCAGAAGCCCTTCCAGAAGGCGGCCCAGCCGGTCAGACCGATTTGATAGCCCGTGTTGTACATGCCGAACAGCAGGGCCGGAAGCAGAGCCGCCACCACGACAATCATGGTGCGCTTCATATCGTTGCAGTCGCGGATATGGGCGCCGCGGACGGTGGTCGTGTTCGGGACGAAGAGGAAGGTCTCGAACGCATCGAACGTCGAAGAGAGGAAACCGAGCCTGCCTCCCTTGGAGAAGGTCGGTTTGATTTTGTCTACATAGTTGCGCAATCCCATCGTTAAGCCTCCTTAATCATTAAGTTAATACCGTCGCGGATAATCTGCTGAATGTCGGTCTTCGAGGGGTCGACGAACTCGCACAGGGCGAAGTCCTCGGGGATGACCTCGTAGATGCCCAGGTTCTCCATCTTGTCGATGTCGCCCGCCAGACAGGCCTTAAGCAGATACATGGGATAGATGTCCATGGGCAGATACTGCTCGTAGAGACCCGTCACCACGTAGGGGCGCTCACCGCCGTTCATGTTCGTATCGAGCACGTAGCTCTTCTTGGGGCAGAGCCACGAGAAGTAGGCGCGCGACACGGAGAACTTCTTCAGACGGGGCATAGCCCAGCCCAACAGCTCGTACTTGTCGCCTTCGGGGATGACCGTCAGCTGGTTGGCGTAATAGGTCAGGTAGCCGCCCTCGTCGACCTTCGTGCCCGTCAGGACGTTGCCGGCAATGACGCGCACGCGGCTGTCCTCCTTACGGGCCTTGAGCTTCCCGCCCAGAATGGAGGCGATGGAGGCGCCGGCTACGACCTTGCAGTAGCAGGGCTTCTCCACCTCCGAACCCGTAACGGCGATGATGCGGCTCATGTCCACCCTTCCGGTGTTGAAGAGCCTACCGATGATGGCCAAATCCTGCACGTTGACCGTCCACACCACGTCGCCCTTGTCGATGGGGTCGATGTGGTGAATCTGCACGCCCACGTTGCCTGCGGGGTGCTTGCCCTTGAAGGTGTGGAGCTCCACGCCTTTCAGGCCGGCCAGCCGCCCTTCGGCATGGGCGCGCACCGAGAGGTGGACGCTGCCGGGGGTCAGACGGCGCAGGACGTCGATGCCGGTTTGTAGGTCGTGCATCTCGTTGGCCAGGACGAAGTCGTAGTCGGGGGCCAGCGGTGCCGAGTCGAAAGCCGACACGAAGACGGCCTTCGGGGTTGCGTTGGGGTCGGCAATGATGCCATAGGGGCGCTGAATCAGCATGGGCCAGAGCCCCGACTGAAGCAGACGCTCGACAATCTCCTCGCGCGAGGCCTTTCCGGGTTCGAGCTGGGCGAACTCCACGTAGGACTGGTTGGCATCGGGGGTCACGGTCACGTTGAGCACACGGCGCTTTTCGCCGCGGTTGATGGCCGACACGGTGCCGCTGACGGGCGAGGTGAAGAGCACGCGGTCGTTGTACTTGTTGAAGAACAACGGCTGTCCGGCTTTCACCTTGTCACCGACCTTAACCAGCAACTTCGGGGTCACCCCCTCGAAATCGAGAGGCGACAAGGCGTATTCGGCCGATGCCGCAACCTGTGCGAGCACCGGTTCGGCCTTGCCCTGAAGATTGATGTCGAGACCTTCGCGTAAAGTAATGGGTTTGTTCGACATGGTTAACTGTTTGATGTTTAATATTATAAGTTGTTTGAATTTTCCTTGGCTCGCTTGTTTAAATCTGTTGTTAGCTCAATAACACCTAAATTTGCGTGCGAATATACGATTTTTTTTCGGGATAACAGCTATTCTGCACCTCTTTTCCTGTTCCGTTTCGCTTTTTTCTGCGGCGGGCGGGGAAAACATGCGGCGGCGGGCGAAAATGATTTGGTTCTGAACGCGGCTTGTCCTATCTTTGCAAACGTATTCGCAGTGCGGAATGATTCTACCGGTCAATATTCATACCCATCGGCCCCGGCCCGGCGAGACGACGCTTCCGGCGGAGGGCATCCACCCCTGGGAGGCTGCGGGCGATTGGACGCTTCGCGAGCCGTCGGCCGCATGCCGGGCCATCGGCGAAATCGGGCTCGACTATGCGTGCCCGGTCGACCGCGGCCGGCAGGAGCTCCTGCTGCGGGCCCAGCTGCAGCAGGCCGAGCGGCTCGGGCTCCCCGTGGTGCTGCACTGCGTGCGGGCCTTCGAGCCGCTGATGAAGATTTTGGACGGCCGCCGGCTGCGGGCCGTGATTTTCCACGGCTTCATCGGCTCCGCCTTCCAGGCCGGTGCCGCCCTGAAGCGGGGCTATTTCCTCTCGTTCGGCGAACGCAGTCTGCGCTCGCCGCGCACGGTGGAGGTGCTGCGCGGCATGCCCGGCGAGTTCCTCTTCCTGGAGACCGACGACAGCCCGACGCCCATCGGGGAGATTTACCGTCGGGCCGCCGTTGTCCGGGGATGCACGGAGGAGGAGCTGCTGCGGACGGTGCAGGAGAACTATGAACGAATTTTTAGACTATGACTGAAGAGTGGCTGCAGCGTACAGAGCTGCTGTTGGGCCGTGAGAAGCTGGCCCTTGTCCGCCGGGCGCACGTCCTAATCGTCGGCGTGGGCGGCGTGGGGGCCTATGCGGCCGAGATGCTCGCACGGGCGGGCGTGGGCCGGCTGACGCTGGCCGATGCCGACACGGTGAACGAAACCAATATCAACCGTCAGTTGGTGGCGCTCCGCTCCACGGTGGGACGCCCCAAGGTCGAGGTGCTGGCCGAGCGGCTGCACGACATCAACCCGGAGGCGGAGCTTACCCTTATAAATAAATACATCCGCGACGAGGAGACCTACGCCCTGCTCGACGCCGCCCGCTACGACTACGTGGTCGACGCCATCGACACCCTGTCGCCCAAACTGGCGCTCATCGCCGCGGCCTTGGAGCGGGGTCTGCCGTTGGTCAGCTCGATGGGTGCCGGGGCGAAGTTGGACCCCGCGAAGATGGAAATCGCGGATATTTCGCGCACCCACCACTGCCCGCTGGCCCACATGCTCCGCAAGCGGCTCCACAAGCTCGGCATCCGCAGCGGCTTCTGGGCCGTCTTCTCGCCCGAGCCCGTCCGCGAGGGGGCGCTCTGCCTGTGCGAGGAGCAGAACAAGAAGTCGAACGTGGGGACCATATCCTACCTTCCCGCCCTGTTCGGCATCGGCTGCGCCAGCGTGGCCGTGCGCGGACTCATCGGGGAGATGGAGCCTTTGGAACCGGCAGAAAAACAACGATAACCCAATATGAAACCGAGCATCGTATTTTTAGACGAGTACAGCCTCTGCGGCTGCGACTTGAGCCGAATCGCCCGCTTGGGCAACTATACGGGCTACGCGAAGACCCGCCCCGGGGAGGTCGTCGACCGCTGCCGCGAGGCGGACATCGTGATAACCAACAAGGTGGTGCTCGATGCCGCCGCCATTGCCCGGCTCGACAGGCTGAAGCTGATTTGCGTGGCCGCGACGGGCGTGAACAACGTCGACGTGGCGGCCGCCGCGGCCCGGAACATCCCGGTACGGAATGCCGTGGGCTACTCCACCCATGCCGTGGCGGAGACGACCCTCTGCTCCGTGCTGGCGCTCTGCCGCCGGGTGGGCTATTACGACAGCTTCGTCAAGAGCGGCGCCTATGCCGCCTCGGACGTCCCCTTCCACTTCGGCATGCCGACCTGCCAGCTCTACGGCAAGCGCTGGGGCATCGTCGGATTGGGCAATATCGGCCGCGAGGTGGCCCGGTTGGCCGAGGCCTTCGGTTGCAGGGTCGCCTACACCTCCACCTCGGGCTGCGCACGTGAGGAGCGCTACCCCGCCCTGCCGCTCGACGAGCTGCTCGGCCGCGCCGACGTGGTGACCATTCACTGTCCGCTGAACGAGCGGACGCGCAACCTCATCGGCCGCCGGGAGCTGGCCCTCATGAAGCCGTCGGCCCTGTTGGTGAATGTCGCCCGCGGCGGCATCGTGGACGAGGAGGCGCTGACGGAGGCGCTCGACGGGGAGCGGCTGGCCGGTGCCGCCATCGACGTCTACCAGCGCGAGCCTATGGCCGCCGACTCGCCCCTGCTGCGCTGCCGCCGGCCCGAGAAGCTGCTGCTCTCGCCCCACAACGCCTGGTCGCCGGTCGAGGCCATCGACGTCCTGATAGGATGCGTAGCGACGAACATCGAAAATTTTCTGGCCGGGAAATGAATGTTTTAACGATTTTTTCGTATTTTTGTGCTATGCAAAAATTTTAAAAACCATTCATCATGAAAAAACTGCTTTTTACGTTGTTCCTGCTCGGCAGCTTCTTTACGTTGTCGGCACAAACCCGCACGGCCGGGTCGGCCAAGAACGAGGCCATGGAGCTGTTGCGCGAGGAGGGCTATGCCCCCCGACTGGATGAGGATGATGATATTGCCCTCAAGATTCAGGGTTACAACTACTACATCATCATCACCGGCCAGGGCGACGGTTCAATCTTCGTGACCTTCGGCACGAACTTCACCACCGACCAGCCCTACCAGAAGATTTTGGAGGCCTGCAACGTCGCCAACCGCTCGAAGAACGTGATTAAATACTACACGAGCAAGGACGACGACGGAGATGTCCGCTACTTCATCAACTACGAGGCATTCATCAATCCGCGCGATGATTTCCGCTCCTTCCTCCGGGACGCCCTCACCCTGCTGCCCTCCGCCGTGGAGGAGTTCCTGTCGGACAACGAGTAACCCCCCCCGCTCCGGCCGGGCAGTGGATAACCCGGTTCCGGTTGGACAACGGGTAACTCCCGATGCTGAATACAAGGACGGCTGTCTGCCAATCGCAGACAGCCGTCCTTCTTCTGTGCGTCACCCGGACCCATCATCCTCTCATCCTCTCATCCTCTCATCCTCTCATCCTCTCATCCTCTCATCCTCTCACCCTCTCATCCTCTCACCCTCTCATCCTCTCATCCTCTCACCCTGCCCCTCCTGCGTCACCCTGAGGAGGACCTTTAGGTCCGACGTGAGGGTCTCATTTCCGCTGTCGAACTATCTGCGGAATTAAGCGTTTGCTGACGGCCGGTGCTCTCTCGACGGCCGATAACGGACCTGCGCTTCGCAAGGTCTGCATCCCGAACTCCATTTTGAATTGAAATAGGCGCCTCGCAAAAGGCGCCTATTTCTTGAATTCCGGATTTTAAAAAGACAAGCCGGCGCCTTTTTGGCTGCCGGCTTATCTTGTCTACCCCCCGTCGTTACTTGAACTCGACGAGCGACTGGCCGCTCATCTCTGCGGGCTGCTTGAGGCCCATGAGCGAGAGGACCGTGGGGGCCACATCGGCCAGGATGCCGTTGCGAACGGACTTCACGCGGTCCGAGACCACCACGATAGGCACCGGGTTGAGCGAGTGCGCCGTGTTGGGCGTGCCGTCCGGATTGAGGGCGTTGTCGGCGTTGCCGTGGTCGGCAATCTGCACGACCTCGTAGCCGTTGCGCCGGGCGGCCTCGACGACCTTCTCCACGCAGTCGTCCACGGCCTTGACGGCCTTCTGGATAGCCTCGTAGACGCCGGTGTGGCCGACCATGTCGCCGTTGGCGAAGTTCAGACAGATGAAGTCGTACTTCTGCTCATCGAGCGCCGCGGCCAACTTGTCGGCGACCTCGTAGGCGCTCATCTCGGGCTGGAGGTCGTAGGTGGCCACCTTGGGCGAGGCGACCAAGATGCACTCCTCGCCGTCGAACTTGTCCTCGCGGCCGCCGTTCAGGAAGAAGGTCACGTGGGCGTACTTCTCGGTCTCGGCGATGCGCAGCTGCTTCAGCCCCGACTTCGAGACGTATTCGCCGATGGTGTTGGACACGTTCTCCTTGTCGAAGAGGATGTGCAGCCCCGTGAACTTGGCGTCGTAGGGGGTCATGCAGCAGTAGTAGAGCGGCAGGGTGTGCATGCCCTCGGCGGGCATGTCCTGCTGCGTGAGGACGATGGTGAGCTCCTTGGCGCGGTCGTTCCGGTAGTTGAAGAAAATCACCACGTCGTTCGGGCGGATGCGGCCCACGGGACGGCCCTGGGCATCGATGCGCACGACGGGCTTCACGAATTCGTCGGTGACGCCCTGGTCGTAGGAGCGCTGCATGGCCTCCGCCATGTCCGAGGCCGGCTCGCCCTGGCCGTCGACCAGGAGGTCGTAGGCGACCTTCACACGCTCCCAGCGCTTGTCGCGGTCCATGGCGTAGTAGCGGCCGATAATCGAGGCCACGGTGCCGGTGGACTTCCCGTTCATGTGCTGCTCCAAGCGGGTGATGAAGCCCTTGCCGCTGCGGGGGTCGGTGTCGCGGCCGTCCATGAAGCAGTGGACGAAGGTGTTTTCGATGCCGTAGGCGGCGGCGATGTCGGTGAGCTTCAGCAGGTGGTCCAGCGACGAGTGCACGCCGCCGTCCGACACCAGCCCCATCAGGTGGAGGTTCGCACCGCTCTTTTTGGCCTGTTCGAAGACGGCGGCGACCTCACGGTTCTTCAGGATGGAGCCGTCGGCGCATGCCCGGTTGATTTTCACCAGGTCCTGGTAGACCACGCGGCCGGCGCCGATATTGAGGTGACCCACCTCCGAGTTGCCCATCTGTCCGTCGGGCAGGCCGACGTTCTCGCCGTCGGTGCGCAGTTCGGCATGGGGATACTTCTCGCTCATTGCCGTAATATAGGCGGGGTGCATCTGGTAGATAACATCCCCTTTCTGGTGGTTGCCATTCCCCCAGCCGTCCAAAATCATCAGTAAGACTTTCTGTGCCATAGCTCGATTTACTTTAACTTTTCCATAATCAACTCTACCGCCCGGTCGATGGCTGCCCGCAGCCCGTCGGGCTCCTTGCCGCCCGCCGTAGCCAGGAAGGGCTGTCCGCCGCCGCCGCCGTTGATGAGCTTGGCCGCCTCGCGGACCACGTTGCCGGCATGTGCGCCCTGGGCTACGATGTCGTCACCCAAGGCCACGGTGAGCATGGGTTTGCCGTCGATGCCGATGGAGCCTACGACCAACACGATATTCGTCGAACGGGAGCGCAAATTGTAGGCCAGTTCCTTCACGAACCCGGCCTGGCGGTTCATCAGCTGGCTCACCAACAGCGCGCCGTTGCGCTCGGGAGCCATCTCGAGCATCTTGTCGGCCCAGGCCTTCACCTGCTCGCGGCGCAGATTCTCGGCCTCCTTCTGCAGGGTGTCGTTGTTCTCCAACAGCTTCTTGATGGCGGGCAGAATCTGCGTGTTGTGCAGCGCCTCGCCGATGTTGCGCAGCGAGTCCTCAAAGGCGTAGAGCACCTTTTCGGCCGCCTCGCCCGTCACGGCCTCGATGCGGCGGACACCCGCCGAGATGGCGCTCTCGCTCAAAATCTTGAAGAAGCCGATGTTGCCCGTGGCGCTCGTGTGGGTGCCGCCGCAGAGCTCGACCGAGGTGCCGAACTTGACCATGCGCACCCGGTCGCCGTACTTCTCGCCGAAGAGCATCATGGCGCCGGCGGCCGCAGCCTCCTCCTTGGTGGCGTCGCGCTTCTCCTCCAACGGGTAGTTGGCCCGGATGGCGCGGTTGACCAGGACCTCCACCTGGCGCAGCTCCTCGGGCGTCACCTTCTGGAAGTGCGAGAAGTCGAAGCGCAGCGCCTCGGGCGTCACCAGCGAACCCTTCTGCTCGACGTGGGTGCCCAGCACCTTGCGCAGCGCCTCGTGCATGAGGTGGGTGGCCGAGTGGTTGTTGGCCGCCGACTGACGCTTCTGGCCGTCGACGCGGGCCGTGAAGAGGGCTTCGGGGTTCTCGGGCAGCTCCTTGACGATATGGATAATCAGTCCGTTCTCCTTCTCGGTGGCAATGACGTCGATGCGCTCGTTGGCCGACTCGATGCAGCCGATGTCGCCGATTTGACCGCCCGAATTGCCGTAGAACGGGGTCTTGTCGAAGACTAACTGATAGGAGCTCCGGCCCTTCGAAGTCACCTTGCGGTAGCGGGCGATGCGGACCTCCGCAGTCAGCGTGTCGTAGCCGACGAACTCGCTCTGGCGGATGGGCATGAGCTCCACCCAGTCGTCGGTGTCGACGGCTGCGGCGTTGCGCGAGCGCGCCTTCTGGGCCTGCAGCTCCTTCTCGAAGCCCTCGAGGTCCACCTCCACGCCCTGCTCGCGGGCGATGAGCTCCGTGAGGTCGATGGGGAAGCCGAAGGTGTCGTAGAGCACGAAGGCATCCTTGCCCGAGATGCGGCTGCTGCCCGTCTGCTTGGTCTGGGCAATGACGCCGTCCAGCAGGTTGATACCTGTGGCCAGCGTGCGCAGGAAGGCGCTCTCCTCCTCCTCCATCACCTTCTCGATGAGGGTCTGCTGGGCCTTCAGCTCGGGGAACTGCCCGCCCATCTGCTCGACCAACCCGGCCGCCAGCTTGCACAGGAACGGCTCGTTGAAGCCTAAGTAGGTGTAGCCGTAGCGCACGGCGCGGCGCAGGATGCGGCGGATGACGTAGCCCGCCTTGACATTCGAGGGCAGCTGCCCGTCGGCAATCGAGAAGGCTATGGCGCGCAGGTGGTCGGCAATGACGCGCATGGCCACGTCGCACTTCTCATCCTCGCCGTAGCGCTTGCCCGACATCTGGGCGATACGGCCGATGGTGGGCTGGAAGACGTCGGTGTCGTAGTTCGACTTCTTGTTCTGCAGAATCATGCAGAGGCGCTCGAAGCCCATGCCCGTATCGATGTTCTTGGCGGCCAGAGGCTCGAGCGAGCCGTTCGCCTTGCGGTTGAACTGCATGAATACCAGGTTCCAGATTTCGATGACCAGCGGGCTGCTCTGGTTCACCATCTCGCGGCCGGGAACCTCGGCGATTTCCTTCTCGTCGCGCAGGTCGTAGTGAATCTCGCTGCACGGACCGCAGGGACCCGTCTCGCCCATCTCCCAGAAGTTGTCGTGCTTGTTGCCGCGGATGATATGGTCCTCGGGCAGATATTGCTTCCAGTAGCCGTAGGCCTCCTCGTCGAAGGGCACGCCGTCCTCGGCTGAGCCCTCGAACACGGTGGCGTACATGCGGCTCTTGTCCAACTTGTAGACCTCGGTCAGCAGCTCCCAGGCCCAGTCGATGGCCTCCTTCTTGAAGTAGTCGCCGTAGGACCAGTTGCCCAGCATCTCGAACATGGTGTGGTGGTAGGTGTCGTGCCCCACCTCCTCCAGGTCGTTGTGCTTGCCCGATACGCGCAGACACTTCTGCGTGTCGGCCGCGCGGGGGTATTTGCGCGGGGCGTTGCCCAGGAAAATATCCTTGAACTGGTTCATGCCGGCGTTGGTGAACATCAGCGTAGGGTCGTTCTTCACGACCATCGGGGCCGAGGGGACTATCGCATGCTGCTTGCTTGCGAAGAAGTCCAGAAAGGCCTGTCTAATTTTATTCGATTCCATCGTATATGAATTTGCCTATTTTTCCCGTTTATCGAAAACGGTTGCAAAATTACACATTTTACCGTAAATTTGCACCATTGGAGAGGTAGTTTTTTACGCATGGAAGAAAAAGAGACAGGGTTCGACCCCCAGCAGCTGACTCACGAAGTGGTTACCGCTCCGTTCCGTCTGCGCACCTACAGGATGCTGCGGAAAATCCTGCTGGGCTTCATCTTCATCTCCATCGTCAACGGACTGTTCTCCTACTTCTTCTACACCCCCAAAATGTACCGCATCAACCGCGGGAACCGCGAACTGGTGGTCAAATACTACATCCTCCAGGACCGGATGCGCACCTTGGAACACAAGTTAGGCGAAATCCGCCATCGCGACAACTTTGTCTACCGGGCCCTCTTCTCCACCGACACGCTGGCCGTGGAGGGGGTCCGCACCCCCTATCCCGAGGCGAAGTACGCCCCCCTGGAGAGCGACGTCCACGCCTCGCTGATGGTGGGCACCTGGAAGCAGATGGATGCCCTGGCGCGAAGCCTCTACGAGGAGTCCGTGTCGCTGGACCAGCTGCAAATCCTCTCGAAGAACAAGGAGCAGCTCTCGACGGCCATCCCGGCCCTGTGGCCCATCGACCGCTCGCTGCTGCACAGCGGCATCGGCGCCTTCGGCTGGCGCATACACCCCATCTATCACAGCCGCAAGTTCCACAAGGGCATCGACCTGGGGGGCGACGTGGGCGACCCCGTCTATGCCACGGGCGACGCCACGGTGGAGAGCATCGACGAGCGCAACAGCAACCGGGGCTACGGCCGTCAGGTCCTGCTGAACCACGAATTCGGCTACAAGACGCGCTACGCCCACCTGAGCCGGGTGCTGGTGAAGCCGGGCGAGAAGGTGGTCCGCGGACAGCTCATCGGCGAGCTGGGACGCTCGGGCGGCGTCACGGGACCCCACCTGCACTATGAGGTGATTCACCAGGGCGAGGTGGTCAACCCCATCAACTACTTCAACAAGAACATGACTTCGGAAGAGTACGAACACCTGATGTCCGAACTCAAGGAGCTGAACCTCGAAAAGGATTGACGACGATGGCCGAGAAACGAAACAGAAAGAGCCGCGGACAGCGGTCGGTGGGACAGGCCGTAGCCCGGCATATCGTCAATGCCTTCATCTGGCTGGGGGCCGTGACGCTCTATTACGTGGTCTACTCGCTCTTCTTCGACACGCCGGCCGAGTACATGATGAAGCACTCCACCGACCGGCTGCGCCAGGAGTACGCCCGTCTGGAGGAGCGCTACGACTCGCTCTCGTCGGTGGCGGACAACATCGTCGACCGCGACCGCAACATCTTCCGCATCCTCTTCGAGTCGGACCCCTATGATTTGGGCGAGGAGGAGCGCTCGGAGCAGCTCACCCGCTACGAGGAGCTGCTCGGCAGGTCCTCCTACCGGCTGCGGCGCGAGCTGCGCGACCGCACGGCGGCGCTGGAGCAGCGCCTGAAGGGCCTCACGGCCTCCTATGAGGCCCTCCAGGGCCAAATCGATTCGATGGGCGAGGCCTGCAACCACATCCCGGCCATCCAGCCCGTCATCAACGACCAGCTGAGTCTGCTCACCGCCTCCTACGGCATGCGCATCCACCCCTTCTACAAGACCCTGAAGTCCCACCAGGGGGTCGACTACACCATTCCCGAGGGCTCGCGCGTCTTCGCCACGGCGGACGGCCGCGTGAAGGAGGTCTCGACCATGAGCACGGCGGGTCAGACGGTGGTCCTCGACCACGGAAACGGATTCGAGACCTCGTACAGCCACCTGGGGAAAATCGTCGTGCACAGGGGCCAGCAGGTGCGACGGGGCGATATCATCGCCCTGTCGGGCAACACGGGCCTCTCGCTCTCGCCCCACCTCCACTATGAGGTGCGCCACAACGGCATGCGCGTAGACCCCATACACTACTTCTTCCTGGAGCTCTCGCCCACGGAGTATCAGCGCATCATCCGCATTGCCCGGTCGGGCATGCAATCCTTCGACTAACGTCCTATGCAACTGAAACTGCTTATCCTGGATTTCGACGGCACGCTGGCCGACACGCGCCGGGCGAATGCCGCGGCCTACATCGCCGCACTGAAGGAGGTCGGGTACACCCTGACCGAGGAGGAGTATCTCGGGCGCTATTTCGGCATGCGCTGCCCGGAGTTCATGCGCTCGATAGGCTTCCGCTCGCCGGAGGAAATAGACCGGCTCCGGCGCCGGAAAATCGAGCTCTACCCCGCCTTCTTCTCCTCGGTGAAGCTCAACCGCCCCCTCTGGGAGTTCAGCCAGCAGTTCCGCGCGCAGGGCGGCAAGGTGTGGATAGTCTCCACCGGACAGCCCGACAACCTGCGCAACGCCATGCGCTATTTGGGTTTGGAGGGGGGCTTCGACGGTCTGCTGACCGGGGACGACGTTGTCCGGCACAAGCCCGCGCCGGACGCCTTTCTCGAGGCGATGAGCCGTGCCGGATGCCAGAGCGGCGAGACCCTGATATTCGAGGACTCGGCCGTGGGAATCGAGGCCGCCCGCCTCAGCGGCGCCCCCTATGTTGTCGTGAAGCTCTAACGGCGGCAGACCGTCTTGAAATCGCAGTATTGGCAAATCTCCCGCTCGGCGCAGGGCCGGAGGGGTACGGAGGGGTCGAATAACTCCCGCAGCTTCTCCTTCAGGGCCTCCTCGAAGGGCTCGCGGTAGAGCGAGTAGCGGACCTCGCGGCCCTTCTCCGCCCGGTCGATTAGGGCCGGCGAGAAGTCGTCGCGGTTGATGCGCCTTACGTAGTAGAGGGCGGGCCGGGCGTCGAGCCCCCGGTCGTGCCACAGCATCAGCGAGTAGAGCATCGTCTGGAAGATATTGGCATTCATGCCGCGGTTTTTCGTGAGGAAGAGGTCGTCCAGGCCGTTGAACTCCAGGTGGACGCCGCCGGTCTTGTAGTCCACCACGCGCAGCGACCCGTCGTCCATGCGGTCTATGCGGTCGGCCTTGCCGGCGAAAAGAACGCGCCTCGGGCCGTCGAATGCGAACCCGGCGGAGACCTCCGCCTCCAACCCCTCGACGGCGAAGTCGTCGCGGCGGGCGTCGTAGGGCAGGATGCCCTCGCGGATGTAGCGGACGATGATGTCGCGCACCAGGAGCACGTTGCCCGGGTAGTCGCTCTCCCGGACAGTCTCGTCCCGGAAAATCTCCCGGGCGATACTCTCCCCTACGACCCGCTCCACAGAGCCGTCCGCGGCTATGGCCTTCAGGGTCTTCCCTGGGTGCGCCTCGCCGCGTATGCGCTCGTAGAGCCGCTGCATGGAGGCATGCAGCACATTTCCGAAGGCGGGGTTGTCCACCTCGTCCGTAATCTCCTCTTTCTCCTTCATATGCGCGATTGAGGCGAAGTAAAACTTCAGCGGACAGGCAATGTAGCGGGCGAAGGCCGTCGGCGAGAGCGCATGGGGGTTCTCCTCCTGCAAATAGGCTTGAAGACGCTCCCATACCTCCCCGCTCTTCTCGACCTCGATGTCCCTCTCCTCGGGAAGGTTCACGTCCACGCCTACCTCCGTGAAGGCTATGGGGCGGCTCCCCTCGTACTCCAACTGGCGGATGTAGCGGCTCGGTTCGCCGGTCGACTTGTCGTCCGCATGGGAGCAGTAGCACATGACGACCCGGCGGGCCCGCTGGATGAGCCGGTAGAAGTAGTAGGAGTAGACCCCCTCGTGGTGCTCGGGCGTGGGCAGACCGTAGGCCGCCCGCAGGTTGTAGGGGACGAACGATGACTGGGCGTCCGTCTTCCCGGGGAAGTTGTCGTCGGTCATCGAGAGCAGAATGACGTTCTCGAAGTCGAGGTTGCGGGTCTCCAGGATGCCCATTACCTGAATGCCGTCCAAGGGCTCGCCCTCGTAGGGAATGCGTAGGCTCTGGAGGTGGCGCCGAAGGAGTGAAGCATAGGTAGAGGTAGACAACTCTATATTGCATTCGTCAAGCGAGTTGCGTAACTTCGAAATCTCCTCGGCCGTAACGTTCAGAAAGGCTATGCGCTCCTCGCGGCCGTCGCTCGCGCCGGCCAATCCCCCCACGGCCTCCAGCACGCGGAGCAGCCAGTCGGAGAGTTCCCGCCACCCGGCGGTCGGGGCGAAGATGATGCGCAGCAGCTCGCTGCGTCCGAGGACGTCGGTCGCTATCGTGATGCGGCGGTTCTCCACGATTTCCCGCCGCAGCTCCGCAGCACTCCACTTTCCCCTTCCATCCGTCGGGTCCATTCCCGTATCGCCGATATAGGGGTGGTCCAACAGCCCGCAGACGTCGGCATGGTAGAACGCATAGCCGTCCCGCTGCTTGCGGCCGTGGGCCTGGAGCTCCAACAGCCGCTCGACGAAGGTGTAGGCCGTGGTCTGCTTCAGGGGAAAGCCCATGGTGACATTCACCCGGTCGGCCTTTCCCGCCGGCCTTTCCTGTGCTTCCGGCCTGCTTTCCGGGGTCTCATCGGCCTCCTCTTTTTCTATTTTCTCATTCTCCTCCTCCCCCCTATCTTCCCCGCTTTCGGGGGAGCAGAGGAGCGGGACGAGCAGATTTTCATCGGTGAGCACGATGGCCGTGCGCTTGTCCAACGGAAGCCGTCCGCCGTCCGGCCCCGTCTCGCGGAAGGTGTCCAGCAGCTCGGGGACGTATTTGCACTGGGCGGCATTCGAAGCGGTCGATACGACTTGGAACGTCTTGTCCTTTATGAAGTTGTCGTGCGTGGTGCCGTCGCCCGTCTCGGGGAACCGGCTGATGTTGTCGCGCAGGAACATGCCCGCCTCCTGCTCGCCGGGCCGCACGTAGCTCTGGTCGTAGTCCCAGAAGAACTCGGCGCCGAGGGCCTTGAGGCGGGCAAAGAGCATCTTTTCGCACTCCGAGAGGGCATTGAAGCCCGCGACGACATAGCGGCGCTCGCGGGCGAACTCCGCCTCGCCGCTCTTCAGCCGGTCGGCTGCCGTGCGCTGAACCATGCCCGGGTAGGCGAAGCCCAACTCGCGGAGCCGGGCGCCGTACTCCCGGTAGATGGGGCCCAGCGTATTCCAGATGCGGAGGAACCGGCGGCGCTCCTCGGTGTCGGCCGACTCATGCAGCACCCCCTCCCAGAAGCGGTTGATGATGCGGCGCTGCTCGTCGGTCAGGTAGGAGAGGTCGGCCTCCAGCTCCTTCAGGTCGGCGATGTTGCGGAACAGCAGGTCGGCATCGACCCGGTATTTGTCGAGCATGTCGAAGTCGGACAGGAGCATCTCGCCCCAGAAGTAGAAGTGGTCGAAGTCCTCGGTGTGGTAGTGGCTGTAGACGCGGTAGAGCTCGGCGATAAGCCGCAGCCGGTCGCCCGTATGGAGCCCCGAGAGCTCCTCCATCAGCTCATCCAGGGTGAGCCACTCGGGCTCCCACAGGGGCCGCTCGGCCAGATGGGCGAGCTCCTCGGAGAAGAAGAGCCGGGCGCGGCGCGACGGGAAGAGCAGGGAGAGCTCCGAGAGCCCCGCGCCGTAGCGCGCATAGAGGCTCTGCGCCACCTCTCCGAGGAAGGACGGTTGCGGCGTGCGGCTCATAACGGCTTACCGGATATGGATTTCGCCATCGGGCTCCGCCTCGACGATTTCGCCGCCGAATGTGGAGGTCTCCGCCCGCACAATCTCGGGCTTGCCGCCGAAGCGGATTTTCGCGGAGGCGGCATTGGCCTCGAAGCGTTCGTCGGCCACTACGTCGACCTGGGCTCCGTGCGAGGCGTCGACGCGGGTGGAGAGCGTATGCAGCCCCGAGGCGTCGATGCGGGCCGTGGAGACGGTGAGGGTAAGGTAGCGTGATTGGCCCTTCAGGACGACCTCGCTCTTGCCCGTGACGTTCAGCACCAGGTCGCGCACGTCCAACTCCGCCTCGACGCGGGCTCCGCCCGAGACGGAGAGGTCGACCATGGGCTCGGTGACGGGCTCGGTGAAGCTCACGCGGGCTCCGGCCGCCGAGAGGGTGGCGAGCGTGCGGTAGTAGACCCTTACCTCCGTGGTGTCGATTTTCTCGCGCGAGTTCTTCTCGCGCAGGGTCAGGATGCCGTACTTGTCGACCGACGCCTTGACGCGCGAGTCCAAGCTGGAGCGGGTGTCGTAGGCGATTTTCGTAGGTTCGTCCTCCCCTATGCGGGTCAGGACGACCCGCATGGGTCCGTCGACCGCCACGCCGCTGAAGGGCTGCATCCACTCCATGTTCAGCGAGCCGCCCTTGCGGAGCGAAACCGAGTCGGCCGGCTGGGCCGCTGCACCCCACCCTATGAGGAGGGCTGCGGCAATAGAAACGATATTCTTCATCGAATTCAAGAATTTCAAGGTTGACAACAATACGAAGACAAAGGTAGGAAAAATTTTCGGCAACCGATGTCCTCTTTTCCGATTTCTTTCGTACCTTTGCTTTCGATGCGTGCTAAAATCCTCAATGCGAGTGCCGGGTCGGGCAAGACCTATGCGTTGGCCTACAACTACGTCCGCGACGTGGTGGAGCAGCCCATGCTCTACCGCCATATCCTGGCCGTGACCTTCACCAACAAGGCCACCGAGGAGATGAAAAGCCGCATACTGAAGGAGATACATCTGCTGGCCGCAGGACGCGAGAGCGACTATTTGGAGGCGCTGTGCCAGGAGCTCGAGCTGCCGGCCGACACCGTGAGACAGCGGGCGAAGAGGGTCCGCACGGCCATCCTGCACGACTACTCCCACTTCACGGTCCTGACCATCGACAAGTTCTTCCAGCGCATCCTGCACGCCTTCATCAAGGAGCTGGGCATCGAGCTGAACTACAACGTGGAAATCGAGCCGGCACCCGTGCTGACCCGCGGCGTGGATGCCTTGGTGGAGCGCATAGCCGAGGACGGGGAGCTGAAGAAGTGGATGGCCGCCTACTCGGCGGAGCGTATCGAGGAGAACGAGAGCTGGGACCTCAGACGCGACATCCTGCGGTTGGGCGGGGAGCTCTTCAAGGAGGAGAACCGCGAGGCGCTGAAGCAGGCCCTCCCGCGCGAGGAGCTGGAGCGCATGGTCCGTACGGCTGTGGCGGAGAAGGAGCGCACGCAGCGGCGCTTTTGCCAAATGGGCGCCGAGGCGGTGGAGATAATTGCCGGCGAGGGCCTTGTGCACGAGGACTTCACCTACGGCAGCAACCATACGGGCGGCGTCTCCTATTTCTATAAGGTGGCCGCTGGGGAAATCGGCGAGCCGAAGGCCCGTGCGCGGAGCTGCTGCTCATCGGAGAAGGGATGGCTTCCCGCCGCCAAGGCCAAGGAGCATCCTGGGCTCATCGGACGGCTGCAGCCGCTCCTGAACGAGCTGTGCGACTACTACGACAGCCATATCGAGGACTGGAACACCGCGACGCTGCTGCGCGAGCATTACCGCAGCTTCGCCCTGCTCTCCGACCTCTACGAACTGGTGCGGCAGCTGTGGCGCGAGGAGAACTCGCTGCTGCTCTCCGAGACCAAGAATATCCTGGCCGCCTTCATCGACCGGAACGACGCCCCCTTCATCTATGAGAAGGTGGGCAACCGCTACGACCGCTATTTCATCGACGAGTTCCAGGACACCTCGCAGCGCGAGTGGCTCAACTTCCTGCCGCTTCTGCGCGACGCCATGTCCCACGCTTCGCAGCTCGCCCGGCCCGACGCCCCGGCGGAGAAGAGCCCCGCCGTGCTGCTGGTGGGCGACGTGAAGCAGTCCATCTACCGGTGGCGGGGCGGCGACTGGCGGATTTTAGGCGGCGAGGCGAGCCGGGCATTGGGCGAGGCCGACGTGGAGCCCAAGGTGAGCAACTACCGCTCGCTGCCCGGCATCGTAAACTTCAACAATGCAGCCATCGGGGCGGTCGTCGACACGGCCGACGGGATGCTGAACACCCTGCTGGAGCAGACGAACGTCGGCCCGCAGCTGAAGCGCGAGCTGGCCGGCACGCTCCCCCGGGCCTATGCCGACCACTGCCAGACACCTTGCAAGAGGGGCGTGAACGGAGGCTACGTCTCGGTGGAGACCTTTACGGAGCAGCCCCCCCTGGTGGAGCGCATCTGCGAGGTGCTGGACCGGGGCTACAAGCCCTGCGACATCCTGATATTGGTGCGTGGCGCGACGGACGGAGCCCGGGCGGCCCGCACGCTGCTGGACTTCAAACGCTCGAACCGCGAGCCGCGCTACCGCTTCGACGTAATGACGCAGGACGCCCTGCTCATCAACGCCTCGCCCCTGTGCGGATTCCTGCTGGCGCTCTTCCACCTGACTGTCGACAGTGGGGACACCATCCGCCGGGCCGTCTACAACCGCTATATGGGCCGTCCGTTCGACGCTCCGCTGCCCGAACGCGAGCAGCTCCTGCTCCGCACGCTGCGGCTCCTGCCCCCCGAGGAGGCCTTCGAACGCATTGTCCGCGAATACCGCCTCAACGAGGACCGGCGCCAGCTGGCCTATCTCCAGGCGCTGCACGAGCAGGTCATCGGCTTCACGACGGGCCGCGTGGCCGACATCCCGCTCTTCATAGAGTGGTGGGAGGAGCATGGCGCCAAGCGCTCGCTGAGCGTGGAGCAGAGCCTCGACACCATAGAAATTTCGACCATTCACAAGGCCAAGGGGTTGGAGAAGAAGGTGGTGCTCATCCCCTACTGCTCGTGGGAGCTGGAGCCCCGCACCACGGGCGCCGTCTCCAACATCGTCTGGGCCGAGGCCGAGGGGAGCCTTGCCGGGGTGGGGCGCGTGCCGATTAAGTTCGGCAAGCGGATGGCCGCCTCGCACTTCTCCGACGCTTTCTACCGCGAGACGGTCTATTCCTATGTCGACAACGTGAACCTGCTCTACGTGGCGCTGACCCGTGCCGTCGAGCAGCTGCACGTCTTCATCCCCTCGTCCCGTTCGGGCATCGGGGGCCTCCTGTGGAACAACATCGTGCGGACGGAGACGGAGGCCCGCCTCTGCTGCCGGGATATGGAGGTCGCGGGCCGCTGCCATACGCTGGAGGGGGAAGAGGACGGAGAGATGAAGATTGTCGGCGAGCGGTGCGAGTTCGGCGACTTCGCGGTTCCCGAGCCGCCCTCGCGCAAACGGGGGGCGGAGCAGAGAGCGGTGCGCCACGTGCTGCTGGAGCGCTACCCCGCCGTGGAGCCCCGCCCGGGGCTGCGGCTGCCCACCTCGGACTATCGCGAGCGGGGCGGCGAGGCGGAGTTCTCGCCCCGCAACTTCGGAATCCTGATGCACCGCCTCTTCGAACAGGCCACCGACGCGGAGGCGGTCTTCGCCGCCATCGGCCGTCTGCGCGAGCAGAGCGTGGTCTCGGCGGAGGATGCCCGCGAGCTGGAGCGCATGGTCGGACAGGCTCTGGCGCTCGAGGAGCCGCACGAGTGGTTCTACGGGACATGGGACCGTATCCTGCGCGAGCGGGACATCGTTCTGCCCGCCCGGAGCGGCGAGCAGGGGCGCAAGCGGCGGCCCGACCGGGTGATGATTCGCGGCCGCCGGGCCGTGGTGGTGGACTACAAGTTCGGCGAAAAGGACCCCGCGGCCTATCGCCGCCAGACAGCCCGCTACATGGAGCTCCTGGGCGAGATGGGCTATGAAGAGGTGGAGGGGTGGCTGTGGTATGTGAAATTAGGTCGCACGGAACGTGTGGAATGTGAGAAATAAAGCCTATCTTTGTGCCGATGAAAACCTCGTTTTTGCGAATCATTCCCCGTCAGTTCCGCCGCCGCGGAATATGGGTGGTCTGCACCATCTTCCTGCGCGCCCTGCTCAACTTCCTGGGGCTGGCCATGCTGCTGCCGGTGCTGATGCTCATCCTCGACACCGCGAGCATCCACACGGTGCCGGCGCTGAACCGCTTCTATGAACTCGGCGGCTTCGGCTCGGACAAGAGCTTCGTCCTCTTCATCTGCGCGGGCGTGGTGGCGCTCATCGCCGCCAAGTGCCTGTTGAGCTACTGGCTCTACCGGGTGGAGCGCAACTACATCTATGCCCTCTACCGCTACCTGTCGCGCCAACTCTACATCACCTACTACAACCGCGGCTTGGGCTTCGTCAAACGCTCCAACTCGGCCGTGCTCTCCCGCAACGTCAACGTCGTGTCGTTCTCGTTCGTGGCCGGCGTGCTGCGCCCGCTGGCCTCCATGAGCTGCGATATCCTGCTCTTCCTGCTGCTCTTCGGCGCCTTGGCCGTCTACAGCCTGGCCGCCGCGGCGTTGGTGCTGCTGATATTCGTGCCCGCAGGGGTCCTCTACTACCGGATGGTGCGCAGCCGCCTGAACCGCTACGGCGAGCAGGAGAACCTCGCCCACCGCGAGAAGGCCCGCGTGGTGGCCGAGACCTTCCGCGGCTTCCCCGACGTGGAAATCAACCGCGCCTTCCCGATGATGCTCCGGCGCTTCGACGGGGCTATGGACAAAATCGTGGAGGTGCAGCGCAAGAACGCCTCGCTGGGCATGCTCCCCTCGCTCTTTACCGAGACGGGGCTGGCCTTGGGCATGGCGCTGATGGTGGCGGCCAGCCTCGGCCGCGCGGGCGGCGACATCCGCGTCCTGTTCGGCATCTTCGCCGTGGCCGCCCTGCGGCTGATGCCCTCCGTGAGGAGCATCATGGGCGGCTGGGCCTCGCTGAAATACAACCGCTACACCCTCGACATCCTGTGCGATGCCGACCTCGACCGCCCCGCGGAGCCTACGGCCGAGGTGAAGGAGCGGCTGCCCTTCGCGCGGTGCATCCGGTTAGAAAACCTGTCGTTCCACTTCGACGACGCCCCCGCAAAGGAGGTGCTGCACGACCTCTCGCTTACCGTCCGCAAGGGCGAGCGGTTAGGCATCCGCGGCGCCTCGGGGGCCGGAAAGACGACCCTTTTCAATCTGCTGTTAGGCTTCTACGCCCCCACCTCGGGCCGCATCCTGATTGACGATACGCCCTTGGACGGGCGGACGCGCCGCCGCTGGCAGAACAGCGTGGGCTACGTCTCGCAGAGCGTCTTTCTGACCGACTCGACCTTCGCCGCCAACGTGGCATTGGGGGCCGAGGGAAGCGAGATAGACCGCGGACGGGTGGCCGACGCCCTGCGTGCGGCCCGCTTGGACGACTTTATCGCGACCCTCCCCCAGGGGATGGACACCCCCATCGGGGAGTGCGGCTGCCGCCTCTCGGGCGGCCAGCGCCAGCGCATAGGCATTGCCCGGGCGCTCTACAAGCAGGCCGACGTGCTCTTCTTCGACGAGGCGACCTCGTCGCTCGACGACCGGACGGAGGAGGGCATCAACCGCTCCATCGAGGAGCTCTCCAAAGGAAACCGCGACCTGACCATCGTCGTAATCGCCCACCGCGAGAGCTCGCTGGGCTATTGCGACCGCATTATCGACATTTGAAAGAAAACCATACGAACATGACAAAGGATTTTATCATAGCCGACTTCCGCATCCGCATAGAGGGGGCGAACTGGGCTTCGGCGGCGGGCTATTTCGGCCGGGCGCTGAAGATTTTCGAGGTCCCCTGCGACCCCGCGGCGCCGTGCGTCCTGGTATTGAAAACCGACGCAGAGGAGGAAAGGGGGGAGATAAAGGGGGAGATAAAGGGGGAGACAAGGGGGGAGATAAAGGAAGCTGCCACCCTCTTCGGCGGGGAGTTCCTGACGCTCGACGAGTTCGACTTCGTCGAGGTGAATGCCCGCTGCCGCTTCGCCCGCAGCGACGGGGAGAGGCTCTTCACCATGACGCCCGAGGGCACCTCCACGCCCCTGTGGTTCCGCAAGCGGTGCGATTCGCCGGAGGTGCGCAGCAACCTCGACGCCTGCTGCCACTGGCCCGAAATCCACTCGCTGTTCCGCTTCGGCCTCTGGGTGATGTTCGGCATCGCCATTACGCCCCTGCATGCCATTGCCATCCACTCCTCCACCATCCGCTGCGAGGGCGGCGCCGTCCTGTTCCTCGGCGAGTCGGGCACGGGCAAGAGCACCCACACGCGGCTGTGGCAGGAGCATATCCCCGGAGCCGAGCTGCTGAACGATGACAGCCCCATAATCCGCCTGACAGGAGGCGAGGCTACGGTGTACGGCTCGCCCTGGAGCGGCAAGACCCCCTGCTACCGGAACGAGAAGTGGCCCATAAGGGGTTTGGTGCGCCTGAGCCAGGCTCCGCACAACCGGATTGCCCGCCTGTCGGTCGTCCGGGCCATCGGCGCCCTGCTCCCCTCGTGTCCGCCCTCCTTCGCCTTCGACAACACGCTGCAGGACGACATCTGCGAGACCCTGTCGCAAATCATCTCCCGCGTCCCGGTCTTCCATTTGGAGTGTCTGCCCGATGCCGCCGCGGCCGAACTGTCCTACCATACCCTTTTCGACGACCATGCACCTCAACGATAACCGCGTAGCCTTTGCCGGTGCCCGCGACCTGCTGCTGGAGGGGCAGAGCGTCCGGATAAGCGTGAGGGGCCAGAGCATGCTCCCCTTCTTCCGCAGCGGCGGCTGCATCACCCTGCGCCCCATCCGCGAGGAGGATTTCCGCGTGGGACGGGTCGTGCTGGCCGAGACGCCCCAGGGCAACTTCGTCGTCCACCGCATCTACCGCCTGGAGGGCGACCGGGTGACGCTCCTGGGCGACGGCAACCTGGCGGGCACCGAGACCATGCCCCGCAAGAAGGTCTACGGCACGGTGGACTGCTCGCGGCTCATCTGTGGCTGGCCCGCGGCTGGCAGCTCATCCGTCCGCTGCGGCGCTGGCCGCTGGCCGTTTTGCGGCGAATCTGCTCCAAATAACCTCTTTAGGGGAGAAAAAGAGGAGAAATAATCCGGATTGCAAACCGACATTCGGGATAGTTTTCGTATCTTTGCAACCTCAAATCAAAGCACAGACGGATATGACGACGTTCGGAATGGCCCTCTTGGCCATGGCTCTGTTAGGACTGGCGGTCTTCGTGGCGCTCTACTTCGTGGAGGCGGGCTACGGCTATCTCTTCAACCGGAAGTTCGGCTTCCCTGTCCCCAACAAGGTCGGCTGGGTGCTGATGGAGGCTCCGGCCTTCTTCGTGATGGCCGCCTGGTGTCTGCAGGCACCAAAGGGGCAGACCCCGCAGCTCGTGCTGGCCGGGCTCTTCCTGCTCCACTACTTCCAGCGCTCGTTCGTCTTCCCGCTGCTGATGCGCGGCAACTCGAAGATGCCCGTCGGCATCGTCCTCATGGGGCTCCTCTTCAACTGCATCAATGCCGGCCTCATCGGCGCCTGGCTCTTCAGGGAGGCACCTGAGGGCTATTACGAGGGCTGGTTCGCGCAGCCCTGCTTCTGGGCGGGTCTGCTCGTCTTCTTCGCCGGCATGTTCATCAATCTGCAATCGGACCATATCGTGCGCCACCTGCGCAAACCGGGCGACAAGCGCCACTACATCCCCCGCGGCGGCATGTTCCGCTACGTCTCGTCGGCCAACTATTTCGGCGAAATCTGCGAATGGACAGGCTTCGCCATCGCTTCGTGGTCGGCCGCCGGCGCGCTGTTCGCCTGGTGGACCTTCGCCAATTTAGCCCCCCGCTCCGCCTCGCTGTACAGGCGCTACGAGCAGGAGTTCGGCGAGGAGTTCACCTCGCTCGGCCGCAAGCGCATCATACCGTTCATCTATTAGCCTATGAAAGATTCTTTGCTTTTCACCCCCTATCGGCTGGGGCGCGTGACCCTGCGCAACCGAACCGTCCGTTCGGCGGCCTTCGAGTCGATGGGCAAGGACTTCGGACCTACGCAGCAACTCAAGGACTACCACGTGAGCGTGGCCCGCGGCGGCGTGGGCATGACTACGCTGGCCTATGCGGCCGTATGCCGCAGCGGCCTGTCGTTCAACAAACAGCTGTGGCTGCGCGAGGAAATCGTGCCCCAGCTGGCCGACATTACCGATGCCATCCACCGCGAAGGGGCCGCCGCCTCGATTCAAATCGGCCACTGCGGCAACATGACCCACTGGTCGACGGCCGGATGCTTCCCCATCGGCGCCTCCACGGGCTTCAACCTCTACTCCCCGACCTTCGTGCGGGGCATGCGGCGCGATGAAATCGTCCAGGTCGCCAAGGCATTCGGCGATGCCGTCCGCACGGCGCACCGGGCCGGCTTCGACTGCGTGGAGGTGCATGCCGGCCACGGATACCTGATTTCGCAGTTCCTGTCGCCCTACACGAACCATCGCCGCGACGAATACGGCGGCTCGCTGGAGAACCGCATGCGCTTCATGAAGCTCTGCATGGAGGAGGTGATGCGGGCCGCGGCCGAGACGGGTACGGCGGTATTGGTGAAGCACAACATGGAGGACGGCTTCAAGGGAGGCATTCAGATTCCCGAGAGCATAGAGATAGCCCGCGAAATAGAGAAGTTCGGCGTGGACGGCATCGTGCTCACCTCGGGTTTCGTCTCGAAGGCGCCGATGGCCGTCATGCGCGGCCGCATCCCGACCAAGACCATGAGCTACTACATGCCCTGGTCGTCGTGGCCCCAGAAAATCGTGGTCAACCTCTTCGGCCAGTGGATGATTAAGCAGTACGACTTCGAGGAGTGCTACTTCCTGGAGAACGCCCGCAAGTTCCGCTCCGAGCTGAAGTGCCCGCTGGTGTACGTGGGCGGCCTGGTGTCGCGCGCCGGCATCGAGAAGGTGCTCGACGCCGGCTTCGAGCTGGTGCAGATGGCCCGGGCATTGGTCAACGACCCCGCATTCGTCAACAAACTGAAGGCCGGCGACGAGCACACCCGCTCGGGGTGCGACCACCGCGACTACTGCATGGCCCGCATGTATTCGGTCGACATGCAGTGCTGCCACAACTGCAAGGAGGAGATTCCCGAGCGGCTGTGGCGCGAACTGCGCAAAATCAAGTAGCCCATGCAGCGCGGAGAGGTAGTGAAAGGCTCGGCAACGGCGCTCGTCACGGGCGGCAACAGCGGCATAGGCCGCTGCTATGCCCGGCGTTTGGCTGCCTTGGGCTACAACATCGTCATTGCCGGACTGAACGGCGAGCGGAACCGGCAGATTGTGGAGGAGCTGCGGGCGGAGTTCGGCATCGGGGCGCGTGCGCTCCTTATCGACCTGGCCCGTCCCGAGGCCGGGCGCGAGCTCTTCGAGCAGGTCACGGCCGACGGCACCCAAATCGAGGTGCTGGTCAACAATGCCGGGACCTTCTCCTTCCTGGACGTGCTGAAGACCCCGCCCGAGCGCATCGAGCGCATCATCTGTCTGCATGCCCTCACGACGGCCGCGACCTGCCGTCTGTTCGGCGAGCAGATGGCCGAGCGGGGTCACGGCTACATCCTGAACATGGCCTCCTACTCGCTCTGGATGCCGTGGCCGGGGTTGGCCGTATACAGCGCCAGCAAGGGCTTCCTGCGCGGCTTCTCGGTCGCCTTCTCCAAGGAGGTCGAGGAGCGGGGCGTGCACGTCACCTCGGTCTGCCCGGCCGGCGTGGCCACCGACCTCTACGGCCTCCCCCTCCGCTGGCAGAAAATCGGCGTCCGCATAGGCGTACTGCTGACCCCCGACAGCTGTGCCCGCCGGGCCCTGAAGGCGCTGTGGCGCGGCCGCCGGAACTGCGTGCCCGGCTGGTGGAACCGGTTGGGCATCCCCTTCTGTCTCTACCTCCCCATGTTCATCCTGCGCATCGCCCGCAGGTTCACGATGCAATTCCAGAAGTAGCCCATGTTCGAGGAAATACGTACCGTAGTTTTCGATTTCGGCGGCGTGCTCGTCGACCTCTGCCGCGAACGTGCGGTGGAGTCCTTCCGCCGTTTAGGCTTCCCGCAGGCGGAGCAGATGCTCGACCTCTACCACCCCGCGGGGCTTTTTACCAAGTTGGAGTGCGGACTGGTCTCGGGCCACGAGCTGTGCGACGAAATACGGCGGATAGCGGACCGCCCCATCTCCGACGAGGCGGTCCGCGACGCCTACATCTCCTTTCTCGAGACGATTCCCGTCCAGAAGCTGCGGGCCATCCGGGCGCTGCGCGAGGCGGGCATAGCGACCTACGGACTGTCGAATATCAACGAGTTCGTGATGCCCTACGTGCGCGAGGTGCTGTTTCGGGCCGACGGCCTTCGCATGGAGGACTACCTTATCCACGCCTACCTCTCCTATGAGATGAAGCTGCTGAAGCCCGACCCCGCAATTTTCCGCCGCATGGCTGCCCACAGCGGCCTGAACCCCGAAACGACGCTCTTCATCGACGACGGCCCCCGCAATGTCGAGACGGCCCGCACGTTAGGCTTCCAGGTCTACATGCCCGCCCCGCGCGAGGACTTCACACCCCTGCTCCGCGAAATCGAAACGGCCTCCCGGAAAAGGAAATAACGGGCCGGGAATTTGCTTTTACGAATAAAATGCGTAACTTTGTACCCATCGGATAAAACGATATTGCCATGAGTAAAAAGATGAAATTAGCCCTGCTGGCCCTGCTCGGCTTCTCAACCGCCTGCTCGACCGTGAAAAACGGCGCGAAGAACCCGGAGGAGAGCTCGACCGAGTTCGTGGAGCCCGCCATTCGCGTATTGTACGGCGTGCGTGCACCCCAGCCCGTGGCCGCCGAGGATATTCCCGAGGCCGAGCAGCCCGCCGCAACGGAGAGCGCACAGCCCGAAACTCCGGAGAAATAGTTCCATGACGCGCCGTCCGGGATTGAGAAAGAGCATCGCCCTGAGGCTCTTTTCAGACCTCTATCGCGGGGTGGTGGCCGAACACAAGCTGCGTACGCTCTTCTGGGAGTGTACGCTTCGTTGTAATTTGTCGTGCCGCCACTGCGGCAGCGACTGCCGCGTGGAGCCCGACCTCCCCGACATGCCTCTGGAGGACTTCCTGCGCGTGTTGGACGAGGAGGTGACGCCTCACGTCGACCCCCGTCAGGTGCTCATCATCTTCTCCGGCGGCGAGGTGCTGGTGCGGGACGACCTGGAGCGGGCGGGCCGCGAGGTGACACGCCGCGGCTATGCCTGGGGCATGGTGACCAATGGCATGGCCCTGACCGAGGAGCGCTTGGAGGGGCTTGTGGCCGCCGGTCTGCGCTCTATCTCGGTGAGCTTCGACGGCTTCGAGGATACCCATACCTATATCCGCCGCCATCCGTTGAGCTACGAGCGGGCTCTGGCGGCCATCCGGCGCATCGTGCGTCGCCCGGAGCTCACCTATGACATCATCACGTGCGTCACCTCGCCCCTGGTGCCGCGCTTGGAGGAGTTCAAGGAGCTGCTCATCGCCGAGGACGTGACCCACTGGCGCATTGCGACCATCTTCCCCTCGGGACGCGCAAAGGAGGACAGGTCGCTGCAGGTGACCGACGAGGAGTTCCGCGAGGTGCTGGAGTTCATCCGCCGCACCCGCCGCGAGGGCCGCATAGACCTCAGCTACGCCTGCGAGGGCTTCCTGGGCAAGTACGAGGCCGAGGTGCGCGACGAGTTCTACCAGTGCGCCGCCGGAGTGTCGGTCGCCTCCATTCGGGTCGACGGTTCCATATCGGGCTGCACCTCCATAAGGGCCAACTACCACCAGGGCAATATCTACCGCGACCACTTCTGGGAGGTGTGGGAGAAGCGTTTCGCCCCCTTCCGCGACCGGGAGTGGATGCGCCGCGAGGAGTGCGGCGAGTGCGCGATGTTCCGCTACTGCATGGGCGGCGGCATGCACCTGCGCGACGACGAGGGCCGGCTGGCCTTCTGCCACTACCACCGCCTGAAATAGCTCCGGGGCAGCCCCGCACAAAAAAACGACACGTTTTCGGCGGAAAAGTTTGGGAAAAATAAAAAAAGCGCTTATCTTTGCACTCCGAAAACCGACGGGGTGTAGCGCAGTCCGGTTAGCGCACCTGCTTTGGGAGCAGGGGGTCGTGGG
>X127_Alpine_Marmot__coassemble_12_pt1 | contig 42473 bp, 30 predicted proteins | sample X127_Alpine_Marmot__metabat2_high_PE_013 | metagenome-assembled genome bin X127_Alpine_Marmot | reverse complement strand
GTCTTTTAGACCGGCGTCACCCTGAAGGAGCCCATAGGGCGACCGTGGGGGTCTCATTTCCGCTGTCAAGACAGGAAAGACCGGGGAGACAAGAGCGAAAGACGACGGAAAAAACTACTGTTTTTCGATAATTTTTTTTTGTTATCCAAATTTTATTTTTACATTTGCACCGATACATGAGAATAGGAACCCTATAAAAAACAGAGAAGATGAAACGACTGCTCACCCTCCTCGCGGCGGTTCTCGCCGCCATAGGCGCTGCAGCGCAAGGCCCCGGTTCGCTCCGCGGACGTGTCGTAGACGCATCCAGCCGCGAAGCGGTCGGCTTCGCCACCGTGGCACTGCTGCGCGACTCGCTGCCCGTAGCGGCGGCAGCGGCGGATGCCGAGGGGGCATTCATGCTGACGACCCGCGAGCGGGGCGCCCTCAGTCTGCACGTGACGATGGTGGGCTACGAGACTGCCGTGCGGGAGGTGGTATTGGCGGGCGAGCCGCTCGAGGTGGGGGACATTGCCCTGCAGCAGGGGGTGGAAATCGCCGACGTGGTGGTGGAGGTGCAGAAGCCCCTGGTGGTGAGCGATGCCGAGAAGATGACCTACTCGGTGGAGGACGACCCCCAGGCCTCGACCTCGACCCTCGAGGAAATCATCCGCAAGGTGCCCCAGCTCTCGCTCGACGCCGAGGGCAGCGTATTGCTGAACGGCCAGTCGAACTACAAAATACTGCTCAACGGCCGCCCGGCGACCACCCTGAGCAACAACTTCAAGGAGGTCATCAAGAGCATGCCCGCCTCGCAAATCGAGAAAATAGAGGTTATCACCCACCCCTCCACCAAGTATGAGGCCGAGGGCGTGGGCGGCATCATCAACCTCGTCACCGACCGCAGGAAGCAGTTCGACGGCTACAACGGCGGACTGTCGGCCGGCACCAGCTTTCTGAACGGTCCCTCCTATTACGCCAACGCCAACGGGACGGTGCAGCTCGGCAAGTTCGCCGCCAGCGTCATGGGTTACTACAACACCTACGAATGCCCCGACGACAGCGCCGCCGTCTCGGAGTCGTGGCGCGAGAATGTCGGTGCGGAGACCCGTTACCAGACCGCCTCGTCCCGCAATACCTACCACGGCCACAACTACGGCGCCAGCCTCGATTTGAGCTACACCATCGACACGCTGAACTTCGTCACGCTGAGCGGCTGGCTGTGGGGCGGCCGGTTCCGCAGCCAATCGGACGGGCAGACCGGTCTCTTCAATCCGGAAATGGAGCCCGCGGGCGGCTACAGCACCTGCTCCCGCTCCGGCAGCGACTACATGGGCGGCTCCGTCGCCCTGAACTACGAGCACACCTTCAACCGCACGGGGCACACCCTGACCGTCTCGGACGAGTTGGAAATCGACCCCGACGACGGCGAGCAGCTCACCGCGGTCGAGGGCTCGGGCTCCTTTCCCTCCTACGCCAGCCAGCGGTTGGAGGATAACCGCACCCTCGGCAACACCGTGCAAATCGACTACGCCAATCCGCTCAACGACCGCCACAACATCGAGGCGGGGCTGAAGCACATCTACCGCTCCAGCCATGCGGACGCCGACCTGTGGGCATTCGATGCCGAGGGCATAGCCGAGGGTGAGCCGTTGCTCGACCGCATGGATTACAGGCAGCATATTTTAGGCATCTACGGCGGCTACGGCTTCACCAGCACCAAGTGGTCGGGACGCGTGGGGGCCCGCATGGAGTACACCTGGAACCATGCCGACGTCGCCGAGCCCGACCGCGACCCCTACGTCATCCGCAACACGCTCTTCAACGTCGTGCCCTACCTGAGCCTCACCTTCAAGCCCGCGGAGAGCCACGCCCTGGCCTTGAGCTACACCCAGCGCCTCCAGCGCCCGAGTATCTACATGCTCTCGCCCGCCGTGGACGACACGCAGCCCACCTCGCTCTCCTATGGCAACCCCGACCTCGAGGCCGCCATCTTCCACTCGGTGAACCTCCGCTACAGCTACTTCAACCCCAAGTGGAGCGCCCTGTTCGGGCTCACGACCCTCCTCTCGAACAACTGCATGACCCAGTACACCTTCACCCGCGACGGCATCGCCCACTCCACCTACAGCGACGACGTGCGCACCCGCTCCTACGGCTTCGACGGCTCCTTCTCGGTGCGCCCCTCGGCGAAACTGAACCTCTCGGTCAGCTACAGCGGCCAGTACGTCACCTACGACTTCGCACCCATGGATATTCACACCGACCGCTTCGCCTTCCGCGGAAACATCAACCTCGACGCGGCGCTCTGGAAGGATGCCCGGCTCCTCCTCGGCGGCGGCTACGGCAGCGGAGACGCCGGCCTCGGCTACCACGGCAAGGGGTGGCAGTACCACTACATCGGCCTCAAGCAGTCGCTGCTGAAGCGGTCGCTGGACCTCAGCGTCACCGTCTCCAACCCCTTCGAGAAGCGGAGCGTCTTCGAGACCGTGTACGATACCCCCACCTATATCGCCTATGCGCGGAGCAAATACTGCAACCGCCGCATAAACATCGGCATCAGCTGGCGCTTCGGCAAGCAGGATGTCCAGGTGAAGCGCGCCTCGCGCACCATCGAGAACGATGACCTCACGAGCAGCGACAAGGGCGGCCCGGCAACCGGCGGAAGATAAGGCCGGAGTACCAAGAACGGGACAGCCTTGCGGCTGTCCCGTTCAATTTCAATTATTCAAAATTGCCTTTTTTCGTATCCGTCACCTGCAGAACGCAAGAATGGAATGGCGTTTTACAGGCGGCGCAGCACGTCGACAAGCAGCGACCAGAACTTGGGCACCGTGGCGATTTCCAACCGCTCGTCGGGCGAGTGGACGCCGCGGAGCGTGGGGCCGAAGGAGACCATATCGAGGTGCGGGTACTTCTCGAGGAACAGTCCGCACTCCAGACCGGCATGGATGGCGCGCACCTTGGGCTCGGCATGGAACAGCTCGCGGTAGCTGGCGGCGGTGAGGGCCAGCAGGTGCGAGTCGGGGTCGGGGGCCCAGCCGGGATAGCCGTCGGAGTGGGCGACATCGGCGCCGGCCAGGGTGAAGACCGACTCGACCATCTGCATCACGTAGGTCTTGGCGCTCTCGACCGAGGAGCGCTGGGAGGAGGTGACGACGATTTCGTTCTCGCCCTGGAACTTCACCGAGGCGAGGTTCGTGGAGGTCTCCACCAATCCCGGCACGGCGAACGACATGGCGACCACGCCGTTGGGCACGCCCACCAGCGAATAAATCAGCCCGAACTGGGTCTTCGGGTCGAGCACCGTATCCACCTGGGGCATCTCGTTGAGCGTGATGCGGAAGTTGGGCTCCCGGAGTTTGAATTCGTTCTCCAAGTCGGCGACGAAGAGCCGGTAGCGCTTCACGAAGTCGGCCTCGAAGCGGGTCGGCACGCCGAAGATGGCGTAGGCCTCGCGCGGAATGGCGTTGCGCAGGTTGCCGCCCGAGAAGTAGCTCAGGCGCAGCCCGCAGCTCTGCATGCCGTCCCAAATCAGCCGGGCCAGCGTCTTGTTGGAGTTCACGCGGCCCTTGTCTATATCGTCGCCCGAGTGGCCGCCCAGCAGGTCGGAGACATCCACGCGGTAGAAGGTGAAGTCCTTCGGTGCGGGCTCGGCGGTGTAGTGGAAGGTGGCTATGGTGTCGATGCCGCCCGCGCAGCCGATGAAGAGCTCGCCCTCGTCCTCCGAGTCGAGGTTGATGAGGTACTTGCCCGTGAGCATCCCCTCGCCCAGCTCGAAGGCACCCGTGAGGCCCGTCTCCTCGTCGACCGTGAAGAGGGCCTCGAGGGCCGGATGGGCAATGGTCTCATCCAGCAGGGCGGCCAGTGCGGCGGCCATGCCGATACCGCAGTCGGCGCCCAGCGTCGTTCCCTCGGCCTTCACCCACTCGCCGTCGATGCGGGTGCGGATGGCGTCGTGCTCGAAGTCGAACTCCACGTCCGAATTCTTCTCGCACACCATATCCATATGCGACTGGAGAATCACCGTGGGGTGCTCCTCATAACCCGCCGTCGCGGGCTTGCGCATCACGACATTCCCGATTTCATCGGTCCGGCACTCGATGCCGTGCTCCTTGGCGAAGGCGACTAAGTAGTCGCGAATCTTGCCCTCCTTCTTCGAGGGACGGGGTACGCGCGTAATGGCGTCGAACTGCTCCCAGACGAGCTTCGGTTCCAAATTGGCAATAGCTGACATAAGCATAGAATTTTAAGTGCTTCTCTCAATAATTGCACAAATATACGGATTTTTATCCTATCTTTGTCCTATGGAATCGAAATTCAGGATAGGACACGGCTTCGACGTCCACGCCTTGGGCGAGGGACTGCCCCTCTGGTTGGGCGGCATACGCATCGAACACGCAAAGGGCTGCATCGCCCACTCGGACGGCGACGTGGCCATACACGCCATCTGCGACGCCCTGCTGGGTGCCGCGGCATTGGGCGACATCGGCAAGCTCTTCCCCGACACGTCGGACGAATTCAAGGGCATCGACTCGAAGATTCTGCTCGGCCGCGTGGTGAGGCTTCTGGCCCGGGAGGGCTATGCCGTGGGCAACGTGGACTGCACCATCTCCCTGCAGCGGCCGAAGCTCCGTCCCCATATCGACGCCATGCGCGAAACGCTGGCCGAGGTGATGGGCCTTTCCGCAGACTGCGTCTCGGTGAAGGCCACCACCACCGAACATTTAGGCTTCGAGGGCCGCGAGGAGGGCGTCTCGGCCCACGCCGTAGCGCTGATTTACCGAAACGAATAAAAAGATATAGCGAACGAATTAGAAACTAAAGAACATAAAACCAGGCGCTGCGTGCGCCTCATACATACCCAAAGCGCATCGGCTTTTCTTCTTACGGCTGAAAATTGGACACTTTCGAGACAAGTAAGGAATTAAAGTTGATGCTCGTGCTGTTTCCCGGCGCGGGCATTTTCTTCCTCCTACTTGTGGGTCGTCCAATACCCCAGCCGTGGATAAAGAGATTTGTCCGCGCCTCTTTATGCCCACGACCCGAACATGATACATATCGGACATCTCATCGAGGCGGAGCTGCACCGGCAGGAGCGCTCCGTAACGTGGTTCGCAAAGAAACTCTATTGCGACCGGACCAATGTGTACAGTATTTTCAAGCGGCAGAGCATCGACACTGAGCTGCTGCTGCGGATTTCCCGGGTGCTGAATCACGATTTCTTCCACTACTATCTCGACCTCTGGCAGTTCGAAGAACAGCCAAAGCGTGAATAATCGTCTACACTTTCGTAGAATAACGGACCATATTGCACACCTCTTCAAGAGTGAAAAAAGGTATAACTTTGTCCCCCGATAAATAATTTATTCACTCTAAATTCAAACGCTTATGAAAAGAATGAAACTTTTCCTCCTTCTGTTCGCCGCCGTACTCTCGACCGGCAGCTTCACCGCATGCAGCGATGACAACGAGACGCCCGCCGCCCAGACTACGACCGATTACGCACAGGTCATCTCGGGCGAATATGTTGGCAATATCACTCTTTCGGGCTACACCGGGTCCATCTCTACCGTATTGACCTTATCCAAGCGCAATAGTACGACTGTAGAAATGGTATTGGACAGCGTCGACGCCGATATTCATACCAACGGTCGCCCTCTGAATGTCTCACCATTAGGAAACGGTGTCTACACCATATCCACCACGGACAATTCAATCACGGGTACAGTTACGGGCAACTCCTGCACCGTCACAGTGTCGTCCAACGGTGTTTCCATGACCTTCCAGGGCACCCGGAGATAAGTTGCAGCGAGGAGCTTTCCTCTGCAACGAAGTTGCTTTTGACTGGACGAGGCCGATTTCTCAATCGGCCTCGTCTTCTTGTATTTATTGAGTATTGAGGGGGCGTTGTGACAACACCAACATCACAGCCTCAACCTTCCGCCCACAAAAACAAAAGATGCAGGAAGTTCGCCGGCGGAAATGAGACCTTCACGCTCCACTCCGTTCCGCTCAGGGTGACGCCGAGGGGCAGTGAACAGCAGACAGCGAACAGCAGACACAGATAAAAGGCTCTCTGTTTCCCGGCTTTCTTAAGGCCGGCAGCTTACTACCCCATTTCCGGCTCACTTTACTACCCTATTTCTCCTTCTCTGCCTCCTTGCAGCTCTCCTTCCCGGCCTCCTTATGGCTCTCCCTTTTGCCCTCTTTCCGGTTCTTTTTCAGGCTCTTGGCAACGAGGCGGAAAGAGTGGGCGATTTGCTCGCGGATGAAGTCGTCGTCCAGCCGGTCGAGATAGAGGTCGTTCCAGTGGGTCTTGTTCATGTGGTAGGCGGGCTGCACGCCGGGGTACTTCTCGCGGAGCTCCAAGCCCCTGTCGGGCGGCAGCTTCACGGCGACGCGGGGCTCGGGGGCCTCCAACCACGCGAGCAGAAACCACTTGCCCCCGATGCGGAACGAGAGCCAGTTTTCCGCGAAGATATCCTCGGTCACCTCGCCGAGCCCCAGGGCATACTCCCTTACCTCTTCGATATTCATCTTCTCTGTTGTTTACGGTCTTTTCAGCAGCCTTTTCAGGAACTGGCCCGTGACGCTCTCCGGGCATTGGGCGACCTCCTCCGGCGTACCGGCGGCAATGATGCGGCCGCCAGCGGCTCCTCCGTCGGGTCCGATGTCGATGAGGTGGTCGGCGACCTTCACGACGTCGAGGTTGTGCTCGATGACGATGGCCGTATTTCCGCGGTCGACCAACTTGCCCAGCACCTCGAGCAGCTGGCGAATATCCTCGAAGTGGAGCCCTGTGGTGGGCTCGTCGAGGATGTAGAGCGTGCGGCCCGTGTCGCGCTTCGAGAGCTCGGCCGAGAGTTTGATGCGCTGGCTCTCGCCGCCCGAGAGGGTCGTGCAGGGCTGGCCCAGCGTCAGGTAGCCCAAGCCCACCTCCTGGATGGCCTTCAGCTTCTGGTAGATGTTGGGGATATTCTCGAAGAACTCGACCGCCATGTTGACCGTCATGTTCAGCACGTCGTCGATGCTCCGGCCCTTGTACTTCACCTCCAGGGTCTCGCGGTTGTAGCGGTGGCCGCCGCATGCCTTGCAGCGCACGTAGACGTCGGGCAGGAAGTTCATCTCGATAGTCTGCACGCCCGCACCGCGGCACTCCTCGCAGCGGCCGCCCTTCAGGTTGAAGGAGAAGCGCCCCGCCTTGAAGCCGCGAATCTGGGCGTCGGGGGTCTGCTCGAAGAGCTTGCGGATGTCGGAGAAGACGTTGGAGTAGGTGGCCGGATTGCTGCGCGGCGAGCGGCCGATGGGCGACTGGTCGACGACGACCAGCTTGTCGATATGCTCGAGCCCCTCCACACGGTCGTAGGGCAGCGGGGTGTCGAAGGAGCGGTAGAGGTGGCGGCTGAGGATGGGCCGCAGGGTCTCGTTCACCAACGACGACTTGCCCGAGCCGCTGACGCCCGTCACGCAGATAAACTTGCCCAACGGGAACTCGGCATCCACCCCCTTCAGGTTGTTGCCCCGGGCGCCGAAGAGGCGGAGCGACTGTCCGTTTCCGGCGCGGTGGTAGGCGGGGATTTCTATGCGGCGGCGGCCGGTGAGGTAGTCCGCCGTGATGGATTTCGACTTCAGGATATCGTCGAAGGTCCCCGCGGCCACGATTTCGCCGCCCCGGCGTCCTGCACCGGGCCCCACGTCGACGATGTAGTCGGCCGAGCGCATCATGTCCTCGTCGTGCTCGACCACAATCACCGAGTTGCCCGCATCGCGCAGCTCGCGCAGGCTGTTGATGAGCTTCAGGTTGTCGCGCTGGTGGAGGCCTATGGAGGGCTCGTCGAGGATGTAGAGCACATTCACCAACTTCGAGCCGATTTGCGTAGCCAAGCGTATGCGCTGGCTCTCGCCGCCCGACAGGGAGCGCGAGGAGCGGTTCAGCGAGAGGTAGCCCAACCCCACCTCGACCAGGAAGCGGAGCCGCTCGCCGATTTCCTTCAGTATCTCGTGGGCGATGAGCCGCTCGCGGCCGGAGAGCTGTTCCTCGGCGTGCGCCACCCACTCCTTCAGCTCGAGGATGGAGAGGGCCGACACCTCGGCGATATTCTTGCCGGCCACGCGGAATTGCAGCGCCTCCTTCTTCAGGCGCGAGCCGCCGCAGACGCTGCACGGGCGGTAGACCAGGAACTGGCCCCGCCACTTCTGGCCCCGCTTCGTGTCGTCCTCGTCGAAGCGGGAGATGTACTCGGCCACACCCTCCCACGATACCAGTTCGTTGCCGGAGGAGTAGCTGAAGTCGCCCACGTTGACCGTCACGGGGTCCGAGTCGCCGTAGAGGATGGCATTGAGGCCCGCCTCGGAGATGGTCTCCACGGGGTCGTCGAGGGTGAAGTCGTAGCGCTTGCCCAACATTTCGAGGATGGCGAAGAGCAGGTTGGCGCGGCGCTTGCCCAAGGGCTCGACGCCGCCCTCGGCCAGCGAGAGCTTCGGGTCGGGGACCAACTTCTCCATGTCGAAGACCGCCTCCTCGCCCAGTCCGTTGCAGTGGGGACAGGCGCCCTTCGGCGAGTTGAAGGAGAAGGTGTGGGGCGCCGGGTCCTCGAAGGCGACCCCTGTGGTGGGGCACATCAGGTGGCGCGAATAGTAGCGCATGCCCTCCGTGCCGTAGTCGTAGACGGCCATGGTGCCCTTGCCCTGGCGCAGGGTCTCCTTCAGCGAGGCCGCCAGCCGCTCGCGCGCCTCCTCGCCCGCAACCAGCCGGTCGACGACTAAGTCGATGGTGTGGACCTTGTAGCGGTCGAGCCGCATGCCGGCCGCGAACTCGCGAATCTCGCCGTCGATGCGGGCATAGAGGTATCCCTTGCGGATGAGGTTCTCGAAGAGTTCGCGGTAGTGGCCCTTGCGGCCTTGGACGATGGGGGCCATCAGGGCGATTTTCCGGCCGGCGAAGCCCTTCAGGATGAGGTCGGCGATTTGCTCGTCGGAGTAGTGGACCATCTCCTCGCCCGTCACGGGCGAGTAGGCCCGCGAGGCCCGGGCGTAGAGCACGCGCAGGAAGTCGTTGATTTCGGTCACGGTGCCCACCGTCGAGCGGGGGTTCTTGTTGGTGGTCTTCTGCTCGATGGCCACCACGGGGCTCAGGCCCGTGATTTTGTCCACGTCGGGGCGCTCCATCGTACCCACGAACTGGCGGGCATAGGTCGACAGGGTCTCCATATAGCGGCGCTGGCCCTCGGCATAGATGGTATCGAAGGCCAACGACGACTTGCCCGAGCCCGACAGGCCGGTGATGACGACTAACTTGCCGCGCGGGATGGTCACATCCACGTTCTTCAGGTTGTGCACCCGGGCGCCCAATATTTCGATTTTATCCTCTTGCATCATTTCTTGAAAAAATCAGCGGGTAAAGATAGCGATTTTTTTCGAGCGGTGCAAGCAGTCCGCCGATGGTCAGAATTTCGAGAGGAGCCAGTTCACGCCGTCGGCCAAGGAGAGCCACCCCACTAAGTCGACCAAGCAGATGAGGACGATGACGATGGTGAAGATGCGCACGAACCTCACGCCCCAGCCCATGGCGTAGTGGGAGGCGAGGAAGGCGCCGATGATGTTGCCCAGGCCGTGCAGCAGTCCGTAGGCATAGGCCACCTGGCCGTTGTACATGAAGACCAGAAGGGCGAAGGGGCTCGACACGAAAATCACGAAGCCCTTGAGGATGTTGGCCGTGATGATGTCGAGCCGCATGGTCCAGACCGTCACAGCCAGCACCACGTAGCCGAGGCCGATGTAGATGTAGCCGCCGTAGAAGCCGATGAGGAAGAACCACACGAAGTCCCAGGGCTTGAGCCGCAGGCCGTGGCCGCCGTGGTAGATTTTGTTGTGGCGGTCGAAAATCATGTAGACGAGGATGAGCGTCAGCACGACGCCCATGCAGACCTTGAAGATGCGCTCGTCGATTTTCGAGGCGAGCATCGAGCCGACGATGTTGCCCACCACCGTCGGGATGGAGAGCAGCAGACCGGCCTTGACGTCGAGGAGCCGCTTGCGGATGAAGGTGAGCGAGGCCGTAAGGTTCTGCAGCACGACGGCAATGCGGTTGGTGCCGTTCGCCATGGTTATCGGCAGCCCCAAGGCCGTGAATATCGAGATGGTCAGCACGGAGCCTCCCCCGGCCAGGGTGTTAATCATCCCGACCAAGATGCCCGACGCGACGAGCAGCACGACAACCTCCCAGCTCAGCTCCATATCGTTCTTCTTCTCAAAGGTTCATTTCGAAATCGTCCGCATCCCTCCACGCGGGGAAGCGCTCGCGGAAGCGCTCCAGGGCCCCGAGGTCTATCTCCGCAGTGAGCGCAGCCTCCGCCTCCCCGCCCGGCTCCGGCTCTCTCTGCTCCCCCGGCTCTCCCGGCACTCTCTTTTCTCCCGGCTCCCCCTTCTCTCCCTTTTCCGCCCCCGCCAGCGTGCGGCCCCGGAAGTCGACAATGGCCGACTGGCCCCCGTAATGGGCCGAGGGGTCGTCGCCGACCCGGTTTGCGCCTACGACGTAGACCTGGTTTTCCACGGCCCGGGCCCGCAGAAGCAGGCTCCAAACCTCGCCGCGCGCGGCCGGCCACGAGGCGCTGCAGATAATGGCGTCGCAGTCGCCCCGGTTGCGGCTCCAGACGGGGAAGCGCAAATCGTAGCACACCAGCAGCAGGAAGCGCACGCCTCCATACTCGACCACCACCCTGCTCTCGCCGGGCACCAGGTCGCGCGCCTCGCCGCCGGGGCGGAACAGGTGGCGCTTGTCGTACCACACCGTCTCGCCCGAGGGCTTCACGAAGAGCTGCCGGTTGCGGAGCCGGCCCCCGTCGTCGACAATCACCGCGCTGCCCGTCACAGCCTTGCCGTACTCGGCGGCCCAGCGGCGCAGGGCCGAGACCGTTGCTCCCGACATGGGCTCCGCGACGGCTGCGGCGCGGGGCGTGAAGCCCGTGGTGAACATCTCGGGCAGCACCACGAGCCCGCCCTCGGCTGCGCGCACCATGCGCTCCGCGGTGCGCAGATTGGACGTCTTGTCCTCCCAGCGTATATCGTATTGGCAAACGGTGACCTTCATGGGTTCATTCTTGAGGAACAAATATACGAAATTTTTGCCGTATTCTGCGGCGCGGAGGGCGAAAAAGCGCTCTTTTGCGGCGTAAAAAACCGCTTTTCGCCCGGATGGAGGAAATAAGTTTGGTGCTCTTCGGGGTTTTTCTTACCTTTGCCCTCTATTAAACCGACACAAAATTCGAAACCATATGCTCCGAGCAGGCCGCACCCACACCCTTACCGTCAGCCGCATATCCGACTACGGTCTCTACCTCGCGGACGAGGAGCAGCAGGAAGTCCTGCTGCCCAACCGCTATGTCTCGCTCCAGAACAAGGTGGGCGACGCATTGGAGGTCTTCGTCTACCACGACTCCGAAGACCGCCTGGTCGCCACCACCGAACGTCCGCTGCTGCAGGTCGGCGAGGCGGGCTTCCTCAAGGTCGTGGACAAGACCGTGCACGGCGCCTTTCTCGACTGGGGCCTCTTCGGCAAGGACCTGTTCCTGCCCAACCGCAACCAGCAGGGCGGCGTCATCGCCGGCCGCAAGACGTTAGTCTACCTCTACGAGGACAACATCACGGGCCGCTGCGTGGCGACCAACAAGCTCAAGCAGTATGTCCACAACGACGGCGACCTGACGGTGAAGCCCCGCGAGGAGGTCGACCTGCTGGTCGCCTCGGAGAGCGAAATCGGCTGGCGGGTCATCATCAACAACCGCCACTGGGGCATGCTCTACAAGAACCAGCTCTTCCGCTCCGTCGCCTTGGGCGACCGGCTGCGGGGCTACGTGCGCCGCATCACGGAGGAGAACCGCATAGACGTCAGCCTCCAGCAGCAGGGCTACGCCGAGGTGAAGCACGCGGCCGACACGCTGCGCAAGGCGCTCACCGACAACGGAGGCTTCCTGCCGCTGAACGACAACAGCTCCCCCGAGGAGATAAGCCGTCTGCTCAACATGAGCAAGAAGGTCTTCAAGCGCTCGTTAGGCGTACTGCTCAAGAGCGGCGAGGCGGAGACGAGCAGCTTCGGCATCAAACTGAACCGAAGATGAACCGCCTTGCGACAGCCGAACGCGTCTCGCGCGACGCCTCGGACAACTTCGTCTTCCAGCGCTCGCTCTTGGCCTACCACGCCGCGGCGGAGCGCGTTGCGGGCGACGTGTTGGAAATCGGCACCGGCTCGGGCTACGGCGTGGAAATCGTGGCGCCGCATGCCCGCCGCTTCCTCACCCTCGACAAGCACGTGCCGGAGGGGCTGGTCCTCCCGGCGCATGCGGAGTTTCTCCAGACGACGGTTCCTCCCCTGCCCTTCCCCGATGCCTCGTTCGACTGCGTAATTTCGTTCCAGGTCATCGAGCATATCGGGCCCGACGCCCTCTTCGTCGGGGAGGTGCGGCGCGTGCTGCGCCCCGGCGGGCGCTTCATCGTCTCGACCCCCAACCGGCTCATGTCGCTCACGCGCAACCCCTGGCACGTGAGGGAATACACGGCGCAGGAGCTCGCCGCCCTGCTGCAGCCCCGCTTCTCCCATGTCGAGGCGTTGGGCGTGTTCGGCGACGAGCAGGTGATGGCCTACTATGAGAAGAACCGCGAGGGGGTCCGCCGCATCACCCGCTTCGACGTGCTGAACCTCCAGTACCGGCTGCCGCGCCGGCTGCTGCAGCTCCCCTACGACCTGCTGAACCGTCTCAACCGGCGCCGGCTGCTCGCGCAGAACGACACGCTGACCCGCTCGCTCAGGATGGAGAACTACCGTCTCGCACCCGCCGCCGCCGACTGCTTCGACCTCTTCTTCGTCGCTGAGGTGTAACCTTTGCGGCCATTTGCACCGAGGGGGGGGGCAGAAAGGCAGAAAGGCAGAAAGGCAGAAAGAGGTAAAGCGGATAAGGATATAAGGGTATAAGAAAGCGGGACGAACCCCAAAAGGTTCGTCCCGCTTCTTCTTTGCGAGCGGACTACTCTAAAATCTCGTCGTCGGCCGAGGCCGGGGTGAGGTAGGAGTCGTTGTCGGGGTTGTAGCCGCCATCGGGGAGTGCCGGGTCGGGAACGTTGTTGGGATAGCCGTTCGGCGTCAGGAGGTAGACCTCTTCAGCGGAGAGGAAGTCCTCGGGGGCGAACATAATATCCTCATAGCGGTTCACCGACAGCTGGTAGGCGCCGTAGCTGTATTTCCACGACTTGGAGTAGATGCCGAAAATCGCCAGGATGTCGCCCTTGGCGCCGTCGCGCAGCACCGGTCTGCCGGCGAAGCGGGCATAGCCGCTGGTGCGGACCGAGTAGACACCGGCCTTGAGCGTTCCCGTGGGCATGGCGCTGCCGTAGGCGAAGAGCACCGAGCCGTAGAGGTTGGTCGAGTTCGTATACTTCTTGTTGTTGAAGGCCCAGGTGTACCAGTACTTGCTGACCGTAGGACGCGCATCGGTGTACATCCAGCTCGGGTAGATATTCGAGCCCACGGTGCCGTAGCGGCAGGTGACGTCGCGGATGAGGACCATGCGGCCCAGCTTGTCCTGGTTCGCCTCGCCGAAGAAGTCGGCGGCATTGGCCTCGGTGATTTCCAGAATATCGGGGTTCTCGCCCTGGGTGGTCAGCACGGCCGGCTCACCCACGAAGACGTGGGCGGCAATCTTGGAGGCGTTCTCGATATTGGAGTTGGCGTAGAACTTGTGCTCGCCCACCTTGTTGTAGGAGTCAGTGGGGACGTCGCCGATGGAGAGCATCATGCGGTAGTTGCCGATATAGAGGCCCTTCAGCTTGACATACACCCAGGTAGACTTCATCGTGCCCGTCTCGCGGTCGAAGTGGCCCGTAGGATAGGCCATGTAGTTGCCCGTGGTGAGCTTCACCTCGATAGCGCCCGTCTCGTCGCAGAGGTAGAGCGACTTGTAGACGTTGCCCTCCTCGTCGTTGGACATCACCTTGCCCTTGATATAGACGTCATTCTCGACCTGGAGGTACTTCGTATCGGCCCAGCTGGAGTTCTCGCCGGTGTTGGCCAGCGACCCGAACTCGTCGAGGAACATCTGCTTGACTTCTTTGATGGTGACGTGCTCCAGGCCGGCGAAGTCGTCGTCGGTGTAGACCTTGGCAGGCGCCGGAGTGTCGAAGTCGTTGTAGCAGCCCACAGCCGAGACAGCCACGGCGAGCGCTGCGATTATCTGAAAGATTCTTTTCATAATCAAATTAGCTTTGTTTGGCGGTTAGAAACGGAAATATACATTCAGGTAATAGGTCGTACCCAGCAGATAGAAGTACTTCGAGTCGAAGGGTGCGTAATACTGAATGGAGGACTTGCTCTCGTTTACGTAGGTGCGGCGCGAGAGACGCATCTGCTCGTAACCGCCGGTACGAATATCCTGGTTGTTGAGAATATTCTTCACCTCCAGGCTGAAGCCCAGCTGGTAGATGCGGTGGATGTACCAGTTCTTGCCCACGCTCAGGTTCAGCGTGTAGGCCGAGTCGAAGCGCTCCTGATGACGCATGTCGTTCAGGGCGCGGGCCTTCAGCTCGCCGGGCAGCTGGACAGCCTCGTCGGAGCGCAGAATGGTCTGGTAGGCTCCGGTGGTGCGGCGGGCGGGGTTCATCGAGAGGTACATGTTGTCGTAGTAGTTGAAGTCGACGGAGGCGAACCAGTTGTGGGGGCCGCGGTACGACAGGCCGACGTTGAGGGCCGTCTGCGGAGCGCTCTCGACCTTGAAGTCCTCCCAGAGCACCTTGTCGCGGCTGACGACCTCGGTGCTGTTGTCGACCGTCTGTACGAAGTCGGGGTTCGAGATGTAGCGGAAGTCGCCCAAGCTCAGGGCGCCGTTCAGCGAGATGCCGCCCCAGATGGGAGCCGTGAAACCAATCTCCAAGCCGTAGTAGCGCTTGTCGATGCCGCTCATGGCGAAGTTGGTGAACGACGAACGGGTATCGTCGTAGAAGGAGATGACCTTCGACTGGTCGCCGATGGTGGTGTAGTAACCCGAGATGCGGGCCTTAATCCACGGCAGACGGATGTTGTAGGAGAGGTCAGCGCCGAAGACCTTCTCGGTCGACAGGCCGGGCGTCACGTCGTTGCGGGTGCGGGCCGAAACGAAGGCGTCGCGGAAGTAGGGCGCATTCTCCATGTAGACCACATTGGCGTCGATGGCATGCGCACCCGAGAAGCGGTAGGAGAACTCACCCTTCACCTTGTAGGTGAAGTAGTCGAGCTTCTCCGAGTCGCCTAACGACGAGGTGGGGAACAGACCCTTCATCATGCGGCCCTGACGCCACATCTTCGTATAGCCGGCCTCGGCGCCGAGGTTCATGGCGAAGCCGCCGAAGGCTGCGCTGTACTGGGCCCACAGCTGACCCTGGCGCAGGTGAGCGTAGTAGTCGTAGTTGAACTTGTCGCCCTCGCCCACTCTGCGGGCCTGGCGGTCGTGAGAGAAGTAGTAGATTAAGTCGTTCTGCTTCAGGATGTCGCTGTGACCGTTGTCGCGCTGGGCGAACTTGTCGATGTCGAGCCAGTACTCGCCGCCCAGCAGGTCCTTGATTTCATCGTAGTACTCCGTGCGGTTGATGCGGGCATTCAGGCCGTAGCGCAGCACGGACTGGTCGCGGAAGGTGTGGGCCATAGCCGCGGCGAAGTTGAAGTCGAGCTGGTCGGTGTGACGCTCCTCGATGATGTAGTTGGCAGCCTCGCCGGCGGCATTGCGGTTGTAGTTCTCGTTGTACATGCGGTCGAAGTCGATGAGGCCCTTGTCGGGGTCGGTCTGCCACTCGTTCATGCACTCGGCGGCCTGCTTCAGGTAGTTTGCCTGGCCTATTTCATCCATCTCCACGCCGTCGGCGGCACCGTACATGCGGTTGAGGTAGTAGCTGGGCAGGTTGCGGTAGTAGTCGGGACGCGGGTCGGCGCCGTCCATCCAGGTCAGGGCCGAGTAGCCGTTCTTGCCGAAGCGCAGCGAGGTGGCGGCAGTCAGCTTGGTGCGCTCCGAGATGTCGAAGCCGTAGTTGAGCATCACAATCGGCTCGTGGTAGCTGCGCACGCGGGTATTGCGGAGCTTGCCGCTCTGGCGGCCCACGTTGGGATTGTAGTAGTTGTTATCCAGCAGGTCGTAGGCCTCCTGGGTCGAAGCCTGCTGCGCACCGCGCTCGGTGGGGGCGCCCAGCAGGGTGAGGGCCAAGCGGTGACGGTCGCCGCCGAAGAGCTTCTCCACCGAGGCGAAGTAGCCGTAGGCGTTGTAATATACGCCGTCCACATAGCCGTTGCCGCCCTGGCGGGTCGAGAAGGAGAAGCCGTAGGACCAGCCGTTGTCCAACTGCCCCGAGGCGTAGGAAATCATGGCGCGGAAGCGGTACATGGAGTTTCCGTTCACCACGCTGGCGCGGAAGCCCTTGCGGAGCTGCGAGGCGCGGGCGTTGACGTTGGTCGTGCCGCCGATGCCGTCGATGCCGAAGCCCGAGGAGTGGATGCCGGCGGTGTTCTCCTGGTTGCGGGTGGCGTCGTTCAGGCCGCTCCACAGCGACCAGGGGCCGTAGCCCGTCAGGGCATCGTTGAAGCGGATGCCGTTCAGGTAGATGCTGGAGTACTGCGAGTCGTAGCCGCGGACGTTGAAGCGCATCTCGCTGAACTTATAGGAGGCGATGTTGTTGAAGACGTCCTTCGACGACGAGAGCGACGAGGGGAGCGCGGCGGCATCGGAGGCGGTATCGCTGTCGAACTCGGCGAATACCGAGTCGTCGATAACGGCCTGGCTGGCGTCGGGCATCAGGGAGATGGCGCTGACGTTCTTCACCATCTTGTCCACGCGGACCACGACGTCGGTACTCTCGAACTCGGGAGCCTCGAAGGAGAGCTTGTAGTCGCCGGCGGGGAGGTTCTCGAACAGGAAGTCGCCGTTCGCATCGGTGACGGTCTGCAATCCCAAGGATTCGATGGTCACCTTCACATTGCCCAACGCGGCACGGCCCTCGCGCGAAACGACGCGGCCCTTCACGCCGCCGTCCTGAGCGAAGGCGGCGAGCGATGCCATCGTGAGCACCATCAGAACAAGTAAATGTTTAATCTTCATAAATAAAAGTTATAATTGGATTTTTATTTGGCGATATAGATGAAAACCGGGAAGTGGTCGCTGAAGCCGCCCTGGAAGTTGTTGCCGACAAAGGTGCGCAGGGGATAGCCCTTGAACTGGCCCTCTTTTTGCAGCAGATAGGGACGGCGGAAGATGGCGCCGTAGAACTTGCGGTCGGCCTTCTTGAGCTTCAGCGCGCCGGTGGAGCCCGTAGCCAGGTTCTCCGAGACGATGATGTTGTCGAACAGGTTCCACGAGTCCTGGTAGGCCAGCGTGCCGTAGCCGGCCTTGAGCAGGGCGATGTAGGGGTTGTAGTAGCCTCCGGCGGGAATCTTCTTAATGTCCTCGGCGGCGCCCAGCACCTCGACGATGCTCTTGTCCGTTGCGTCGTCGTTCAGGTCGCCCATCATCACGACCTTCGTGGCGGGGTTCAGGCGGCGCACCGAGTCGGCGGCCTCGCGCATGATTTCGGCAGCGCGCTCACGCAGGGGCGACGAGGCCTCCTTGCCGCCCAAGCGCGAGGGCCAGTGGGCCACCATGAAGTAGAAGGGTTCGCCCTCGATGGTGCCCCACATGGTCACGATGTCGCGGGTGCGGAAGTGCTCCATGCCCTCCTTCGTGAAGCGGATGGGGGCGGCGCCCTCCAGCTTGAAGACGTCGGCGCGGTAGATGAAGCCCACGTCCACGCCGCGGCGGTCGGGCGAGTCGAAGTGGCAGATATGGTAGCGGGCGGGGGCCAGCTTGCGGGTGGAGACGATTTCCTCCAGGATGGAGCGGTTTTCGAACTCCGAGACGCCAATCACGATGGGATAGTCCTCCACGCTGAGCCTCTCGTCCATGCCGGTAGCCGTGATGTCGGCGAAGACCTTCTCGATGTTGGAGAGTTTTTTGGCGTACTTTGTGGCATTCCACCGCTTGGGACCGTCGGGGGTGAACTCGTCATCGAGAATCTCCGGGTCGTTGAGCGTGTCGAAGAAGTTCTCCAAGTTGTAGAAAACCACCTTGTAGGGTTTTTGGGCAAGGCAGACCAGTACGAGGGCTGCGAAGATGCCGGTGAAAAGTAGTTTTTTGAACATAAGGTTATGATGTTTGTTAATTGATTCCCCAATCGGAGGGCCGGCACTGGGCCTTGACCTCGGCGGCTATGGCAGGGTCGAGCATCGGGAAGAAGGTGTAGCCCGTCAGCTCCTCGATTTCGGCCACGCTCTTCACATAGTCGGGCAGCTTGCCCTGGTTGCTCGAGGCGGCATTTTTGGCCCAGTAGCCTATGGCCATGAGCTGCGAGGCCTGGTCTATTTGGTCTATGCGCTTTCCGGTGCGGCCGCTGCGGGTGCGCAGCAGCACCTTGAAGCAGTATTCCGGGGCGGCTATTTTCTTGCCGTTCTTGTCGTAGGTGTACTCGCGCAGACCGGCATTGCCCGTCACGCAGTAGAGGGTGTCGGCGCAGCGGTGGCTCGAGCATACGGCCTCCATCTTGCCCCACAGGCCGCTGTTGAACTGGCTCTCCTGGGGCATGATGTTTGTCGAGTAGAAGGTCTGCGCGTTGAGCTCCTGCGAATAGGGCACGTAGCGGTGGTTGGACATGCACTGGTGGCCGCGGATGTATCCGTACTTCTGGTTGTAGGAGCCGCGTGCGAGGTCGGCCTGCTCATTCATGGGCAGCGAGGGGTCGTAAGCCCAGGCGTTCGAGCGGGTGTAGGAGCCCTGCATGTAGCATTCGTGAATGGGATAGGCCACCCAGCGGGCTATGCAGAGCTTCTTGTCGTAGGCGAGGGTGTAGTTGCGCGCCCTCTTGTCGGCCGACAGGGGTGCGGAGTGGCTTATCACCGTCAGTTCGCTGTGCTTGTCGAATGCCGGGAGTTCGGGCCACTTCTTGTCCATTTCGGCGGGCGGCGTGGAAGCCTCGGTCCGCTGCATGAGGGTCAGGGCGAAGGCGTCGCCCGTGGAGAAGGACACGGAGATACGTGCCGTGCGCACGTCGGCCGTCTCATTGGCGGCCAGGTATATCTTGTCCGACTGCGAGGTCAGAATCATTTTGTCGGTTTTGGTCGACGTCTTGTTCATACGCGACGTCCAGCACCACTTCGTGCCCTCCTCGACGGTAATGGTGTAGGAGGTTCCGACGGGTGCGGTGAAGTTGATTACAGGGTCATTCGAGTAGCCCGGTGCGGAGTACTCCGTCGTGCCGGTAGAGGCAAAGGTCACGCCTACAGGCGCTGCGACGGGTTCGTCGGAGCCGCCGCCGCATGCGGCAGAAAACAACACAAGTGCGACCGTATAAATCACACCCGTCAACCAGCGGAAAACCGTCTTTCTTAAAGTCATCTTATAATAAGGTAAGTGTCCAACTAAAAAAAATCATCATCGCATTTCGTCCGCCCTTTCGGCTCCGGAGATTGAGGAGCCAAAGGCATCCGAAATCTGAAAAAAGAACGGCTCCCGGGAGGTCTCCCCTCCCGGGAGCCGAAATCAAGCGAGCAGCAAATTACTCATGCTCGATTTTGACGCCGGTCAAATAAACCGCGCCGGCGATTGCACGAATCATGAACTGCTTAACGTTCTGGCCCTTCAGGTCGATGGTCAGAGGCTCGGTAGAACCTTGAACCGTGAGGGCGGTGTATCCGTAAGCCAGAGCCTTCACCTCATCTGCAGTCTGCCCGGTGTACTCGAAGTCGATAGGCAGGGCAGCCACCACGCGGTTGTTGGACGTGCCGGCCTCGGGCGTAACGGTTACCGTCGTGGCATTTCCGCTCAGGACAGGCGTCAACAGATACGACTTGGCTGCGTTCGTTGCGGAGTTCGTTTTCCAACCCAGCTGCAGACGGGTGTCGTTGCCGGCTACGAAACCGGACCACACGCTGCCGTCGGCTGCCGTAAAGGTAGCGTCATTATACTGATTTGCGAACGAACCTACCACACTCGTAATGTCGGCCAGCGTCAGCTCTACGCTATTGCCGGACGGCGTGGGAGGGTCTACCGGCTCGGGCTCAACGGGACCGGGGGTAACCGAACCGTCGGCAGCCCAGGTGATAGGCATGATGTTGGGGTCGCCCTCCTTGGTAGAGCCCACGAGATAACCGGTAACGACTACCGCGTTGCCCGCCAGGGCATTCAGCTCGGCCTCGGCTTCAGCTACATGGCGGTAGATGTGCACCTTGTGCGAGGTGCCGTCCACCGTTATATCGAAGTTGGTGAAACTGCCGCTTACCGTGCTGGCAAGCTGCCCCTTGACCGAAACATAGTCGTAGTTCTTGTTGCCGTCGTAGGCATCAATCTCCGCAGCCGTAAAGGCCTTGGGCGCGGGCTGGGTGTAGGCGACCTTCTCGACCGGCGTAACCGTAGCGTCCTTCTTGAACTGCGGCAGGTCGTAACGGACTTCGACGTCGCCGGAAACCGCAACGACATCGCCTACCGCAACCTCGGGAACAGTGCCCAAGTAGACCAGGATATTGCCCGTATCGTCGTGCAGCATGAAGCTGACCTTGTTGATGCCCACTACCGTAGCCTTCACCGTATAGGTGCCGGCAGCGGTAATCGAGGAAATCTTGTCATAGGTCTCCTCCTGGCCCGAAGCGGGGGTTACGAAGCTCTTCACCTCGCCGTATACGTTGTCGGCATAGGCGCGGTAAGCATACTGCGTCTCGGCCGTCAGGTTTGCGACATTCACGGTGAAGGGGGTAGCCACAGCTGCGGCAGCGACCTTCTCGGCCTTCGACCAGTCGAGCATATCGACCGTGCCGGAGGTGAAGAGGACGTACTCGACGCCCACCTCGGCGGGAGCCGAGGCGAAGTCGGCATACGAACCGCCCAGAACGACCGACGAAGCCGTCAGGGTGTTGTAGTCGGCCGTCGTAACCTTGGGCTCGGCGGGCTGGGGCTCGCCACCCTCCATGAAGGCGGCGACGTCGGCTATCGTGCGGGGAGCCAGCTGGGCGACACCCTTGTAGAGGGTTACGTAGCCGGAGATGGCACCCGTCGCATTGGCCTTGTAGCTCTTGTCGACGAAATCGGTGGCACCGCCGTTCACGTAAACGACCATCTCGGCGGAGCCGGCCTTGAACTTGTGGGTCGTACCCTTGTCAGCGGTGCACCATACGGCAGCCGTGGCGGGCGAAGTCACATTCTCGACCGTAACGGCCATCGACTGGTACTCGGTGAGCTTGTCGGCCGTGATTTTCACGGGAGTAATAGTCGCCGTGCCGATTTTCTCGACAGCTACCCACTCCGTATCCTTCGAGCCGGTTACCTCATGCACGCCGTTGTAGGTCGTCACGCGGGCCTGTCCGGCCTTCAGCGTCACGCGCACCTTGTCGCCGGCGGCGAAAGCGAAGTTCTCGTCCTTGGGGTTGGTCACGCCGCTGCCATAGAGCAGGATGCCGTTGTTGGCGGCGGTTGCGCCCTCGGTCTGCAACTGGAGGTTGTTCGAGATGGTGTTGCCACCCGTCTTGTCAATCACGACAACAGCCTCGAACACGACATCCGCCGAAGCGTTCAGCGCGGTCTGCTCGCTGCCGGAAGCCTCGCAGGCTGCGACGATTTCGGGAATGGTCATCGTAACGGCATCACCCGGGGTCGGGGGCGTCGGCGTGTCGCCGCTGCCGCCGTTGACAATCACCTTGGCAATGCGGCGGTGACCGCCCTGCTTGCCGTCCGACTTGGTGGGCGCAATGGTGAAGGTCAGCTCACCGGCATCACCCGTCCATACGGGCTCGGCATAGGTCGGCACATCGGTCGAGATTTCGTTGTCGTTGCCGTTCTGCTTGTCCGTGTCGGAGAATACGAGCTCCACCTTCTTGAGCGTCGAACCCGTGATTTTCATCGTGTTCTGGGCATAGAGACGAACAGCGTTGCCGCTGGTGTAGAACTTCGGCGTGGTCGGGTTGCCGCCCGTCTCGAAGGTCAGCGTCACGCCGTCCTGCGTCAGGGTGGTAATCTCCTGAGCGTTTGCCCAGCCCTGGGCCGTGAAGTCGAAGGTCGTAGCGATTTCGTCGCCGCCGGGGGTCGGGGGCGTAGGCGTGTCACCGCCCTCGAGCGAAACGCTCTGGCCGCCGATGCCGGTCTGGAGCTTCACGTCGTCGAACTTGATGGCCGAAGGCTTGTCGGACGAAATCTTGATGAAGAGGTTCTCGGGAACAGCGGTCAGCGTGAAGTCGGCCGTGATGAAGCCCCACCACTTCGTGTCGTTCGTACCCTTCACGATGTCGTAGGTAATCTCGGTCCACGAGTTCTCCGAGCTGCCGAGGTAGATGTGGAAGGTGTTGTCTTTCCACTCATTGTCGTACTCGCCCGTAGCATCGTCCTTGATACCGTAGGAGGCACCCATCGAGAGGCGCAGATTGGCCTTGCCGTTCAGGGCGATGTTCTGAATCATGGCGTAGGGCGAACCGGAGCCGAGCCATACGTGGTTGGGACCCGAGCAGCCCTCATAGCCGGTCGAAGTCAGACCCGAGTTGCGAATCGAGGAGCCCGAACCCTTGTAGGTTACGTTGGCTGCACCCGTACCCGTGGTCTCATAGGCCGTGTACTGGTCGAGGAAGAGCCACTTGCCCTCGGCATTCTTGCACTCGCCCGAGCCGAAGGTCTCGTTGTAAATCACCTCGGTCTCAACGGGGTCGGGACCGGGAGCCTCGCCGACATAGCGGACTACCGTGATTTTGGTCTCGGACTGGCCCCACTTGCCGTACTGGGGGTGAATCAGCGTAAAGCCGATGACACCCTGCTCGTTCGCGGTAATTTCACCCACGGGGCGCACCGTCAGCGTAGCATTGCCCGAACCGTTCAGAGGCTGAACCTCGGCCCAGCCCTCCAGCGTCGATGCGTCGACCGTCCACTCGCAGTTGGCCTCGATGGATACGGTCTTCGCACCGTCCTCAGCCCCAAACTGCAACGTAGTCGTCTGGGCGGTCAGCACGGGAGCCACAACGTCATCGTTGTCGTCCGAACAGCCCGTAAATGCCGTGGCGGCAAAGGCGAACAGCGAGACGAACAACAACTTGAAAAGATTGTTTTTGCTCATAACTGTAATAAATTGGTTAATAAAAAAATTATAATTAAGTGTTATCACTTCTGCCCTTTCGGTTTCTACTCCTGTAAAATATTTCGTCAATAATAAATTTATAATTAAGTGTTACCTTTTCTACCCTTACCGCTTTCACTTTCTTACGGAAAGGCAACCAGTATTCTTAAACTATCACAAAGATAGCTACTTTTCGCAATATTACAAGCGTTTCTTTCGCGAATTTAGTATGAAGATTCGATTAAGCGGGAAATCGCCGGCCCGAACCGCGTAATTTTCAACGCTTAACCCCGATTTCCCCCTGTCCGCCCCCTATTCCCCAGCCCGGCGCCCCAGCGGGACTGTGAACTGTGAGCAGCGAGCAGCGGGAGGCGAGCGGCAGAGGCTGCGTCTGCTATCCTCCCGCACGTCACCCTGAGCGGAACGTGGGGGTCTCATTTCCGTTGTCAATCTCCAAATCCATGCCAACGCTTTGTGTTCGACAGTGGAAATGAGACCCTCACGTCGGGCTTAACAGCCCTCCTCAGGGTGACGCCGGTAGGGAGGCCCCGGGTCTTATGCGCTGTTCCTTACGACCGGCGTAGCGCGGACTACGATAGAAAGCGGGACAGGGCGTCCGTCGCATTCCCCTCCCCGAGGGAGGGGCAGGGGGTGGGGTCAGCACTTATAAACGGGCGCAAGCCCGAACAACGACCGCCGGAAGCGTGCCGACCGTCAACAAACATCTATTTGGCATGAAACGCTCCGTGGATAGTTCGACGGCGGAAATGAGACCCTCACGTCGGTTCCTAACGGAACCTCCTCAGGGTGACATATGGGGGACGCAGCTTGCGAAGGAACGCTTGACGCGGACCAACGGGACGCGGAATATGCGGGCCTTCGCCGGGCGAAGCTGCGGCCCGCCGGCGTAGACGCCGGTTCTAGTACGGGTCCCGAGCCTCGTCCGGATTCCGCCGGCTGTGCGCCCCACTACCCTTCCGCGCGTCACCCTGAGGAGGACCTTTAGGTCCGACGTGAGGGTCTCATTTCCGCCGGCGTAGACGCCGGTTTTAGGACGCCGGTCTAAAAGACCGGTTTTAGGGCGGGTCACGAACCTCGTCCGGATTCCGTCGGCTGTGCGCCCCCTGTTCCTCTCGGGCGACGCAGGAAAAACGTGAAAGCCAATCTCTTTCGGAGATTGGCTTTCCCTTGATTTTTTACCCTCCTTTACCTTATGCGGTCGAGGGAGCGGACGAGGAGCTCGTCGCGGAAGATGGCGCGGGCGGCGAGCCACACGAAGAAGAGGGCGGCGAGGGGCGCGAAGGAGGCGGGGCACAGCGAGGCGCTCTCGCAGCGGCTGCCCCAGGGGCCCCAGAAAATCATCGCCTCCATGGCCGCAGAGCCCACCAGCAGCACGGCCTCGGCGGCGCACAGCCGTATCTGGAGCATCCGCCGCTTGTAGAGGAGGATAGTCACGAGCGGCAGGGCACAGGCCAAAATCAGCAGGATGGGCAGGTAGCGGGGCGTGGTGCCGAGGACTTCGCTGCCGGCCGTGATGGTGAAGGCCGCGAGGTCGAAGCGCTCACCCTCCGTTACGCCCCACATCAGCGGGGCGCAGAGTGCGGCGCCCACCAGGGCCGAGACAAGCAGGAGGTAGAGGGTCTGAATACGTTGTATCATTTCTGTTCGCAATCTATGGTTCTGTCAATGAGGTATTTGTTTCTGTCGCCGGAGGTCCGGTTGATGAGTTCGCCGAGGAAGCCGGCCAAGAAGAGCTGCACGCCCAGGATGACCGAGAGGATAGCCAAGTAGAAGAGCGGCTGCTCGGTGACGGGGCGCAGGGGCAGGTCGTGGCACTGCTTGTAGAGTTTGTCGGCAATCACCCAGACGGTCGTGGCGCCGCCGAAGAGGAACATCAGCGTACCGAGCGAGCCGAAGAAGTACATGGGCGAGCGGCCGAAGCGCGAGAGGAACGAGACGGTAATCAGGTCCAGGTAGCCCTTCACCATGCGTTCGAGGCCGAATTTCGAGACGCCGTACTTGCGGGCCCGGTGTTCGACGACCTTCTCGCCGATATGGCGGAACCCGGCCTGGCGGGCCAGGATGGGGATGTAGCGGTGCATCTCGCCGTAGACCTCGATGGCCTTCACCACCTTGCGGCGGTAGGCCTTCAGGCCGCAGTTGAAGTCGTGGAGCCGGATGCCCGAGCAAATGCGCGCCGTCCAGTTGAAGAACTTGCTGGGCCACCGCTTGCCGATGGGGTCGTAGCGCTTCTTCTTCCAGCCCGACACCAGGTCGTAGCCCTCCTCCAGAATCATGCGGCGCATCTCGGGAATCTCGTCGGGCGAGTCCTGCAGGTCGGCATCCATGGTGAAGACCACCTCCCCCCGGGCTGCGGCGAAGCCGCAATAGAGGGCTGCCGACTTGCCATAGTTGCGGGCGAAGCCTATGGCCCGGATGGCGGGGTACTCCTTGCGGAGCTGCTCGACGACCTCCCACGAGCCGTCGTCGGAGCCGTCGTCGACCATCACGATTTCGTAGGACAGGGCGTGCTCGCGGGCCACGCGGTCAATCCAGGCCGCGAGCTCGGGCAGCGACTCCGCCTCGTTGTAGAGCGGTACGACGACCGATATATCGAGTTGTCTGTCCATGCTACTCGCCGAAGATGTCGGGCTCGCGCCGGGTGAAAGCCGCCACGAAGAGGCCGAAGAAGAGGCCGCGGATGACCATGCCGAGCACATCGGTAAAGACGACCCAGAAGGGCGAGAAGAACATGGTCTCCATGCTGTCCTTCATGGCGGCCAGCTGCGAGCCGGAGAACAGGTTCGACTGCGCCATGCCGGTCAGGGCGCTCTTCACCGTCTCGCGGTAGAGCTCCGGGAAGAACCAGTTGCGGGCCACGATTTCATAGGCGCCGCAGAGGATGCCGGCGAAGAGGGAGACGAAGAAGATATACTTCAGTCCCTTTCCGTAAGAGAAGCCCTCCGCGCCGCAGGAGGCCGCCTGGCGCTTGGTGAAGAGGGTGAGCAGCGTGATGAACACCGCCAGGTGGAGCAGCGACAGGACCATGCCGCCCCCCTGATGCCGGGCCAGCAGCGTGCTGACCAGCAGGAAAACCACCTCGACAGCACCTAAGGTGGCGCCGTCGCGGCTGACTTCATTCCAAAAAGTTTGCTTTTTCATCGTTCTTATCTTTTTTCGACTATTCGTTCAGTTCTCCCCTGCCCTCGCGGACGATTTCCGGCTCGCCGCCCGTGAGGTCGACCACGGTCGTCGGCACGGCATTGCCCGGACCTCCGTCCACCACCAGGGCGACCTCGCCGCCGAAGCGCTCCTCGATGAGCTCCGGGTCGGTGGCGTACTCCTCCTCGTCCTCGATGCGCACCGACGTCGTCAGCATGGGGCAGCCCAGCTCGGCGACGATGGCCCGGGCCACGGCGTGGTCCGGGATGCGGACGCCGATGGTCCGGCGCTTCGAGAGGGCCCGGGCGGGCAGCGTCGAGAGGGCGGGCAGCAGGAAGACGAAGGGGCCGGGGAGGTTGCGCTTCAGCAGCCGGAAGGCTTCGTCGTCCACGCGGCAGTACTCCGCGACCTGCGAGAGGCCTTCGAACAGCACGGCGAACTCCTCGGCGACCTTGCCCTTCAGGCGGCGCAGGGTCTCGATGCCCCGGGGCGAGTGCAGCGAGCAGCCGAAGGCATAGACGCTGTCGGTGGGATAAATCACCACCCCGCCCCGCTCCAGCGCGGCCGTCACCTCGGCAAGGGCCCTCGCGGAGGGATTCTTATCGTAAATCTTCAGTAGCATCCCGCAAATGTAAGCATTTTTTCCGAGCTCCCGGCGCTCCGCACCGCTTTATTTGATTTTTCGGCGGTTCAGCTCGGCGCTGTATGCCCGGGCATTGGCGTTATGCTCGGCCAGCGTGCGGGCGAAGTTGTGGTAGCCGTCGAAGGTCGGCCGGGCGCAGAAGAAGATGTAGTCGTGCTGCTCGAAGTCGAGCACCGCCTCGATGGCATCGCGCCCCGGCATGCAAATCGGCGAGGGGGGCAGCCCGCGGTGGAGGTAGGTGTTGTAGGGCGACTCGTACTTCAGGTGCCGGTAGAGAATGCGTCTCAGACCGAAGTCCTGCAGGGCATACTTCACCGTGGGGTCGGCCTGCAGGGGTATGCCCCGGCGCAGGCGGTTGATGTAGACCCCGGCAATGCGGGGCATCTCGTCCGACTTGCGGGTCTCCTCGTAGACTATGGAGGCCAGGGTCATCACCTGCTCGCGGCTCAGTCCGCTCCTCTTGCGCCTGGCATCGCGCTCGCCGGTCCAGAAGCGGTCGTACTCCCGGCGCATGCGGCGCACGAAATCCTCGGGCGCGACGGTCCAGTAGAACTCGTAGGTGTCGGGCAGGAACATCGAGAAGAGCATCAGCGAGTCGAAGCCCACCTCGCGCGCCAGCTCCTTCGAGGTGAAGGCCTGCATGAAGGCTGCGGAGTCGGCATCGAGCTGCCGCGAGAGCTTGGCGGCCAGCTGGGCGGGAATCTTCACGTTGTTGAGCGTCACCCGCACAGGGGTCTGAAGCCCCAGCTTCAGCATCCGGACGATTTCCACCACATTCATACCCTCCTTCAGCTCATAGTGTCCGGCCTCGAAGGTGCCCTCCAAGTCGAGCCGCCGGGCATAGAGCCGAAAGGCGGCGTGACGGCGTATGCGCGGCATCAGCGAGTCGAGCAGCTGCGCATAGTCGCTGCGGCCCGGGACATAGAGCTCGGAGGGCTCCTTCACGGCATTACCCTTGAACTGGACAATGCCGACAACCCCCGCCGCAGCAGCCGCGGCGAGGCCGAACAAGAAGAGATATAGGAAAGTTTTTTTCATCATCTTGCGAATATTTTTTGCAAAGATATGAATTTTTTCTAATTTTGTGCCCGGGTAAGTCTTATACGACCAGCTCCCACAGACTCCCCCAGGTGCGGAAGCAAGCAAGGGTATGTGGTTGTAGCGGTGCGATATAAGTAGCTTACCCTTTTTTTGTGTCTCCTCCCTTCCTCCTCCCCCCCCCGCTTTCCGTTTCACCTGCAACTTTTTATGGCAGGCAGGCTTTCCTCCGGAGAGGGATGCGACGGACGCCCTGTCCCGCTTTCCATCGTAGTCCGCGCTACGCCGGTACGGAAAAACACCCTTGTCGGGGCAAGCTCCGGCAAGGGTGGAATGGTTAAATCGGGCGTATCGGACCGGCCCGGGTCTTAATTGCATGCAATCTCGACTACATCCGCGTCCTCAACTGCATACAATTTCGACTATGTACAGTCCCGGCTGCATGCGTTTTTCGGCTACATACATTTCTCGATGTCCCAGACGAAGGCCCGGGAGCCCTGCATCTTGGTCAGGGCGTCCATCTCGCGCAGGGCGTCGAGCACCGGGTCGACCCGGTCGTCCTCGACGATGGCCAGCACCGAGGCGTTCATCGAGGGCCAGGCATGGGTGCCGTAGTGCGGCTCGCCGTCGTAGGTGCCGCGCCCCTCGGTGAGGGCCCAGCGCGTGAAGCCCCGCACGCCGCATTCGTCCAGGATACGGTTCACCCTGTCGGTGAGGGCCTGATTATAGGATATGAAGAGTGCTTTCATGGTTAGAGTGCATTTTGTTGTTGGAGTTTTTCCTGCCGTTCGCGCTCCTTGCGCTGTGCGCGGTTGACGAGTATCGAGTAGAGCACCGGCACGATAAAGAGCGTGAGGATGGTGGAGAAGGTCAGGCCGCCGATGACGGCGATGCCCATCGGCTGCCAGGTTTCGGAGCCCTCGCCGGAGCCGATGGCCAAGGGGACCATACCCAGCACGGTGGTAAAGGAGGTCATGAGCACGGGGCGCAGACGGCTCTTGCCGCCGGCGATAACCGCCTCGAAGACACCCGAGCCGCGCTCGATGAGCAGGTTCATGTAGTCCACCATCACGATACCGTTCTTGGTCACGATGCCGACCAGCATAATGGCGCCGATGAGGGCGATGAGCGAGAGCGGCGTGGAGGTGAGCCACAGGGCCAGGAAGACGCCCGTGAAGGCGAAGGGAATGGTGAACATGATGATAAAGGGGAACTTGAGCGACTCGAACTGGGTGGCCATCACGATATAGACCAGGATGACAATCAGCACGAAGAGGGTCAGCAGGTCGCGGAAGGCATCGCCCTGGTCCTCCACCGTGCCGCCCACCTCGAGGGCGATGCCGTCGGGCACGGGATAGTCGTCCACCAGGACCTTCACCTGCTGGAGCACTTCGCCCAGCGCCACGCCGGCGCCCAGCGACGACTTGACGGTGATGATGCGCTGGCGGTTCTCGCGCTCGATGGAGGGTGCGGCGAACTCCTCCTCGACGGTCGCCACCTCGCGCAGCCGGACGGGCTGCCCGTTGCTGCCGTAGAGGATGATGTTCTCGATGTCGGCTACCGTGGTGCGGTAGGGCTCGGCATAGCGTACCAGGATGTCGTACTCGTCGCCGTCCTCACGGTACTTCGAGGCCTCTAAGCCGTTGATGCGGTTGCGCACGAACTGCGACGCCGTGGCGCTGTTCATGCCGTAATAGGAGAGCTTGTCGCGGTCGAAGACGACGTTGTACTCGGGTCTCAGGTCGTCGCGCGAGAGCTGCACGTCGCGCGTGCCGGGGATGGCGGCCAGTTTGGCCTTCAGGTCGTTGGCTATTTCGTTCGTCAGGTCCATGTCGTAGCCGAAGACCTTCACGTCCACCGTACTCGTGCCGCTCATGCTTCCCGCCTGGCCGCCCGGCGTGACGGTGTACTGCCGCACCTCGGGGATGCGGTCGAGATGCTGGCGCAGGAGGTCGGAGATGAGGTAGATGGAGCGTTCGCGCTCACCCGAGCGGGGCAGACGCATGTTGTAGTTGATGATGTGCGAGCCGGTGGTCTGCATGGCGGCGAAGGCGTTGTCCGAGGAGTTGGCGCCGGCCGAGGCGGATACCAGCTCCACCTCGGGGAATTCGCTGTAGATGATGCTGTCTATCTGACGCGCTATGCGGGCCGTGTACTCCACCGAGAGGTTCTGCTCCAGCTTCACGGTAGCCGAGATACGGCCGTTGTCCGTGGGCGGGAAGAACTCCGAGGGCACCTGGGTAATGAGCCCCAGCGAGGCGACGAAGAGACCCATGAGGGTAAAGACCGTGATACGCCGGTGGCCGACCACCCAGCGCAGCCCTGCGGCATAGGCGTCGTCGAGCCAGCGCAGGGCCCGGTCGATAGGTTTGTAGATGATGCCGATGCCCTTGTAGTCGTGCTCGCCGCCGTCGATTTTCAGCAGGAAGGCCGACATCATGGGCGTAAGGGTGATGGCCGCCGTAGTGGAGACGCAGACCACGATGGTCACAATCCATCCCAGCTCGCGGAACATGATGCCCGCCATGCCCGGAACCATCGTGAGGGGCAGGAAGACGGCCACGACGACTAACGTGGTGGCGATAACCGAGAGCCAGACCTCGTTGGTGGCGTAGATGGCCGCCTCCTTGGGGCTGGAGCCGCGTTCGATATGGGTGGTGATGTTCTCCAGCACCACGATAGCGTCGTCGACCACCATGCCGATAGCGATGGAGAGCGACGACAGGGAGATGATGTTGAGCGTGGAGCCCGTGGCGAAGAGGTAGATGAACGAACAAATCAGCGACACGGGAATCGTCATACAGATAATGAGGGTCGCCCGCCAGCGGCCGAGGAAGGCCATAACCACCAGCACCACGAAGATAAAGGCGTAGAGGATGGTTTCGGAGAGCGAGCCTATGGCGTCGGTGATTTCCTGCGAGCCCTCGAAAATCAGCGACATCTCGACGTCGGAGGGCAGCGAGGCGGCAATGGCGGGCAGCCGGCGCTGAATATCGCGCACGATGTTCACCGTGTTGGCTCCCGACTGCTTCTGAATCATCACGCGCACGCCCCGCATGCCGTTCACGCGCTCGTCCATGGTGGCCTTCTCGAGCGTATCGCGAATCTCGGCCACGTCGCTGAGCATCACCGTGCGGCCCCCGCGGTTGGAGACGACCACCTTGCGCAGGTCGCGCTCCGAGTCGGAGAACTCGCCGTCGGCCTTGAGGTTGAAGGTGTTGTTGCCGATGTCGATGGTGCCGGCCGGGATGTTGACGTTCTCGGCGGCGATGATTTGGCCCAGCTGCTCGATAGTCAGGCCGTAGGCCTCCAGCTTGCGGGGGTCGACGTTCACCTGCACCTCGCGCTCGGGGGCGCCCATCACCGACACGGCACCCACGCCGTTCACGCGGTTCAGGACGTTGACCAGCTTCTCGTCCAGTATCTTGTTGAGCGCCGGATAGCTCTCGTCGGCCGTCACGGCCAGCATCATCACGGGCATCATGGAGGTCGAGAACTTGAAGATGGTGGGATAGTCCACGTCGTCGGGCAGCAGCGACTGGGTGCGGCTCACGGCGTCGCGGATGTTGTTGGCCGCCTCGGTGAGGTCGGAGCCGTATTCGAACTCGAGGGTCACCATCGAGAAGTTGTCCGAGGACTTGGAGGTCATCTTCTTCAGGTCCTCGACCGTATTGAGGTTGTCCTCCAGTACGCGGGTGATGTTGGTCTCGATGTCGGCCGCATTGGCGCCCGGGTAGGTCGTGATAACCGAAATCTGGGGTATTTCGATTTCGGGATACTGGTCCACGGCCAGCTGCATGAGCGAGAAGAGTCCGAAGACTATCACGCCGATAAAGAGCAGACAGGTGGAAATCGGCTTTCGTACCGCGCTTTCGTAAATCTTCATATCGGGTGCGGTTTATTGTTCGACGACCTCGACTTCCACACCGTCCTCCAGACGCGAGAAGGCCGTCACGGCCACCTCCTCGCCCGCCTCGACACCCGAGAGGAGGTCGACGCGCGAGCCTACCTGGCGTCCGACGGTCACGCGGCGGCGCTCGGCCCGGCCCTCCTTGACTACGTAGACGAAACGCTCCGAGGAGCCCACCTGCTTCTGCACGGCGACGTCAGGCACCAGCACGCCCTCCTTGACGCCCATGTTGAATATCGTGCGGGCGTACATGCCCGGGCGCAGGGTCTCGCTGCCGTTGGGCACCGACACCTCGACCGTGAAGGTCCGCGTAGCGGCGTCGAGCGACGGGTAGATGAGCGACACCCGCCCCTCGAAGGTGCGGTCGGGGAAGATTTCGAGCTTCAGCTCGACGGGCATGCCCACCTTCACGGCGGGGAAGTGCTGCTCGGGGATGTTGGCCATCACCTTCAGGGGGTTGATTTGCATCACGTGCAATACGGGTTGGTTCATGAACAGGTCGCCGGCCTCGTTGTTGCGGGCCGTGACGACGCCCGTCAGGGGCGAGCGCAGCTCGATGTTCTTCTTCAGGTTGGCCACCACCTCGCGCTGCACGTCCAATGCCGCACGGGCCTGGTCGATTTGCTGGGCCGAGATGCCGCCGGCGTCATAGACCGGCTTCAGGCGGTTGTAGTCGTCCTCCAGGGTGCGGAGCTGCACCAGCTGCTGGTTGTACTGCGTGGGGTCGAGCGTGACAAGCACCTGGCCCTCGCGCACGCGGTCGCCCACGTCGACCAGGATGCGGTCGATATGCACGCCCGAGGCTGCCGGGGTGATGTCATTCTCCCTGTAGGGGTCGATTTCCGAGGTGTACTCCTCCACGAGCGCCACCTGGGCCGCCTCGGCCGTCTCCGTCTTGGTCAGCACCCGCACCGGAGCCGTCTCCGCGGTCTCTTTCTGCTTCGGACCGCAAGCCGTCAGGGCCAGTGCGGCGAAGCCCATTGCAACAATTCGTCTCATCTGTCTGTTTACGTTTATTTCTTTCATACTTCTGTTTTCTGTTCCGGGATATTCCGCTCCCCTACTCTTCGCGTCCCACCAGGCGGTCGTAGTCGGCCTTGGCCGAGAGGTAGTCGTAGATGGCCTGCGAGAAGTTCAGCCGCGCCTGGGTGAGGGTCAGCTGGGCCGTGTTGAGCTCCAGCATGGTGCCGGCACCGGCGCCGTAGCGGGTCTGGGAGATGGAGTAGGCCTTCTCGGCCTGGCGGACAGCCACCTCCTGCGAGAACATCTGCTCGCGGGCCGTGAGCAGCGTATTGACGGCATTGCGCACCTCGACGCCCAACGAACGGCGCAGGTAGTCGCGCTGGACGTCCAGCTGGGAAATCTGGTTGCGGATGGAGCGGGACTGATTAGACCGCGTGAGCCCCGCAAAGAGCGGTACGGAGAGCTGAATGCCGCCCAACAGCGGGTTCTGCCAGTACCAGCTGCGGTCGAGGCTCGCCGCGCTGCCGCCCATCATCGCCTCCCAGTCTATGGAGCCCATGTTCGTACCGTAGAGGGTGAAGTTGCCGAAGGCCGCGAGGGTCGGCAGACGGGAGGCATTGGAGACCTTCAGCTGGCCGCGGAGCTGCTCGCGCTGCAGGTCGAGCTGGCGCAGCGAGCTGTTGTCGTCGATGTCGAGGGTGAGATTGTCGGTCCCGTTGAAGACGGCGTCGCGGTGCTCGTCGAGCGTCCCCGCCACCTCGACCTCCAACTCCTCGGGCAGCGAGAGGTACATCTTCAGCAGCAGCTTGGCCGTCTCGATGGAGTTCTCGGTTTGCAGGATGGAGGGCTGCAGATTGCTCAGCTGCACCTGAACCGTCAGCAGGTCGTACTCGGCCACCAGTCCGTTGCGGAACTTCAGCTCGGTCTCGTCCACGGTCTGCTTCACCGTGCGCTCCGACTCGCGAAGCACGGCGAGCGACTGCTCGGCCAGCAGGATGTTGTAGAAGGCGCGCTTCACCTCGGCCACCAGGTCGATGCGGGTCGCGCGGGCCGTCTCCACAGCCGCCTCCATCTGCGTACGGTTCAGCTTCAGGGTGCGGTAGACCTGCGGCGCGAAGAGCGGCAGGGTGAGCGAGAGCTGGGTCTGCAGGTTGTCATACTGCTTGGCGCCCATCTCGAAGCCCTTGGTCATGTTCTGCTTGATGAAGGTGTGGGCATACTGTCCCGTGATGTCCGCCTGCGGCAGCAGGTTGCCCCACGTCTGGCGCTTCACATAGTCGTAGCGGGCGATTTCCATCTCGGCGATTTCCACCGTGGGGTTGTCGCTCAGGGCCAGCTCGACAGCCTCGGCCAGCGTAAGGGTCAGCGCCCCCGCGGGGGCGTTTTGCGCAGGCACGGCCGACACAACCGTCAGCAGCAGCCAGGCACTTGCAAGAAATTTTTTCATATTCGGATTACTACTCGTTTACACGCTCTGTATTCGATTGGAGGGAGAGCCGGCAGCGCCGGGCGTATTCGTCCACCAGCGCCAGTCCCCGCTGGGTGGCGATGCCGCGGAAGAAGCAGCTTATCAGCTGGATGAAGGCCTCCCGCTCATTCATGCCGGGCGGCACGATGCGGTCGCGGTTATCCATCAGCCCCGAGGCCGTATAATATAGTACGGAGATGGCCAGGTCGATATTGAAGCCCGCGATGAACAGCCCGTCGGCAATGCCCTTCTCCAGCATCTCGCGGAAGCACCGCGAGTTGTAGTCCTCCCCGTCGCGCATCACCCGCGCATAGACCGCAGGATAGAACTTCTTGAGGTTCGCAAGCAGACGGCCCGCGGTGGCCGAGGTGTTCAGAATCTCGTTCAGCACGACGAAAAGCGCCTCCAGCACGTCGGAGGTCCCGGCGGCGATTTCGGCATGGCGCTCGCGCCGCTCCCTGAAGAAGCGGACTATCGAGAGCGTCAGCAGCTCCTCCTTGTCGCCGAACAGTTCGTAGAGCGTGCGCTTCGACACCCCGAGCGCATGGGCTATGTCGTCCATCCGCACGGCCTTTATTCCCTGGCGGACAAACATCTGCGATGCCTGTTCCACGATTCTTTCCCGCTGTGTCATGCCGGTTTTTGTTTTTTGCGAAACAAATGTAGAAAGAAAAAACCGAAGAAACAAAAAAAGTTTTCTGTTTTTCCCGGTTTTATTCACTCTCCGGCCAAAGAGAACACCTCGCAGCCCGAAAATGCGAAAAGAGGGATTTTCCGAATTGAGACAGGCGCACCCCGCAAAGGGTGCGCCTGTTCGTGCATTTCGCACTGCGCCGGCCATGTCGGCTGCGCAGCTGCGCGGAGCCTACTTCGTGACGCGCTCGAGCCACTTCACCATGCCGAGCATCACGCCCATAGAAATCATGCAGACGGCCAGGAAGACGGTCCAGCACTGCCAGATGGGAATGCGGTTGTACATGAGCGGGCCGACCCACAGCATGAGGTTGCCGACGGCCGTAGCGCCCAGCCACAGGCCCTGGCACAGGCCCTGGAGGTGTTTGGGGGCGACCTTCGAGACGAACGAGAGGCCCAGCGGCGAGATGAAGAGCTCGGCCACCGTGAGGAAGAAGTAGAGCACGATAAGCACCCAGGGGCCCGAGACCAAAGCGGCGCGGGCGTCGACGGGCATGGCGCGGAAGGCCTCGGCCGACGGATAGCCCATAACATAGGAGTAGGCGGCCAAGAAGAGGTAGGCCACACCGGCAATCGCCATACCGATAGCGATTTTGCGCGGGGTGGAAATCACCTTGCCGCGGGCGGCCATGGAGCCGAAAATCCACATGATGACAGGCGTGAGGACGATGACGAAGAAGGGGTTGATGGATTGCCAAACCTCGGGGGCCACGCTCGACGAGTTCACGAAGTCGCGGGCGAAGAGCGAGAGCGAGGTGCCGTTCTGGTGGAAGGCGAACCAGAAGAAGACGGCGATAGCCAGCACGGCGAAGAGGGCATACATGCGCTGCTTGATTTCCGTAGCGGCGGCGCGGCGCTCCTCGGGGGTATAGTCCGTCTGTGCGGCGGAGGTCTTCTTGCCGGGGGTGGGGAAGATGCGCTTCGTGCAGACGAAGATGACCAGCGAGATGAGCATGGCGGTCACCGAGGCGATGAAGGAGTAGTGGATGCCCTCATTGAAGATTTGCAGATACTCGTTGCAGAAGGCGCCCATGTTCTCCACGGCGGCGCCGGCAGTCACCTGCTCGGTGAGCTTCGCGAGGTTGTCCATCTGCTCGGCAGCCATAGCCTGGCCCTTGTCGAGGTATTCGTGGCAGAGGGCGGGCAGCTGGGGGTTGTAGAGCATGTGGTGCGCCTTGAGCCACCACTCGCGCAGCAGCGGGGCCACGAAGGGGGCAATCACGCCGCCGATGTTGATGAAGACGTAGAAAATCTGGAAGCCCGAGTCGCGCTTGGACTTGGCCATCTGGAGCTCCTTTTCGCCCTTCTTGGCCGCCTCGGCCTCGAGGTTGTCGTACATCTGGCCCACGATGGCCTGCAGGTTGCCCTTGAAGAGGCCGTTGCCGAAGGCGATGACGAAGAGGGCGAAGCAGGTCAGGGGCAGCAGCCAGCCGATATTTCCGGAGGTGGCGAGGATGGGGATGGATAGAATCACATAGCCCGCAGCCATGACCATCAGGCCCGCCATGATGGTAGCCTTGTAGTTCTGGGTCCGGTCGGCAATCCAGCCGCCCACGAGAGCCAGCACGTAGATACCGGCATAGAAGAAGGAGTAGATGAGCGTGCTGGTCTCCTCCTTGAGTCCGAACTTCGAACAGAGGAAGAGCACCAGTACGGCGTTCATGATGTAGTAGCCGAAACGCTCGCCCATGTTACTGAGCGCCGCAGCCAACAGACCTTTGGGGTGTCCTTTGAACATAAAGAGTGAATTTTAGGTGGTTTTTCAAATAAACGTCCACAAATATAGGAAATAATCGGCAAATCGCAACCCTTGAGGGGTGCAAAGTGGCATATTTTTCCTATATTTGTAGTGACCTAAAAGCCTTTTTATGAAAAAACGTCCGTTTTTCCCCCTCTGCGGAGTGCTGCTGACGCTGCTGGCAGCCGCGGCCTGCACCTCCGGTGCAGACGGCGCCGACGGTGCAGAGGCCCGCTTCACCCGCTTCGCCTACGCGGGGTGCGACGCCCGCTTCGAGCGCAGCTTCGACCCTGCGAACGAATACCTCAACCCCGTATTGAGCGGCTTCCACCCCGACCCCAGCATCTGCCGCAAGGGCGAGGACTACTTCCTGGTGAACTCCTCCTTCACCTTCTACCCCTCCATACCCATCTTCCACAGCCGCGACCTGGTCCACTGGCGGCAAATCGGCTTCGTGCTGAACCGCCCCTCGCAGGTGCCGCTCGACTCGCTGCGCTTCAACCGCGCCATCTACGCCCCCGACATCAGCTACAACCCCCACAACGACACCTTCTACGTCGTCAATACCTGCGTGGACGGCATCGAGAACTTCGTAGTCAAGTGCCGCGACCCCTTCGCCGGCGAGTGGAGCGACCCCATACCCCTGCCCGAGGTGGAGGGCATCGACCCCTCGTTCTTCTTCGACGACGACGGCAAGGCCTACCTCTGCCACAACGGCATGCCGCCCGCCGAGCGGCAGTGGAACAGCCACCGCGCCCTCTGGATGCGGGAGTACGACACCGCGAACGACCGCGTCACCGGCGAGCCCGTCCTGCTCCTGGACGGCGGCATCGACTTCGCCTCCCGGCCCGAGTGGCTGGAGGGTCCGCATATCTATAAGAAGGAGGGCCGCTACTACCTGCTGGCGGCCGAGGGGGGCACCTATGAGAACCATTCGCAGGTCGTCCTGCGCGCCGACCATGTAAAGGGACCCTACCTGCCCTACTCCGGCAACCCCATCCTCACCCAGCGCGACCTGCCCGCCGAGCGGCCCGACAAGGTTACCAGCACAGGCCATGCAGACTTGGTGGAGACCCCCGGGGGCGAGTGGTACTGTCTCTTTCTCGGCTGCCGGCCCTACGCCGACGACTTCTACCTTACGGGGCGCGAGACCTTCCTGCTGCCCGTCCGGTGGCGGGAGGGCTGGCCCCTGATTTTGGAGCGGGGCGAGGCCGTGCCCACCGTGGTCCGCAAGCCCGGCCTGGAACTTCCCGGGGAGGGAGAGGGGGAGGCAAAAGCGGAGTATGCAACGGGCAACTTCCGCTGGGAGACCGACTTCAGCGAGGGGCTCGACTTCCGCTGGCTGATGCTCCGCACGCCCCGCACCCGCTGGTGGAGCACCGGCGAGAAGGGAAAGAATGGGCATAAAGGTCTGACGCTCACGGACAACGGCCACACCCTCTATGAGACGGCGAACCCGGCATTCGTGGGCTACAGGCAGAAGCACACCTCGTTCGAGGTGGAGACCGAGCTGCTGTTCCGTCCCGGCGAGGGAAAGTTCGCCGGGCTGGCCCTCTTCCAGAACGAGCGGCACCACATGCTCTTCGGCAAGGCGCGCCGCAGCGGGCGCACCGAGCTGCTGCTCATCCGCACGGAGAAGGAGCCCGAAATCGTGGCCTCCTGGCCCCTGGAGCCCGGTGAGGAGCGTCAGCCCGTCACGCTGCGCATCGTCTGCCGGGGCGGGACGTGCGACTTCACGGCCCGCACGAAGACCGCCGAGCACACCTGCACAGGGGTCGACGTCCACCACCTGAGCACCCACACGGCCCGGGGCTTCAACGGCGTGATTGCGGGCCTCTACACCGGCGGCTTCGCCCCGGCAGAGGAGGCCGAAGAGGCAAAATAGAAATGATTACCCAAAGAAACGAACTTCAATACAGAACGGATATGGAAAAACATCTTCCGATTGTCGAGCAGGACCAGTGGCTTATTCCCGTGGAGGAGGAAATCGTCCGCCGACACAATCTCTACACCGACAAACTCGACGACATCGTCCGCTCGTCGGGCTCGCTGACGGACTATGCCAACGGCTACCGCTACTACGGCTGGCAGCGCGACGAGGACATGCAGGGCTGGTGGTTCCGCGAGTGGCTGCCCGCTGCGCAGGACGTCTATCTGTTCGGCGACTTCAACTCGTGGCAGCGCACCGAGCTGCGGCTGCACAAAGACCGCAACGGCGTATGGTCCATCTTCCTGCCCGACGCCATGTACCGCGACCGCCTCACCCACGGCTCGCTCTACAAGATTCACGTCCACGGCGACAACGGCTGGTTAGACCGCATCCCCGCCTATGCGACCCGCGTGGTGCAGGACGAGCAGACCAAGGACTACACGGCGCAGTTCTGGATTCCGCAGCCCTTCGACTGGTCGGGGGACGACTTCGACCTGAAGCAGAACGGCAGCCTGCTCATCTACGAGGCCCACGTGGGCATGGCCCAGGAGCGGGAGGGGGTAGGCACCTACCGGGAGTTCACCCAAAAAATCCTGCCCGTCATCAAGCGCGCCGGGTACAATGCCGTACAGCTGATGGCCATTGCCGAGCACCCCTACTACGGCTCGTTCGGCTACCACGTGTCGAGCTTCTTCGCCCCCTCGTCGCGCTTCGGCACGCCCGAGGAGCTGAAGGCCCTCGTCAAGCGCGCCCACGAATTGGGCATCGCCGTCATCATGGACCTCGTGCACGCCCACTACGTCAAGAACCTCAACGAGGGCATCAACGAATTGGACGGCAGCGACCACCTCTACTCGCTGCCCGGCGAGGCCGGCTATCAGAAGTACTGGGACTCGAAGACCTTCGACTACGGACGCCCCGAGGTGCAGCACTTCCTGCTCTCGAATGTCAAGTACTGGCTCGACGAATACCACTTCGACGGCTACCGCTTCGACGGCGTGACCTCGATGGTCTACCATCACCACGGCTACACCGAGTTCGACTGCCGCGAGAAGTTCTTCGACGAGGGTGTCAACCGCGACGCCCTGACCTACCTCACGTTAGCCAACCGGCTCGTGCACGACTTCCGCCCCTCGGCCGTCACCATTGCCGAGGAGGTGAGCGGCATGCCGGGCATGTGCATCCCCGCCGAGCAGGGAGGCGTAGGCTTCGACTACCGCCTGGGCATGGCCATCCCCGACTTCTGGATTAAGTACCTGAAGGAAATCCCCGACGAGCAGTGGAACATCTGGGAGATATGGACCATCATGACCGACCGGCTGCCGGCGGTGAAGACCGTGGCCTACGCCGAGTCGCACGACCAGGCGTTGGTGGGCGACAAGACCATTGCTTTCCGGCTGATGGACAAGGAGATGTACTTCAGCATGGACCGCGCCTCGCAGAGCCTGGTCGTCGACCGCGGCATGGCCCTCCACAAGATGATACGCCTGATGACCATCACCACGGGCGGTCAGGCCTACCTGAACTTCATGGGCAACGAATTCGGCCACCCCGAGTGGATAGACTTCCCGCGCGAGGGCAACGGCTGGAGCTACAAGCACGCCCGGCGCCTGTGGTCGCTCGCGAAGAACGGTTTTTTGCGCTACTCGCAGCTCGGCGACTTCGACCGCGCCATGGTGAAGCTCGTGCGCAAGTACGGCATATTGGGCGACGGCTACCCCTACAACCTCCAGATGGACGAGGGCAACAAGACGATGGTCTTCTCGCACGGCCGGCTGCTCTTCGTCTTCAACTGGCACCCCTCGGCCTCCATCCCGGACTACATCATCCCCGTACCGGCTCCGGGCAAGTACCGGCTGCTGCTCTCGACGGACGAGGCCCGCTTCGGAGGGCTGGAGCGCAACGACCCGGCCATCGACCACTTCTCCTTCCCGCGCGAGTGCGAGGACGGCATCACCCGCCACTACATGCAGATTTACAACACCTCCCGGACAGCCATGGTCTTCCGGAAGATAGGAAGATAGGAAGATAGACAATTCAAGAGACGGGCGTACCCTTTATGGTGCGCCCGTCTCGATTCAAATATGCAAAATTAGCTCTCAATGTCACCCCGAGGAGGGCCAACGGCCCGACGTGAGGGTCTCATTTCCGCTGTCAAGAGGAATCCTTGTTTGACAGCGGAAAGTAGATGCTCACGGTCGCCCTGCGGGCTCCCTCAGCATGACGCACGAGGACGGAGGGGCGCACAGCCAACGGAGGCCAGAGGAGGTTCGGGACCCGTCCTAAACCAGGCGTTTACGCCTGCGGCTTCCCGGCGGCGCGGGAGATGCGGGCGGCGGCGGCGGAGACGGCGGCGCAGAGGGCATCGAGGTCGAGGCCGTCGATACGGCGGTTGCGCACCACGACCCGGCCGTCGACAATCACCGTCTCGACGTCCGAGGCCTTGCAGCAGTAGACCAAGTTGGAAATCAGGTCGTGCACCGGCTGCATGTGGGGTTTGCGCAGGTCGACGAGTATCAGGTCGGCTATGGCGCCCTCGCGGATGACGCCCAGCTCATCGCCATAGCCCATTGCCCGGGCGCCGCAGACGGTCGCCATGCGGAGCACCTCATAGGCGGGCTGCGCCAGGGGGTTCATCGTCGAGACCTTGGCCAGGAAGGAGGTGTTGCGCATCTCCTCCCACATGTCGAGGTCGTTGTTCGAGCAGGTGCCGTCCGTGCCGATGGTGTAGCAACCCCCCTCGGCCGCGAAGGCCGCCACGGGGGCTATGCCGCTGGCGATTTTCATGTTGCTGGTCGGGTTGTGGGCGGGCACGACGCCCCGTGCGCGCAGGATGTCGCGGTCGGCGCGGTCGACGTGCACGCAGTGGGCGGCTATGGTCCGTCCGTTCAGCAGCCCCAGCGAATCGAGGTACTGCACGGGGCTCAACCCCGTCCGTTCGCGCACGGAGGCCATCTCGGCCAGAGTCTCGGCGACGTGAATGGTGAGCGGCAGGTCGTGCTTCTCGCAGAGCGCCCGGCAGCGGAGGAGATTCTCGCGCGAGACGGTGTAGGGGGCATGGGGACCCACGCCGGCCCGCACCCGCGAATTCACGAGGGGCAGCAGGGCCTCCAAGTCGTGCTCGAAGGCCGCCATGTTGCTGTCTAAGCAGCTGGGGCAGAGCAGGGCCCGGATGCCCATGCGGTCGGCCACCGGAGCTATGCGGTGCTCGTCCCAGTACATGTCGACGAAGGAGGTCACGCCGCCCAGCAGCATCTCGGCAATGCCCAAAGCGGCGCCGGCGGCAATCTCGTCGCCGGTCTGGATGGCCTCGAAGGGCCAGATATAGTCGTTGAGCCACTCCATGAGCGGTATGTCATCGGCATAGCTGCGCTGGAGGGTCATGGCCACGTGGCAGTGGGTGTTGACCAATCCGGGCAGCAGCGCCAGGCCCCGGCACTCGATTTCCTCCGTCGCGGCGTCGCGGAAGGCGGCCGCAGCCGCGGCATTGTCGGTCACAAGGGCTATTCGGTTGCCGTCGATGCCCACCCATCCGGTAAAGGATTTGCGGCTGTCGCCGGCTGCCGCCGTCATCGGAACGACGACGGCATGAGAAAGCAGTAGTTTCATAGATTTCACTTATTCAAGGGAGTTGCCCCTTATGGTTATGATTTCGCGCCCCGACGAGGAGTTCGAGAGGACCTGCACCACCTTGTTGAAGGTCCCGGGGTCGGCCTTCAGGGGTTGGTAGGTCAGCCGGATTTCGCCCCTTCCGCCCGCCGGCACGGGCCGCTTCGAGAAGTCGCACTTGAGGCAGGAGCAGGTGCTCGTGACGCGCGTGAGCAC